>Ga0209972_10002321_pt1 | contig 15651 bp, 11 predicted proteins | sample NOAtaG_7_FD_187302 | JGI IMG/M metagenome (GOLD analysis project Ga0209972, IMG submission 187302) | Freshwater lake microbial communities from Lake Erie, under a cyanobacterial bloom - NOAA_Erie_Diel1S_2200h metaG (SPAdes) (version 2) | ecosystem: Environmental > Aquatic > Freshwater > Lake ... | reverse complement strand
AGAATGAAAAGGGGGTGTTCGCTGTCAAGCGGTGTAGCGGGACACTCGTCGGTTGTCGATCCGGTCAGATCATGCCACCAGATGTCACGACCCTCCGTCATCGGAGTTGGCTCCCCGGTGCGACGCAGGACGATGCACCGCTGAACCGATGGGCTTTTGGCGAGCGCCTCATCGACCGTCTTCTTCAGCGGCAGTGTCTTGCCCCGGCGCCATCCGCCGTCCGCAGTAACCTGAACAACAGCGCCGGCATCCTGATTGCGGTCGGCAATCGCTTCCGCGGAAAATCCGCCAAAAATAACCGAATGGACCGCGCCGATCCGGGCGCACGCCAGCATTGCCACCACCAGCTCGGGCACCAGAGGCATGTAGATACTGACCACCTGCCCAGGCTGCACTCCAATCGCCTTTAGTCCGTTGGCAAATCGGCAGACTTCACTATGAAGGTCGCGGTAGGTCAGCGTCCTAGTATCCCCTGGTTCCCCTTCCCAGTAGATCGCGACTCGGTCTCCCAATCCTGCCTCCAGATGGCGGTCCAGGCAATTGTAGGATGCGTTCGTCTGGCCTCCGACGAACCACTCAGCCACCGGTTCATTCCACCGCAACACCTCACCAAATGGCTCAAACCAGTGCAGATGCTCCTTTGCCTCAGCCCCCCAAAACGCCTCAGAATCGGCAATCGAGCGTTCGTAGAGCGATTGATATGCCTCCATCGAACCAATCCTCGCCCGCGATCGAAACGCTTCGCTGGGGGGAAACAGGCGCGACTCCTGCATTACGGTGTGCACTTTGCCGTCGGTGGGGTGGGACATTCCGAAGCATCCGAAAGGAGAGGGGGGAGGATGGTTAACAGCTGGAAACCCGCTATTGGCGATTCAAAAGCCTAGCGGTTGCAGCCAGAATCCGCCCGATTGTCGACCAAGGGGAACGCCAAGTCAATCAAGCGGGGTTGCAGCGTTGCTACAATTTCCGGATCCTCCGTCTGACAGTTACGGCAGAACAATCCGTTGCGGTTTTCGCATCGTCGACCGGCAACAGACGCAGTATTCGAAACGCGCTTGCAAGCGACCAACAGCCTACGTTGTGAATCGAGTGAAAGGACCCACCTATGAATCGAACCCGCTGGCGAACTTTGGCCGCACTGGCCGTTGTTACTTCCATACCGACTTGCCAGGCGGCAGAGCCGATTACTTTGGGGAAAGAACCGCTGACAGCCGGTATCGCCGGGGAGGGCTCCGTCGATTTGCCTACCATCCGCACCTGGCTGGCAGAACCCAAGAACCATCTTCCGCTGCAGATCGAACTTCCGGAGGGGCTTGCCGCCGGCAAGGATGCGGTTTGGGTACCCGAAGACAATCCGATGACTCGTGCCAAGATTGAACTGGGACGACAGCTGTACTTCGACCGCCGGCTTTCCAAAGGGAACCAAGTCAGCTGCGCCGACTGCCATCACCCCGCCAATGCCTATGGGCGAGGGACGCAATTTGGCGTTGGGGTCGAAGGACAACTGGGTGGAAGGAATTCTCCCGTCTCTTTCAACCGCATCCTCAGCAGCATCCAGTTCTGGGATGGACGAGCCGCATCCTTGGAAGAGCAGGCGAAGGGCCCGATCGCCAATCCGATCGAAATGGGCAATACGCACGAAGCCGTCGTCCAGATGCTAAAGGTCAACCCTGTCTACCGCGAACAGTTTGTGAAGGTGTTCCAGAGGGAGCCGAACATCGACGATGTGGCAAGGGCGATCGCCACCTTCGAGCGGGCTCTAGTGACGGGCCCCAGCCCGTACGACGCGAACGAACCACTTCGTCGTTTCGAAGAGGCATTCGCCGAGCAACTGGAAGACATGGAAACGTTTGCGGAAGAGCAACCCGAGCAGGTCGATCGCTACCGCAAGCTGCAGATTGTTGCAGCAACTCGCCCTATGTCCGAATCGGCGAAGAGAGGCCGCGAGCTTTTCTTTTCCGCGAAGACCAATTGCACCGCCTGCCACGTTGGCGCGAACTTCAGCGATGAGAAGTACCATAATCTTGGCGTGGGCATGGAATCGGACAAACCGGACTTGGGACGGTATGTGATCACGAAGAACGAAGCCGACAAGGGCGCCTTCAAAACGCCAACTCTTCGCAACGTTGCTTTCTCAGGCCCCTACATGCACGACGGCAGCCAGAAGACCCTGATGGAAGTAGTCGAATGGTATGCCAAGGGCGGGCATCCGAGTCCCTACCTGAGCGAGAAGGTCAAAAAGCTGGACCTAACGCAGCAGGATAAAGAGGACTTGGTGGCGTTCATGGAGTCACTGACTGGCGAACTCCCCGCTGTAGAAGAAGGCCGTCTCCCCGAGTGAACGGGCTGGCCAAAGCTAAACTTCTTGAGAAGGGCTGCCAAAACCAAACTGGTTTGGCGGCCCTTCTTTTTTTACTGCAACAGAGACAAACTTAGCCATTACCATCGAAGGGAATGCAACGCCCATCAACTAGTCGACGGGATTTCATGGCCAGCCACCAACGGCACTCTCTCTTCCCCTAATCCCAACCTAGCGGCGTAATCCTCTTCTTTGCCATCGCACCTCTTGCTGCCTGCAATCCGAAGCGTGGCTATTCCTCCCCATGTCCGACGCAGAAATCGATCGTGGGGAAAGCGGATTGCAACCGCTTTCAACCAGGGAAAAGTGCACCTGAACCATGTTGCTGGCAGGTGTTGGGATTCCTATACTTCCCAATAGCCGCGCAGGGATGCGGCGATCGGTGATCGCGACGCGCGGCGGGGAGGCAATGGCGGTGGATGAACAGCAGCGTCGGCAGGAAGCAACCGGACTCTTCGGACCTGATCATCTTGGGGTCAGCGCCCTGGATCTTCTGGAAAGGTTGCCGGAAGGCGTCGCGATTCTAGAGCGTCCGTTGAGGGTGGTGTGGGCCAATCAACCCTTTCACGAATTGGCAGGTCAAGGTCGATCGTTCCTGACCGAAGACTTCTACAGCTTTTTCGGAGACGGTAGATCGTCGGATGGATGGGAATGCCCCATCGCAACCGCCTTTGCGACTCGCTCGGATGCTTCCGAGGTGCTCCATGTACCCGAGAACCGGCACTACCGTCTGCACGCTTCGCCACTGGAAATCGTCGATGGCACGGAACGCGTCCTCGTCACACTGCAAGATATCACCAGCCAGTACGTACAGCAGCAGAAGTTGGAAGCGATTCATCAGGCCGGAAGCAAACTCACCGATCTGAAGCCGGATGAAATCTTCGCCCTCAGTACCGAACAGCGAATCGATCTGCTGAAGGACAACATTCGCTTCTACACTCGCGATCTGCTGAATGTGGAGGTGATCGAAATTCGATTGCTCGAGCAATCGACCAAGGTCCTGGTACCTCTTCTGTCGGTTGGGATTGACCAAGAGGCCGCCGACCGACGGTTGATGGCAAGTCCCCAGGGAAATGGAGTTACAGGCTACGTTGCATCGAGCGGGAAGAGCTACCTCTGTTTGGATACCGAATCGGATCCACTTTACATCGAAGGATTCAAGGGGGCACAAAGCTCCTTGACCGTCCCGGTTCTGCTTCATGAGCAGGTAATCGGCACCATCAATGTCGAAAGTCCAGTGAAGCACGCTTTCACCAAGCTGGACATGCAGTTCCTCGAGATTTTTGCTCGTGACGTCGCCGTCGCCCTCAATACGCTCGATCTACTGGTCGCTCAGCGATCGAATGCAGCTCAACAAAGCTGCGAACAGATCGACCATGCGGTTTCTATGCCGATCGACCGAATCCTTCTAGATACTGTCCATGCATTGCAGGAACAGGGAATCCAGGGAGAGGATATCTTGATGGAGCGGCTAAGGAGCATTCTGCGGAACGCGAGAAGCATCAAGCGATCGATTCATCAGGTGGGACAGAATCTGGCACCTCTGGATACCTGCAATTCCGAGTCGCATCAGCGGTACCGCAGCCTTCTGGAGGGAGCCAGGGTGCTGGTAGTCGACGATGAAGAACAGGTATGCAGTGAAGCTCATCGTCTGCTGGAACGCTTTGGTTGCATCGTCGAGTCGGCTCACTCCGTCGCCGAAGCGATGATGATGGTCCGCAGTTGTACGACCGGAGAGCCTTACGACTTGGTCATCAGCGAACTCCGGCTGCCTGATGAATCAGCCTACCAGCTGATGAATCGCCTGGTCCCTCTGCTACAGCCGGTGCCGCTGATCATGATGAAAGAATATGGGTACGATGTAGACCACGTCTTCACGCGAGCTCGTGAAAACGGGCTTCATCCCAAAGCGATTCTGTTCAAACCGTTTCGCCTCGACCAGCTGCTCCAGGTCACCGCAACCATCCTGGATCATTGCCAGCGCGTAAAGCGGGGCGACGCGTGACGTGCCGACCATCGACGCTTCCACCTTGATCGTGCGATGGGTTCTCTTCCTCTGTCTCGCAACCGGCCACTGCGCTCTGATCGTTGCACTGATCAATCGGGTCAACGCCCTCGGGTGGGAACGCCGCTGGGTGAAGGGGACGGAGAAGCTGATCAAGCTGATCGGAATCGCACTCCCTTGCCTCCTGATTTTTGGTAGCTGGATACCCTGGACCCAGTGGCTGTCGGGAGAACGAATCCCCATGCCCGCCTCAGCCCTCGTCTCCACGCATGCCGCAATCTGCCTGACAGCGCTCGCGTGGTGGTTCCCGGATTGGGCTCACGCACGATTCGGTCTAAGTCGAACGCAAAACCAAAATCCGCCCGAACAATCGCGACTTTGGACACAACACGACTGGAACCAACCCCCATCCGAATTGCATTGGATGCTGACGCTTCCGGGGAATGAGGCGATTCAACTGGATGTCAACCAGAAGCGCCTAGCAGTGCCCGATTTGCCTTTTCGCTGGAGTGGCCTGCGCATCGGACATCTTTCGGACCTCCATCTGACCGGTGTGATTCCGATTGAATTCTATCGCATGGCATTCGAAAGGCTTCAGGAGCACCAGCCGGATTGCTTGGTGGTTACGGGTGATTGGATCGATAACCCCTGCACCATGGATTGGATTCCAAAAATTCTTCGAGGGATCACTGCACCGTTGGGATGTTACTTCATCTTGGGGAATCATGACTTGGCGATGGGGGATAGCGAGCGATTGCGAGCTGATCTCCGATCGATCGGATGGATCGATCTGGGAGGTACCTTCGTTGAAATGAGGAAACCTCAAGGCATGCTGCAATGGCTTGGAGACGAATCGCCCTGGTGGCCAGCCCCCAGCAACCTTCCCATTGGCCGTCCCCTTGATGCGCTGCGCATTGGCGTTTGCCATTCACCGGACTCCTGGAAGTGGGCACGAAAGCAGCAGTGCCAGTTGGTGCTGGCTGGCCACACGCACGGTGGCCAGATCCGGATTCCCGGTATTGGCCCTGTCATTTCGCCAAGCATGCATGGCAGCCGTTTTGCGTCCGGTATCTTCTATCACGAAAATTCCTGCATGCACGTGACTCGGGGACTCGCAGGAAAAACCCCTTTTCGCTGGCGATGCCCTCCCGAAGCATCGCTCCTACGCCTTGAACCCCTTCTGCAAACTGCCGCTGCTCTTGATTCGGAAAATTTTGTAGCCAAATCTCCTTCCGCAAATGTGGCAACGGCTTGAAAACCGCGTCACACTTTTCCACAGGAGATAGATTGGACCGCAATCGACGATGCCATCCCATCCACCGCCGTTGGGTGACGGTAGCAGATCAGGCTTTCAGTTTGGAAAGAATCCTTCGTGGATTTGCAAACAGCGACGGAGTATCGCGATGCTCTACTGCCCATCCATCCTGCTGACTTTCCTTGCATTTTTCATCGCTATCGCAAGCTCTGATTGCGTAGCGCAGGAGACCACCGAGGATCCTTCCTGGGCCCCAGAGCGCATCCGTCAGGCGGGGCTTCGAGAGGTGAACTCCGCTCACCTGCGCATGATCACTGATCTACCTCCAGATCCGGAAATCGATGAATTGCCTGAGATCTTCGATCAAGCGATCCCCCAATGGTTTGACGGTTTTGCGATCACTCCAGCTCCTTTACCTAAAGAGAAGTTGAAGCTGTTGCTCTTTCGAGATCGCGCCAAAATGGAACAGATGGGTTTGATTGACGCCAGCCTGCCCCCCTTTCCCAACGGATACCAGAGGGGCCCGATCATGTATGTGGCGGAACCTCCCTCGGCCTACTACCGACGCCATCTTGTTCTGCACGAAGGCACGCACTGGTTTATGGAGACTTTTCTCGGCGGTTATGGACCGCCATGGATCGCCGAGGGGTTGGCAGAAAGGTGGGCGACCCACCGCTGGGATCGCAAACAACTGCAGATGAAGACGATTCCCGAAAACCGCGATGAGTACCCCTACTGGGGCCGCTTCCGCTTCATCCGCGAGCAATTGGCGGCCGGCAAGGCACCCTCCCTGGAATCGATCATGCGATTTTCGGAACGATCGGCGATGGAAGTAGAGATGTATGCGTGGAGTTGGTCAGCGGTATGTTTCTTTGACTCCCAGCCAGCGCTCCAGCAATCGCTGACCGATGCACTGAAGGAAAACCCGAGGGATGGCATGGGATTCAATCGGCGGATCTTTCAAAATCTCCGCGATCGCTGGCCTTGGGTGCGAATGCAATGGGAAGGCATGCTGGATCGCTTCGACTACGGATTCGATCTCCAGCAGGATAGCCCTGCGATTTTGCAAAATCTGCCGACGCCACAAACACTCCCGGTCACCCTGAAAATCGCTGCTGGCACTGGATGGCAGGCCACCGGCGTTCGCATGGAGGAAGGCCAACGCGTGACGATACGGGCCGTTGGACGCGTCCAGTTGGGAGAAACAACGCGGTCGTGGTGGAGCGAACCTCAGGGAGTCACCTTGCGATATACCCGCAGCAATCCCTTGGGATCGCTGATCGCTACCGTAGCCCCCTTCCACGACACAGAGCCCAAACAGACTATGACATGGCAACACCAACGGGTCGGAAAACAGGCCGAACTGGAGGCGACTGCAGGGGGGGAGCTGCTGCTGGAGATCAATGAATTGCCCTCCGGTCGCAAGGATAACCAGGGTGAGTACGTGGTCACAATTGAGTCGATCGATTAGCGCGGCTGATCGGGAGAGCGTTTTTTATTTGCATGAAAGGCCCGAGGCATCCCATGGATACCAAACAGCGCGTCGGTTGGATCGGAACAGGAGTGATGGGACGCAGCATGTGCGGGCACTTGATTGCAGCGGGGCACACAACCCTTGTCTACAACCGCAGTCCTGAAAAAGCCTCCGGACTGGTAGAGAAGGGCGCCACCTTATGCCGTACGATCGTGGAACTGGCGTCCAAGTCGGACGTTATCTTCTCCATGGTAGGGTTTCCGGAAGAGGTGGAAGCGGTTTACTTCGGTGAGCAAGGGGTGTTGAAGCAAGCGCGTCCAGGAAGCCTGCTGATCGACATGGGAACCACTCCACCTTCCATGGCGGTTCAGATCGCTCAGACAGCTTCGTCACTTGGCCTTCAGACGCTCGATGCACCCGTTTCCGGCGGCGACATTGGCGCCAGAGAAGCGAGATTGTCGATCATGGTGGGGGGCGATGAAGGTGCCTTTCGCCGCGGATTGCCCTACTTCGAAAAAATGGGGAGGTCCATCGTCTACCAGGGCCCATCTGGGTGCGGACAGCATACCAAGCTGGTCAATCAGACGCTCATCGCTGCCAACATGGTAGGCCTCTGCGAAGCACTTCTTTATGCCTACCGTGCCGGACTCGAGATGGACCGTGTCCTCGAATCGGTTTCCTCCGGCGCGGCCGGAAGCTGGTCTTTGAGCAATCTTGGCCCAAGAATTCTCAAGGGGGATTTTCAACCCGGTTTCTTCGTCGATCACATCGTCAAAGATCTCGGAATCGTGCTCGCCGAAGCCGCTCGCATGCGACTGTCTCTTCCCGGCTTGGCATTAGCCCATCAGCTCTATGTGGCTCTACAGGCTGCTTCCCATGGCCAAAGCGGAACGCAAGCCCTGGTTCACGCGCTGGCGAATCTGAACCATCTTCCTTGGCCTCCGCCACCCCGGGGTGCTGCGGGCTGATGCGGCGCCCATCCAGACATCTTGAGTAGCGATAGACCGCCTTCATGGCTTGCAGCCCTTGTTGCATCCCCCGTTTGCGGACCGTCGACCGGTGGAAAATACCAGGAAAACCCCGCCACCCCACCTCTTCAGCCAACACGATGCTGCAGGTCCGCTCGCGAAAGATTCTCTGCAACTCCCTGTTGAATCGAACTGCCAGCAGATAGCATACAGCTTCATGGGGCTAGGATTGATCCGCCTCCTCTGGGCTGTTTTCCAAACTCCATCGGCATGAAGTTTCTGTTCGCTTTTCCCCCTTGATCCAAGAGACGGAGCCATTCGCTATGCGACGCGACTCATTTGTTCCACGACTTGCTTTAGCGACCGTCATGGCCATTAGCTGGTTCGATTCGGCATATCTCTCCGCGCAATCCGGTTCGCTTCAAAGGTTGCTGTCGAGCAGTCCTGAATCCGCCAATGCCATGGCTTATGCGAACATCCCCGCCCTCGACAAATTGCTGAAAGACTCCAACGTCACCACGGAATTGCCATCAGGTATCACTGAAGCATGGTTGGTGTCGGGGTTTGATCTGCCAACCTTCTCCCCGCGATGGGAACTGGGCCAAGCGGTTCTGGCTTCCGACGCTCAACCGGAGCAGTACGCCAAGTCGGTTGGGGGCTATGTGGACAGCATTGAGGGCCGAGAAGTGATCTGGTCCCCGAAACAGATGTATCTGATTCCCGAGGAAGGATCTTTGGTTGGCTTTGCGCGCCCTGCTGACCGTCGGCTGGTTGCCGGATGGCTGGAAGCGACTCCAGGAAGCGCCGCAAGCAGCTATCTGTTGGAACAGACCAAGCAGGGTTCGGATTACCTTTCGCTGATGCTGGCATGGGACCTGGAGAATCTGGTCTCACCGGTCGTCCTCCAGCAGAGAATCGGTAATCTCCAGTCGATCGCTGGTGCTGATCCCGCGTCCACCGCGAAACTTCTGGCATCGATCCGAGGCTTGACTGTCTTGGTAGGACGACGAAGCCTGGATGAGTGCATCGTCAAGGTATCATTTGAAAACTCGCCCCAGGCCTTGGTTGCCAAAGGCCCTCAACTGCTGGCCGAGATGCTGGAGAGATTCGGCACCCCGGCACCAGAAGTTGCTCAGTGGAATGCCAAACTAGACGGGAACACCGTCGTCCTGCAGGGCCGCATCACCGATGCCTCCCTGGATGCACTGCTTGGAGTCTTCAGCCTCAACCAGCAAGCCTCAGAAACCCATCAAAGTCTCAGCAGCAACGCGTCCGCTGCCTCTGATCCCATTCCCGCTGCATCCAAGGCTTACTTTGACAAAGTCGTCAAACAAATCGAACGAGTGCGTGACTACAATGCCCGATCGACCGGATATCGAGCTCGCTGGAACGATCAGAGCGCACGAAAGATTGACGAGTTGGGAACATTGAACGTCGATCCTGAACTGGTGGAATACGCTACCAACGTTTCCACAGCCCTTCGCGGCAGCAGCCTAGTCATTCGCCAGACCAACATCCAGGCGGGCGCCAGTAAAGCAGAAGCCAATGCCTACAAGGCTCCTGGACCAACTGCAAATGTCGGCTACGGATACTATGGCAATTATGGTTACGGCGGATTTGGTGCCGGATACTACGATCCGAATGCCGCTGGGTACTACGATGCTTCAGGTACCATCAACTCGCAGTCCCGAGCGATCGGCAATCAGAGCTACCAGGCGGCATTGAACAACATTGATGCAATGACCCTGGAAATCCGACGCAAAATGACCGACAAGCTGAAGGTTCAGTTTTAATCATCGAATTGCAGAAGCGTAGGCACTCGGGTGCCTACGCGTTTTTGTAGCGATGCCACGAACCCGTCATGCTGTTTGTGTTTTTGAAAGGCTGTCGGTAGCCCCTAAGGCCTGATTCGCCCAGGGATACCAGTAGACCGAATTGACTCAAGGGGAAGGTCGCAATGTGCTGTTTTGCGGGTGAAGTCGAATCGGTGAGTGACACCAAAATCTTCGCTCGCATCGCCCCTAACGGTGATCAGTGGTTGATCTACTCGATGGCCTATCGCTCGAAAACGCTAAACGCCATGATCCTTCCTCTGCCTGTCGCTAAAGGGGCAGGCGACCAAGCAGTCGAATTTCCGATACCGACGCCATGGAAGAATTTTTTCTTCGACCTCGAAAACGCGTTCCCGCAGTTGAGGACTTGGGCGGACTTGCTACCCAAGAAATTCGAAACATCGGTCGATGCCATAACGGACAGTCGAACGCTCGAAGTCCATGACCTAGGAACGGCCATCGCATCGTACGTCCCCTCGCAAAAGGATTTCGATCGGATCGATCCCCAGTTCCGCATCGCTCCGGCAATCTGGAAACAGATTCCGCAATACGAAGACTACGGCTTTGCCGTCATCCAGCTGAAATCACTAGAAGCCGAACTGCTGCCTGTCGTGATGCGATTTCCATCGCGAGATCCAAAAAAGATCTTCTTCCCCACCTTGCATATCCATGACGGGCAAGTGCACCCTACCGAGCAATTCGATCATTGGCTGTACACCCAAGAACCACTGTTCGACCGATACTGCGGTCAGTACCTGGGGCCGAATGCCCTCGACTCCACCACCGGCTGGATCCGTTCGGCTCAGCCCCTAGCAAGAACCATTCAAACCAAGAGCTATGGAGAGTCGCTCGAGCCGCGACTTTTGGTCCATCGCCAAAGGTTGATCGGTGAACTTCCCAATGAAGACCATTGGCTGGAAGCCAAAGCAGCGACCTTGGAGCCACTCTGGAATCAGTGGAGAACCCGCCGCCTCCCGTGGGGGATTCTCACCGGCGCAGGGATCGCCGGGCTTCTCTGGTTCCTATACCGTCGCGAAGAAATCCAGCGACAGAAGCAACTACCAACAGACAGTCCGTCGGAGTTGCCGTAGAGCGCGATCCCCGAGTTATTGCCTTGTAGTGGCTACCTCGCAGTGCCCACCATAGCGCACCATCTGACACGGAACCTGTTTTCTCTCGTTGTCACTACGAGGCCCCCGTTAATCATTGGGGCAAGATCTCCAACTTCAGTTCCACTCGGCGCTTCCCACCGTTTGCCAGCCATTTCGTCAAACGACGTTCGATCGCTTCCAGCGACCCATCATCCGCCTCGTCTGGCATCTGCTCGCCCAGCCAATTCTTAAGAGCTACCATCTCCTGCCTAGTCATCCTACCGCGTTCCACGTTCAGTACTTCCCAAGACGACCACCGATGCAACTCTTGCCAATCTGCCAGCGTCCAACGACACCCATCCCAGTGTAGGCGCCGAAGATCACGGCAAAGTCGTTCGACCTTGTCGGAAGCCAGAGACAAGGTTTCAAATCCAACAAAGGTAGAAGGGCATGGCCCAGGATCTGCCAGTCTCATGAAATGCTGGATTTCATCCTCCATCTGCCTCCCAGTGATTCGCCATGCAACCATTTTCAAATGTTGGGTCTCAATCTCCCATAGATTGTCGGGACTCATCAACGCCAATGGAGTCTCCAGGCGCTGCAACTTCGGAGTGTCTCGCACCAGCGTCGACAGTCCCCCCTGAGTCATGCTGCGAGGAGCATCCACCGTCAGTTCAAGCAACTCCCTCCGCCCAGGACTCTGAGACCAGCAGCTATCGTCGTTATTGCAGTCGATCAACTTGAGGGCGGAAAGACTTCCACTGGAGAACACCTTGGGCCAAATCGCCTCTGACAGATCCAGATGCTTTAGATCCAGTCGCTCGCACTTGGAAAAGTCGATCGAACTCCAAAGTTTGCTCGCATCTCCTACATTCGGCCGATCTGCGTCTCCCTCATAGGTGAATTCAATCGGCTGCAGGCCATCCAGTCGTTGGACGGCAGGCCCCTCCGGTGCGGAACCCTTGAGGATGACTCGCTTCTTCTCTGCAAGCCACCATGACGGAAGAGGTTCCGAAGGAAGGTCGGATAGATCCAGAGTCCAATCGGTGGCAATCGCTAGACCCGACCGATCCAGTTGACTTTGGCGCAAGCGTGGCAAGCAAGTGCCATCCTGCAGTTGGATCCACCCCCACCTGGATGCAAGTTCAGGTGCAGAGTTGCTTGGCGTCTCCGGTAGCGATTTCAGGATGGAATTCAATCGATTTCGTTCCTTGGAACGACTGATGGCTGCCAGTGGAAGAAAAAAAAGGCCTGCCAGGCATAGCAGTGCCGTAATGAGCCCCCACATGCGTACCGGCTTCGGGGCAAAAATGAGAGAAAGCAAAAGGACGGGCAACCAAATCGCTAGGAAAGCCCACGCCAAGACGTCCCAGTGCCATCGCACTCCCGCGCCTGCTAGCCAACCTAAAGCCAGCAAGAAGGAAAGTAGCAGACCGGCCCCAGCCATCCACCGCCATCGACGGCTTGATCGACTCTCTGAAAGCAACGATTCCATCGGAATTCAATTCATCAAGTAATGAATCAACTTAGGTTCACCTCGCAAGTTTACTACGCCTTGGCTTCCGATTGGGTTCGACGATGCCCCCCCGGGACGCCCTCCTTGCACTCCTGGAAAATCCGGAGACAGCCCAACAGACTTTGTGCCATTTCAGGTCACGCCGCCCCACCGCTCTTTCTCGCCAGACAGGAGACGACCAGCGACCATTGTCGTACCGGTTCCTGAACCGCTAAACTGCAGCGCCTCCAGCATCGCTCCACCTGCATTTTGTGAATTCTGACTCGTCATAACCGGAAGAAAACGGATGATTCGCGATTGGAAAAAAGATGGACGAAAGTCCGATCGGACGGAGGCGCATCGGGCCATGGCTAGGGAGGGTTTTTTCTCATTCGCTAAGTTGAAAACAAGCGGCCCTGTCTGCCATCCGATCGCCATCGCTGGCATCCTTCTGGTTCTGGTCGCAGGTCCTTTGGTCCAATCGCAGTCGATCGAACGAGAAGAGGAAGCGTGGCAAGCGTTTCCAGCAGGGCAGGTCCACTTCCTAGAAGCCAGTCCATTTCGATCCCAGATGGAAGTGAACGCAAAAACCCTGCTGGCCATCGGGGTGGATCGTGCTCTCTACGCATTTCGATTCCAGGCAGGGTTACCAACTCTAGGAGCAAAGCCCTTAAGAGGCTGGGCGACCCCTGAGCCGTCTGGTGCATTTCCAGGGTTCTTTGAAGGGCATTATCTTTCCGCAATCTCACTGCATGCGGCCACCGATGATCGCTTTCGACCCATGGTCGACTACATGGTCACCGGACTTGGGGAATGCCAGAGGGCGATGGGAGGGGAGTATCTTTTCGCTTCTCCCGAGGAGGAATTCGCCGCCAATCGCCTGGATGGCGTCGTATGGTATCGGGTCCACAAACTTCTGGAAGGTCTGATCGCAGCGCATGTGCACGCGCAAAACAAGGATGCCCTTTCCATCGCGCTAAAGATGGCCGATTGGATCCAGCGACGAGTTCAGCTATACGGTGACGATTTCCAGAAGGTGAAGGAAGTCGAGTACGGCGGAATGACGGAAGCGATGGAGAATCTAGCGCAACTCAGCAACCGTGCGGACCTCCATGAACTGGCTCTCCGATGGGAACAACCCGAGAAGATCTTGAGGAACCTCGCCGGTGGCGGCGACTACCTGGAACATGCCAATACCCTGGCAGCAAAGATCGTTGGCGCTGCCAAAATCATGCAAGCACATCCCTCCAGCTCGCTCCACCACAAAGCGGTCAAGCAATTCTGGGAGAACACTTGTGGTGAGGGCCAGAAAATCTACCCCACGGGGGGAACCAGCATTCACGAAGGGATGCCCGCCAAAGGCAAGCTGGCGAATACCCAAAACCGAATGCCACAGGAAACCTGCGTCTCCTACAACTTGATGAAGGTCACCCAAAGCCTATATCTGGCCACTGGCGATCCAAAGTACATGGACTTTTACGAAAGATCCCTTTGGAATGCCATTTTAGGAAGCCAGGACCCTGAAACTGGATGGAAAACCTACTATCAGCCGATCGGAGTCCACTCGGTGAAAGACTTCCGATCGAACGAAACAGGGTGCTTTTGCTGCAATGGCACCGGCTTGGAGAACCCGTCGCGATCGGCATCGCTGATCTACACCCACCAGCAGGATCGCCTAAGAATCAATCTGGCGATCGCCTCTCGACTGGATTGGCCCCAGATGCAGACTAGCATCACCCAGGAAACCAGTTTCCCATTCGAAGACACCGGCACTATTACCGTACAGACCAAAGTGCCACGGTCATTCACGATCGAACTTCGCATTCCCACCTGGACAAACAAAAAAGCTTCCATTTCAGTCAATGACGAAGCGGTAGAGGTGTCGGGCAGGTTTGTCAGCCTTCAGCGTACCTGGCAAGACGGGGATCGCATCCGCTTCCACTTCCCCCAGACATTCACAACCGAATCAACACCGGATGACGGTCGACAGTTCTCCATCCTTCGCGGTCCCTTGGTGATGACTGGAATAGGCACCGACCCAAGAATGGGCCAATGGGTGGCTCCCTCTCTCGACTCCCCCTTCGCATCCCTTTCCCCTTCCACTTCCAACCCCGAAGCCGACTCCTTCGACCTGGAGTTCCAAGCTACCGACCATGGGGGGCGAGCGATCCGACTTAAGCCTTACTTCCTCATCGCTGCCAATCAGTTCTTCACCGCGACCTGGAACCTTGTCGACTCACATCTTCCGGAAGACAACAAACGCAACCTCGCTTTAGGGAAACCCACCCTCTGCTCTACCCCCGAACCAGAGGGAACCAACTTGGAGTGCTTCATGCGTTCTTCGAAAGCGGTGGACGGATTGTTCGGAGGTGACGACGATTGGTATGTCAAATGGTTCCCCAATGGGATGTCCCCGCAGTGGATCATTGTCGATTTGCAGCAACCGGAAGCGATCGGTTCGGTGCGATGGATACCTGCCAAAGAAGACAGCGATGCGGATATTTCCTACCGATATCGAATCGAGTCATCTACGGATGGAGAAAACTGGCAAATCCTAGCCGACGCCTCCGAGAATCAGACAGCGGCGCCTGCCTACCAGCATCCGGTCGATGGAACAGCGCGATGGATTCGATTGACGACTCTTCCCAACCCCGCTGTCAAAGATCACCAAGCACGTCCGAAAATCGCTGAACTCCAGGTCTTGGCCCCCTAGGGCGATGGTGGCTATGAAGAGCCTTGGGAATGCTGTTTTCATTCGCGAAAAAGGTCCACGATCTGGCGATGGTGGCTACGAAGGAAACTCTTCTCGCGAGCCAGAGGTACTCACCGCTGGCTAGTTGTAGATCGTACCCGCAGCAATCCACTCCCTTGCTGCCAATTGGCATTGGGGCGACTCGTTAGGGTACTTTCCTGGAAGTTGCTGCATCACGGCAACTGTTAACAGAAGGCCGTTTCTACTATCTCAACTTTAGATTCTCAAAGTACCTCCGCTGTGCTTTTTGATGATGCCGCCACAGCTCGCCACAAGACTCCCCTCGCCAGATCGAAAGGAAACCAATGCTTTTTCTTAGGTGAGAAGCGATGTTCGCCCTGAAAATTGCCTCATGGTGATCCCTCCCATTCGTTTTGGCACGATCGTTGCATTACTTGCTTGCGTTCAGCGATTGACGCT
>Ga0209972_10002315_pt1 | contig 15669 bp, 7 predicted proteins | sample NOAtaG_7_FD_187302 | JGI IMG/M metagenome (GOLD analysis project Ga0209972, IMG submission 187302) | Freshwater lake microbial communities from Lake Erie, under a cyanobacterial bloom - NOAA_Erie_Diel1S_2200h metaG (SPAdes) (version 2) | ecosystem: Environmental > Aquatic > Freshwater > Lake ... | reverse complement strand
GTGCGCGCGGTCGAGCTGGCGAGCGCCTGGGCCGAACTGGAGGCTGCGCAGGTGCTGCGCGAGCAGGCGTTCGCGCACGACCTCGTTCAGGACGCGGTGCTGCGGTCGATCCCGGCGCCGATCGCCCGCCATCTGCACGGCGCGGTGGCGGCGTTCCTCGAGCGCGGCGGCGGCGTGGCGGCGCGCGTGGCCGCGCACTGGCTGGCGGCCGGCCGCGACGCCGAGGCCGTGACGGCGCTGGAGTGCGCTGCGGCGCACGCGCTGGCCGCCGGGCGGGCGGCCGAGAGCGGCCGCTTCCTGCGCGAGGCGGCCGCCGCCTTCGAGCGCCTCGGCGAGGCCGACCGCGCCTTCGACCTGCTGTTTCGCGCCGCTGACGCGCTGTCGCTGGCGGTGTCAATCGATGACTTCGAACCGCTGGCCGCCGAGCTGCTGGCGCGCGCCCGCACCGACGCGCAGCAGGCGGCAGCATTGCTTGCGCAGGTCCACGTGCTGCTCACCCGCGACCAGTACGAAGCGGCCCGGGCGCCTGCGGACCGGGCGCTGGCGGCGGCGCGGCGCGCGCAGCGGCGCGACCTCGAAGCGGAACTGCTGCTGGCGTACGCGCACTTCCACAAGCAGGCCGGCGACGGTTCCGCCATGGTCAAGGCGCTCGAGCAGGCCGTCACCCTGCTGCACGCCGAAGGCCTGCTGGTGTCCGAGGCCGCCAAGCTGAGCTCGCTGGCGGCAGCGCAGGTGTATCTCGGCCGACTGCAGGACGGCCTGCGGACCGATGCCTACGCGCTCGAACGTTATCGAGCGCTCAACATCAAGGACAGCGAGCCGGTGCTGCTGAGCGCCTGGGGCCAGCACTGCCTGATGGCCGGCGACGGCGATGGCGCCCGGCAACGGACGGCGCAGGCGCAGGGGGCGGCGGCCATCACCGACCCCGGCATCGGTATCAGTGAAGGTCACCACGCGCTGCTGATCTTTCATTGCGTGCAGACCTGGGTGCTGCTGGGCGAAACCGCGACCGCGCTGCGGACCTACACCGACCTCGGCGCGCCGCTGCTGCTGCAGCGGTTCGGCGACAGCGCCGAGCTGCGCGCCGCGCAGGCCCTTCTGAAGCTGGCGCTCGGCCGCGCCGATCTGGCCGCGCCCGCACTGGCGCGGCTGCGCGCGTTGTCTGCGCCACAGCGCGCCGTTAGCCACGGCGATCTGCTGCAACTGCAAGGCAACCCGGCCGACGTTGCGGCGTTCTGGGCGCGCCATCCGGACGTCGAGAAAGCGGTGCCCGACGTGCTCATGCAATGTTGCTGGCTGCCGCTGCTGGCCCTGCACGCGCCGCCCGAGCGCGCGCTGCGCGAGATCGACCGGCTGCTGCCGCCGCTGCGCGCGGAACAGGCGCTGGGCGCGGTGATCCCGCTGCTGGCAGCGCAGGCGCTGATCCTGGCGCGCGCCGGCCGCGTCGGCGAAGCGGCCATCGCCGGCGCCGAGTGCGCCACGCTGGCGCCGGCCCATGCGTCGATGGTCGACCCGCTGTGGGTTGCGCTGGCCTGCGCCGAGGCGCTGTCGCGCTGCGGCGTGCCGGCACGCGCCCAGCCGCTGCTCGACCGGGCCGCCGCGCTCGCGCGCGACCAGGCAGCCATGCTGCCGGCCGAGTACCGCGATTCATTCCTGCAGCGCAATCCGCTGGTGCGCGCCGTATTGGCGGCGGGCCAGCGCGGGACCGACGCGGCGCAGCTGCTGCCGGCCGGGCCGACCTTGCAAGTCGCAGCAACCGGCCGGCATTGACGCCGCGGGCCTTGAGGGGCTGCGGGTTGATGCAGGGATCTGCCCCGCGGTCAGCCGGCACCGAGTCGTCCCGGGCCTTCCCGATCGACTTCGATCGACCCCGTCTGGCGCGCTGGCGACGGGGCCTTTGCCTGCGGCGCGCCGGCCGTCCCGGCTACAGCCGGTCCAGCCGCCGGATCGCCGCGGCGATGTCGATCCGCCCGAAGCCGTAGCGCGGGTCCCAGCCCCGCGTGCTGCGGGACTTGCCCTTGGGCCGGCCCGGCGGACTCATCGGCCGCGCCGTCTCGATCAGCAACCGGCGCAGTTGCTCGATGGTGAGCCGCTTGCCCTTGCGCCGCGCGGCGGCGAACACCAGCGCAATGCCGCCGGCCACCGCCGGCGCGGCCATGCTGGTGCCGTCCATGCGAGTGCGCCCACTTGCGGTCTTCGAGTCGGCCGCCCGCACCGCATGACCCGGCGCCGACAGCTCCGGCTTGCAGCGGCCGTCGCGCGTCGGCCCGCTGCTGCTGAACCACGAGATGCGCTTGGCGGGCGAGCGCTCGCTGTAGGAGGCCACCACGATCGACAACTGGCCGCAGGAAAACGTGCCGAGCGTGTGCGAGTTGTCGTGCGGCGCGCCGAAGCTGGACTGGCCGGCATCGTCGCGCTCGATCCATGCGTGATAGGGCGTGTCCCGGTCCGGCTGCCCGTGCAGGCGCACCGTCCAGCCGCCGCCGGGGCAGCGTTCCGACTGCCACACGTTGATCACGTTATCGCCGTTGCCCGAGTCGCGCGCGCGATGCACCGCGTACAGCACCACGCTGCGGTCGGCGGTCACGCGCAGGGTCTCGCCCGGCGCCAGCACCCCGAGCGAGCGGCCGTCGGGCGCGACGATCTCGGCCGCCAGCGCGTGGGCGCCGGGGTACCAGACCTCCAGCTCGTTCTCGCTGCGGTCGGCGCGGCCCACCTCCCAGGCGAGGGTGGCGCTCTGCCCGGCCGGCACGGTGCCGGCCGCGTGGATGCCGTCGGCATACGAGTTGGCCGCGGCGATCACCACCGCACGCTCGGGCCGCTCCAGCAGCAGGCGGTCGAAGCCCTGTTCCACCAGCGTGCTGCCGTCGTGCGGGCCGCCGTTCATGCCGAGCGACAGGTTGACCACGCAAGGCCGGTTGCCGGCCGCATCGAACAGCATCTTGGTGGCCTCCAGCACCAGCACCGAGTCGCCGAAGGTGGCGCCGACCGACTTCAGGCCGCTGTCGGGCACGTCGGTCAGACCCAGTTCGACGAAGGCGAGGCTCGCGCGCGGCGCCACGCCGGCGGCGCGGCCGCTGCCGCCGGCAATGTCCAGCACGTGCGTGCCGTGAGCCGGCTCGCGGTTGTCGAAGACGTAGCGCAGCGTGCGCTCGGGCGTGTCGGTGGCGAGCGCCGCGTCGATCGCCTCGGCGCCGATCAGCCGCCCGTAGCCGAAGGCGCCCTCTTCGGCGGCCACGCGCGCGTTCTGGTCCCACAGCAGCTCAAGCCGGGTGCGCCCGTCGGGATGGCGGAAGCTCTCGTGGCCGATGGCGCAGCCGAAGTCGATCACGCCCAGCAGCACCCCGGCGCCGCCGTCGGCCCCGGCGTTGGCCGGCAGCGACTGGGCATCGGCGCGGATGCCCGGCACCGTGGCCGTGAGCTGCTTGCGCACGCGTTGGGCCGCCTTGAGCGCCTTGACGAACGGCCGCTCGCGCACGGCGCGGATCTCGCGCAGTTGCACCCGCGCGGTGACGATCCAGCTGCCGTCGGCCGTGTCCTGCGCGCCGATGGTGGCGATGTGACGCACGCCGCGCAGGTTCTGCCACTCGGCCAGGTCGTCGATCTTGGCGATCACCGCCACCTCGTCGGGTGCGGTGGAGGCGGTGCGCACCCGGGTATGCCTTGCCTCGTACTGCGCCACGGCGCGCTGCAGGCGCGGGTCCATCTGCCGCGCCGGGCGTGTGATCTGCGGCCGCAGCTGGTGCGGGCGCGTCTTCAGTCGTCTGGCCATGCCGCGGCCCTCCCCGTGGTGATCGCCGTGGTGACGGCTACCGCAGCGTCACGCTGCCACCGCAGCGCGCCGCACGCAAGGCGCAGATGCCGGCCGCCACACCGGGATTCAGGCTCTGTCCGCCGCCATGCCGGCGCCGTACCTTCGACCGCAACCCTTCGCCCGTCGCCCGCCGCGCCCGACCAAAGACAGCCAAAGCGACGCTCTCGTCACGCCCAGCTTCCCACAATCTCACCCTCGCCTCCGGAGCTCTGTCATGTCACCCACACCCCCGCGTTCCCGGCCACGGCTCGCCACCGGCGCGCTGGCGCTGGCGCTGCCCCTGTTGGCCGTGCCGCCGCTGGCGGCGCAGACCAAGGCGCCACAGCAGATCGTGCGGCCGCCGGTTGCGCAGTTATGGATGGACGTAGCGACGGCGACGATGCCCGGCATGCCGGACATGCCCTCGATGCCGAGCATCGGCGGCATGTTCGGGCGGGGTGGTGCGAGCGAGGGCAACAACGCCTTCGGCAATACGCGCGGCATGGCGCCGGGCCGGCACGTGGACATTGCCTTCGTCACCCAGCGCAAGCCGGGCGGCAGCGACGTCACGCAGGCGGTGCCGGCCGGCACCGGGCTGGCACCGAGCCTGCCGCTCGCGCCGGTGAAGACCGAGCCGCGCGTGCCGGGTTCACCGGGTACGCCGGGTGAGCCGGGCGAGTTCGAGCAGCCCAAGGGCCGCATCCTGTTCTACTGGGGCTGCAGCGAGACCGTGCGCCCGGGCCAGCCGCGCGTGCTCGACTTCTCCAAGGGCCCGTCGGCCGAGTGGGGCAACTTCATGCAGGGCCGCGCACCGCGCGAGCGCGGCGCGCTGGCGCGCCCCGGCCACAGCATCTGGCCCAACGAGAAGGACCGCCGCAGCCTTGGCCGTGACGCCTCGCTGGCGGGCGAGCACGCACTGAGCGGCGAGGGCGTGCCGGCCGACCTGCGCTTCACGCTGGCGGCCGCGCAGGACTTCATGGCGCCGATTGCGCTCCAGCAGGCCGGCACGCTCGCCGACGCGCTGCGCCTGTCCTGGCAGGCGGTGCCCAATGCGCGCGCCTACTTCCTCAACGCGATGAGCGGCAGCGAGCAGGGCGGCGTGTCCGAGGTGGTGTTCTGGAGTTCGGCCGAGGTGCCGGACTTCGGCATGGGGCTGATGGACTACGCCTCGCCGGCCAACGTGGAGCAGTGGCTGCGCGAGAAGGTGCTGCTGGCGCCGGCCGTCACGCAGTGCGCGATTCCGCAGGGCATCTTCGCCAAGGGTCAGGGCGGGATGCTGCGCATGATCGCCTACGGCCCGGAACTCAACCTCGCGCATCCGCCCCGCCCGACCGACGTGAAGATCCCGTGGGAGCCCGAGTGGGCGGTGCGCGTGCGCACCAAGAGCACGGCGATGGCCATGCTCGGCGTGAACATGGATGGCAGTCGTGGTGTGGTCGGTCAGGGCGCGGCACCGGCGCGCGGCGCCGCGCCCACGCAGGCAGCCGGCAGCGCGCCTGGCACCACGACCGCGCGCCCCGACTGCCCGCCGCCGCAGCAGGCGAGCAACGACGCGGCACGCACCGGGGCCGAGGTCGGCGGCGCCGTCCTCGGCGGCGGCTGGGGCCGCAGCGTCGGCGGCGCCATTGGTGGTGCGCTCGGCGCGCTGGGCGGCGGCAAGAAAGAGCAGCCGGCCGAGGCGCCGGCCGACTGCCCGCGCTGAGCGCCGTGGAACCCATTCGGTCTGCTTCTCCCACCCCACCCACGTCGCGCAGGAGAGCGCTCATGTCCGCTTCACTTCCTCGTGTTCTCGTCCTGCCGCTGACGCTGGCGGCGCTCCTCGGTGCCGCACCGGCCGCGCGTGCCGATTGCGTGGATGGCGTGCGCCCACCGACCGCGGGTGAGACCGAGTTCATCCAGCGCGCCCAGGCCGCGCTGGTGGCGGGCTTGCCCGAAGCGGTGCGCCCGATCGAGCGCCGCTCGGCCAATCGGCCCGATCCGGTCGTGCGCAGCGGCTTGACGATGTGCCGCGGCACGCCGGTCGGTGCGTTTGGCGCTTCGACCGCCGATGGCTTTGTCTACCGCTTCACGCCCGAGGAGGCCAACGCGCGCAGCCAGCAGCGGCGCGAGCTGCTGCGCCAGGTGGAAGCACTGGAGAAGCTGCCGCCCGAGAAGGAGGCGCAGCGCAAGGAGCTGGAGACGCAGATGCGCGCTGCCTACGCTGCCGCGCCCACGCGCAGCCGCAAGGACCCGCCCTTCACGCCCGAGCAGCAGGCCCAGGTGGACCGCGCGCAGGTGGAAGGCCGCCGACTGGAGGAGGCGATGCGCCGCGTGGAGTTCGAGCACCGCGCCAGCGTCAAGCCGCAGGCCGATCCGCTGCGCGCGCGCGCCGATGAGCTGCAGCAGGGCCCGCAGATCTTTACGGTGGCGCTCGGCATGAACGCCAAGACCTTCGAGCCGCTGGCGCCGGGGCGCGGCCAGCGCATCACCTTTGGCACGCCAAGCCCCAAGCAGAGCGCCAGCCTGCAGCCGGTGAACATCGTGGTCACCGTCGAAGGGCCGGCCGGACCGGCGCGCGATGCGCTGGCGGGCCTGATCGACCGCGACTACCTGGCCGGCCTCATCGGCAAGCCGCTGCCCGACGTGGCGACGTCGCACAAGCGCATCGAGAGCAACGTCGCGCGAGCAGCGGCGGCGCCACCGCTGTCGGTGGCGTCGAGCGTGCCGCTCGGTGCAGCGGGTGCAACGCCACCGAGTGGTGAGAGCGCGGCGCCCGCGGCAGGCACGGCCACCGCAGCGGCAGCAGCGACGACAGGTGCTGCAGCAGGCGCCGCAGCGAGCACGCCACGCGCCGCTGCACCCGCCAGCACGACCGCGCAAGCGCCGTGTCCGCCGCCCAACCGCACGGCCAGCGCGAGCAACGACGCGCAGCGCACCGGCAGCCAGGTCGGCGGTGAAGTCGGTGGCGCGGTGCTCGGCGGCGGCTGGGGCCGCAGTGTCGGCAGCGCCGTGGGCGGCGCGCTCGGTGCGCTCGGCGGCAGCAAGCCGCAGCAGGCACCGCCGCAGCAGCCGGCCGACTGTCCGCGCTAGGCGCTGCGCACGAGACCAACGATGCGCTGGGGACTGATCGGTGGCGCCGTGGTGGCCGCGGGCTGGCACTTCAAGCGTTGAGGCGCGCGCCGCGCCGGTCGCAATCAAGACGTGGAACAGAGCGTGGTGGCCGCGCACGCTGCGTGACGGTGGTCGCGCACTTCATCGCGGTGTCGTGAAGCGCGCGCTGGTGCAGTGGTGAGTGGGTGAATCTCCGACACCGGCGCGCTTGAACGACTGAAGCGACGCTTGCGTCACGCCCCTGTCGGTACGTTGTGCGTCATCAGAGCAACAAGCAACACGTCCGACGGAGGACCCCGTGGCCACAACGTCTCGCTGGCGCATTGCCGCCCAAGCGCTCTTGTTTAGCACGACCCTGCTGCTGGCCGCCTGCGGCGGCTCGGACGACCCGCCGCCGCCGACGCCTGCGCCCCCTGCACCGACACCTTCACCGCCGCCGCCCCCGCCGGCGGCCGTTGCCCCGTCGATCACGGCACAGCCGGCGGCAGTGAGCGTCACGGAAGGACAGACGGCCGCGTTCTCCGTCACCGCCACGGGTACAGCGCCACTGGCGTATCAGTGGCGCCGTAACGGCGCCGACATTGCGGGGGCGACCGCCGCGACCTACAGCCTGGCAGCGACGCTGGCCGACAACGGCGCCAGCTTCGCCGTGGTGGTCAGCAACAGTGCGGGCAGCGTGACCAGCGGTGCGGCCACGCTGACCGTCACCGCACAATCGACCCCGCCGAGCATCTCGGCACAGCCCACTGCGCAGTCGATCACCGCCGGAGGCGGTGCGACCTTCAGCGTCGCGGTCACCGGAGCACCGGCGCCGACGGTGCAGTGGTTCATCGTCGGCGGTGGCGATCTGACCGACGGGGCGGGACTCGGCGCCCTTGCCGGCGCCACGCTGGCTGGCACCACGACCACGACCCTGTCGCTGACCGGTGTGCCGATCAGTGCCAACGGGCTGCAACTGGCCGCGCGCGTCACCAACAGCGCCGGCTCCGTCACGACCTCGCCTGCGGCTCTCACGGTCAACGCTGCAGGACAGTTGGTCCAGGCGGCGTCTGGCGGCACGGTCACCAGCGCTGATGCGCGTGTGCGCCTGACGATCCCGCCCGGCGCTTTGACGGCCGACGCGCTGGTGCGCATCGATCCCGATGCCTCCTTCACCGTTCCCGCGGGCCTGGCGGGCGAACTCGTGGGGATCCCAGGCAGCGGCTACGTCATCGTCACCGATGGCGGTAGCTTCCGTGACGACCGCGACCTGCCGCTGGTGTTCAGCACGACGGGCTTGCTGGCGGGTGCGGCGGTGCGGCCACTGTCCAATCCTCCTGCGACCGATCCGCCGGCGGACCTGCTCGCCGTCGACTGTCCTGACGGCGGCGAGCCGGTTGCGCTTGCGTTCGATCCGCGCACCAACAACAGCGGCGACCTCAATACGGTCCTGCGCGGCTGCGCGGCGCAAGCCGGAGGCAGCCGCAGCCGGACGCGCGTGGCGCCCGCGCGTCTGCCACCCGTGCCTGCCAACGTCGTGTGGTCGCTGTATCAACAGCCCAACGACTTCATCACGACCTTCGACTTCGACCACTGGCAGGAAGCCGGTGGTCGAAGCCGCACATTGATGGTTACAGAGTGGAGCGGGCTCGGCGTCAACCTGCGACTGCGCATCGCCGATGAGCAGGGGCGGCTCCTGCTCGACTGGCCGCTGGACCCCGGGACAACACACGCTCGACTGGCCTCCAACGGTGTGTTCTACACGGCACGGCCGATCACCGTGCGCGAAACCACCGGCCCATGCACTGGCACGGTGATTGGACGCAGCACCGAGGTGGTCGTCTGGCGCATGACGCTCCGTCTTCTCGGTTGGCGTGCCCAACGCACTGCAACCGTGCCGATCCCTGGTGCGCTCGGTACGGCCGCGTTCATCGGCGGGACCTGCGTGGTGACCGGTGCCGTGAGCAATGCACCCAGCGCGCTCGCGGTGGATCCGAGCACGGGCGCACTCGTCCTGCTCGGGCAGGGGGACAGTGATAGCCCGGGCTTTCCAGCGCTCGCACCGGACCCCAACGCCGCACCAGGCTTCCTGCTGCGCGTTGCGGCCAACGGCGTTGTGTCGCAGGTCAGCCGTGTGCATGGAACCGTCGGTCCGCTCGCGACCGATCGCAACGGCAACGTTTTCGTCGGCGGCAGCGGCACACACCTGCCGCGATTGCCGGCGGCCTACCGCGCCAATCTCGGCACGTGTCCGTTCAACGCCGACAGCTGCGTCGTGCTGGCCAGGTTCTCCGCGGCCGGGGCGCTGCAGTGGGCACGCTACGTCGACGAGCATTTCATCAGCTCGACGCGCGCGGAGCTCGGCACCGATCGCAACGGCAACGCGCTCTATGTCTCCGGCTCCGGCAACGGGCAGACGGCGCTTGTTTCGACGATCGACGGCGCCACCGGCCTGTCAGCGCCACCGGTCGCCATTTCCGGCGTGCCCAGTGCGCGCAACTTCACCGCGCCGCGCGTCGACAGCCAGAACCGCGTGGTGATTGGCGTGCGCAACACAACGGGCGCGTTCGTGATCACGCCGAGCACCAGCCAGGTGACGCCGGTCCCGAGCGCCAACCCGCTGGTGCGCTTCGACTTCTCGCTTGATGCCGACGACCGTGTGGTGTCGGCGCACGGCTCGTCGATCGTGGCCAGCGCCCTGTGCACGCCGTTTCCGACCACGCCCGGTTTCTGCCGCGGATGGCTGATGCAGAAATTCTCACGCTAGGGCCAACGAACCCTGCGCTTGACCAGCGATCACCGGAGAACACGATGAGCCCTCGACCCCTGTTTCGCGCCGCCGCGATCGTGCTGCTCGGCGCTGCCTTGGGCGCTTGCGGTGGCGGCAGCGACAACCCCTCGCCGGACTCGACACCCGTGCCGGTGCCGACTCCAACGCCTGCACCGACGCCGACGCCCACGCCGACACCAACGCCTACACCGACGCCTACACCAACGCCACCTGCGCCGGCGCCGGCTGTGGCGCGGATCGAGGTCGTTCCCGCCCGAGTGAGTCTGGCGCCGGGCCAGACGGTCAGTCTTGCCGCGCGCACCTTGGACGCGGCCGGTCTGCCGGTGGCCGCCACCGTCGCGTGGGAGAGTGCCGATCCCGCGCTCGTGTCCGTCGCCGGCAACGTCGCCACGGCGCTTGCTGCGGGAACGACGACGCTCACCGCGCGCAGCGGAAGTGTCGCCAGCAGCGCAGTGCCGGTGCGCGTGGCCGCACCCGCGTCGAGCGAGGGGCTCATCAACACGGCGCTGGCCGCGGGCACCATCAATGCGACGACCGCGCTCAAGTATCGGGTGTTCGCGATCTATGGCGACAGCCGCCTGCCCTTCGAGTACCTCGGCAACCAGGTGCCGCGCCGCGAGAACCACCTGGCGTTCGATCTGGCCTTGGCTTATCCGACGCTGTCTGCGGCCGATCAGGCCGAGCTCGGTCCGTACATGCTGCCGCCGATCTACGCGGACAGTTGGCTGGGCAAGCGACGGGCGGCGGCGCGCGGTGGGCGCACATCGACCGACCAGCGTGTGACACGACATGTTGCCGGCAGCGGCAAGCCGGCGTCGCCGGCGGCCGTCACCAGCGCAACACAGGTGCGCGCGCTGACCGACCGTGGCCCGTCCTGCTCGGGCATCGTGGACGAGGGCTGGACGTCCGTGGACTCCGCGCACTTTCGCGTCTGGTACGACGCTGCCAACTTCCCGGGGGACCAGACAGGCGCCCAGCTCGCATCGAGCGTCGCGGAGGAAACGTACAGCGCGCTGAATGCGCTCGGCATGCGCGCTCCGCTGTCCGATGTCTCGCTGTTCTCGCCGTGCTTCGGCGGCGACGGGCGGGTCGACATCTACCTCGTGCCCGAAGCGGCGCGCTTTGGCATCGACTCGGACACGCTTGGCGTGGCATCGACGATCAACACCAACGCGGCGACATCGGCCGCCTTCATCAACCTGAATCGCACTCGGATCGGCACGCCCCTTTTCTTCGGCACCGTGGCGCACGAGTACACGCATGTCGTGCAGGCCGCGTATCCCAACCACTTGAGGATGTCGGATGTGGCGCGCTCGTTCATCAAGGACGCGACCGCCGACTGGGCGATCGACTACGTGCGCGCGACGGACAACGGCGAGCACGACAGCGCCCGTTACTTGATGCAGCACATCGAGACCCCGCTTTGGGCCAGTTCCTACGAACTGAAGCGCTACGGGGCCTATCTGTTCTTCCAGTTCGTCGCGCGTCTGCAGGATGCATCGGGCAACGGCTACGGCGGTGCGCAGGTCGTGAGGGCCGTGTGGGAAGGAATTGCTGCGAACACGGGGAGCTCGGGCGTTGACGTGCTCGCCGTGCTGCACGCGGCGCTTCCGCGTGGGCTGGAGCACACGTTCAACGACTTCGCCGTGCAGTTGTGGAACCGTGCGCCGGTCGACCGGTTCTTCGCAGTGGACGGATTGGCAGAGCGCGGCCGCATCGACCGCGACGCCGAAGTGGTGCTGGCCTCGCCGGTGATCGAGACGCCGGCCAGTGGCGGAACCGAAGTGCGAATCTCCGAACTGTCGATGCGCAACGAACGCTTCCGATTCGTCGACGACAACGTCACCACGGTCACGTTCTTCAACGGCTACACCTACGGGCTTCGACCCGAGTCATTGCCGTTGCGCAACAACCTGTTCACACCGCCGAGGCAGATCGTTGCCGGTACGACGCCGTTCGTCTTTCAGCCGACGCCGCAGGAGCGCGGCACCGGGCGATCGCTGACCGCGCTCATCAGGATCGGCGGCCAGTGGACGCGTGAAGACTGGACCAACACCCCGATCCGCTACTTCTGCCGGGAACGCATCTCCGAGCGCGTCGAAGAACTCGTGCTCATCTACTCGAACGGTTCCTTCAGCGACGTTCGAGGCTCTGCTGCGGCGCAGGAGTCCGCCAAGGCTGCAGGCGCCCTCATGACGGCCCCCGGCATCTCGTCGCGCCTGATGACGAGCGCGATGCCGTGCCACCAGTTCCAGGGCAGCGCTTCGGGGCGGGTGACCATCGACAGCGGCTCCAACAACTTCACGGTCACGAGCAACTACGCCGCAACGCTGCGCGGCAGCGCGGCCAACATCACCGGCATGCTCAGCGGCCGCCAGATCTACGCGATGCCTGGCGTGATCTTCACGACCAACAGCGGCAACATGTTCACCACGCTGCAGGGCGTAGTGGCAGGCTGTCGGCCAGCGCCGTTCAACGAGACCTCGGCGACCACCGCGCTGCCGTCGTCGACGCAGGATCCGTCGTTCACGCTGTATGCCAACTTCCTGCCGGGCAGCAGCGCGCGGGGCGGCTACGGTGGCGACGGCGCACGCGGGTTCTTCGCGCTCGACGGCACTGTGTGCACCACGGGTGCCGTGATCAACACCCCTGCCCCGGCCGCTTTCAACTTCGATGCGCTGTGGGATGCACCCGTCGCAGATGCGATCTTCAGGGTCGACCTGGCCAACCGTCGGCTGCGCGCTGCCGATATCGAAGGGCCGACCGCCTTCACCGGCAGCTTTGCTGCACCTGTGACCACGCGCTCGAGCTGGTGCTTTGTCGCCAACCGCGAGAACCAGCCCCCGACCTCAACCTGCCCGTAAGTGCTGCCATGCCCCAGCTGTGCAACGCCGTGACACTCTTTCGCAACGTCGTCGTGATCGCGACGTGTTCGATCAGTCTTGCCGCCTGCGGTGGCAGCGATGACGATCCTGCCCCGGCGCCTGCGCCGGTGGCGGTGGCGCCGACGATCACCGGGCAGCCGGCTGCGGCCACCGTCACCGAGGGTGACAGCGCGTCGTTTTCCGTGACCGCCACCGGCACGGCACCACTGAGTTACCAGTGGCAGCGCAACGGCACCACGGTCGCGGGGGGGCCACCGCCGCCACCTACGCGCTCGTGACCGGTCTCGGGGACGACAACGCCCAGTTCCGCGTGGTCGTGTCCAACAGCGCCGGCAGCGTCACCAGCAGTGCGGCCGTGCTGCGCGTGAACGCGCGCCCGCGTCCGCCCACGCTCACCGCGCAGCCAATGAGCATGAGCGTTGCCGAGCTGAACAGCGTCACCCTTAGCGTGGCGGTGGAGGGCACGCCGCCGTTCACCTACCAGTGGCAGCGCAGTCCCGATGGGGCGAGCTATGCCGACATCGCCGGCGCCACCGGCGAGAGCTACACCACGCCGCTGCTGTCGCGCGCCGACAGCGGCGTTCACCGTGCCCGCCGGCGCCCTGCTGGGACCCACGCGGTTCAGGTTCACGGCGCGGCCGGCGTTCCCTGGCCCGCTTCCGAGCGACTACACGCTGATCGCAGGCAGCAGCTACGACATCGTCACCGACGGGGCCGGCTTTGCGTCCAGCCAGCCGGTCACGGTGCGCCTGGCGGCGGCTGCGCTACCCGCGCAGGCGATCGCAGCGCGCGCTGGTGTAACCGTGCTCGACGACGACCGCGTCCGCCGCATGACGCCGACCCCTGCCAATCGCATGGTGCAGCAATGCGGCGCGGGCTCGGTCCCGCCGAACGACGGCAGCCCAAGTGGCGTCTTGCTGGATCCGCAAGGCACGTCCCTCGCTACATTGTGTGCCCCGCCTTCCCCCGGCGGCAGCGCTACGACCAGTGTCGGCGGCATCACACCGCAGCCGGCCGTGCTACCCACCATCACGCGCCAGCCGGTCAATGCCAGCGTGCGGGTCGGCCGCAGCGCGACGTTCGCGGTCTTTGCCAACGGCCCGGGCCTGTCCTACCAATGGCTGCGCAACGGCACGCCGATCAGCGGCGCGACCGGCGCCAGTTACGTGATCGACAGCGTGGCGACGGCCGACTTCGGTGCGCAGTTCCGCGTGCGCGTCAGCAACCGCTTTGGCGAGGAGACGAGCGCAGCCGCAACGCTGTCCGAGGATACGACGCCGCCGCAGGTGGGTGTGTGGACGGCTCGCCCGCCGTCGGCGTTTTCGCCGACTCTCGGTGCGCCCGAGCAGCTCTTTGGCGAGTACGTGGTCAACAACAACGGCACGCTGGACACCTCGCTGGCCGGCGGCCCGCTGGCAACCGGCGTCGTCGGCGACCCGATCATCGTCGGCGACAACTCCGCGCGGACGGGCTTGGTGGCCGTGCTCTTCCGCCAGCGCGTCAGCGGCTCGGCATGTCCCGGCGGCGATCTGCTCCGCGCCATTCCCATCTATCGCGAACTTGAGTCGGCCCGCACGTATCGCGGCAGCGCCATCACCTTGCTGGATGCCGGCTGCCTGAACGACCGCGGCGTTGCTGCGGCCCTCGCACGCAACAAGGTCTCGTTCGAGTTTGCGGCGTCTGCCGGCAACAGCGGTACGAACCTCGTGGTCGGTTCAGTGGCGATCAGCGGCTTCGGCGACTCGCCACCGAACCCGCGACTTGCCGTCGTCGGGACGCCGGCACCGCTGTCGCTGGATCCGCAGTGCACCTCCCCGTACTTCTCGAGTCGTGCCATGGCGGGCGTCGCCAGCGCCTACAACTACTTCGCGCCGATTAGCGACACGCGGACCCAGGCCGTCCTCGCGTTCACGACCGTGCTCGGCGCCGGCGGCTTCAACAGCAGCACCGTCTGCGCTGCGACCATGGCACCGGGCGGGACCTGGAGCGCTGCACGGCCCGTGTGGTCCGACGGTGATGTGTTTACGTCGGTGCCGCAGGCGATGGCCGCCATGCATGGTGATGGGACCGCACTGGTGGCGGCCTCACGCCTGGTGAGCGGCAACCATCAGATCGCGGTGGCATCACGCGCTGGTGATGCGGCGCCGAATGCGCTCAACGGCGGCTGGGTCATCGAGACACCGCAGCAGTCCACATCCATTACGCGACCGGAGCTTGCCTTCGACGGCAGCGGCAACGCGACACTGGTCTACCGCGCACGGACCGCGCCGCCCGCGCCGACGCCGGCCTACGACACCATCTTTGCCGTGACCCGCAGCGCCAACGGCACCTGGGGCAGCCGGACGGCTGTCTCGCCAGCCGGCCGCAACACGCTGTTCCCGCGAGTGCTGGTGGCAGCGAACGGCGATGCCGTCGTCCAGTACCAGGTCGCCATCGACGACAGCAGTGCCTACAACCTGATGGAGACCTCGCTCATCGCCGGGCAATGGCAACTGCCGACGCCGCTGGCGGCCGAAGACGGCGCGATCAATCGCACCGACGCGAGCATGTCGCAGCGCATAGGGTCCGTGCCTGCAGACGGTCTTGGCAGTGTCGCCATCTACTGGCGTGAGTCCGCGCCGAACGGGTTCCGCATTGCCGGCGCGTTGAAGCAACGCTAGGTCCGCGGCCAAGCCATGTACTGAATATCGGACGGTGGGGCTGTGCACGCGTCGAACGACGCTTGCGTCACGCCCCTGTCGGTACGTTGTGCGTCATCAGAGCAACAAGCAACACGTCCGACGGAGGATCCCGTGGCCACAACCACTCACTGGCGCATCGCCGCCCAAGCGCTCTTGTTTAGCGCGCCCCTGCTGCTGGCTGCCTGCGGCGGCTCGGACGACCCGCCGCCGCAGACGCCTGCGCCCCCTGCACCGACACCTGCACCGCCGCCGCCCCCGGCAGTTGTTGCCCCGTCGATCACGGCACAGCCGGCGGCAGTGAGCGTCACGGAAGGACAGACGGCCGCGTTCTCGGTGACCGCCGCTGGCACCGCGCCACTGGCGTATCAGTGGCGCCGTAACGGCGCCGACATTGCGGGGGCGACCGCCGCGACCTACAGCCTGGCAGCGACGCTGGCCGACAACGGCGCC
>Ga0209972_10002313_pt1 | contig 15671 bp, 17 predicted proteins | sample NOAtaG_7_FD_187302 | JGI IMG/M metagenome (GOLD analysis project Ga0209972, IMG submission 187302) | Freshwater lake microbial communities from Lake Erie, under a cyanobacterial bloom - NOAA_Erie_Diel1S_2200h metaG (SPAdes) (version 2) | ecosystem: Environmental > Aquatic > Freshwater > Lake ... | reverse complement strand
GAGGGCACGCGCAGGCGCGCCAGCACTTGCCAGCGCGTGGCTCCATGCAGGCGGAACAAGTCGAGCAGGCCCGGATCCACGCTCTTGAGCCCGAGCGTGGTGTTGGACACCATGGGAAACAGCGCCACGATGGTGGCGCAGATCACCAGCGCCGGTAGCGGTTCGCGCACCCAGATGATGATGAGCGGGGCAATGGCCACGATGGGCGTGACCTGCAGCAGCACCGCGTAGGGCAGCAGGCTCGCTTCGATGGCGCGGCTCTGCACGAACAGGAACGCGAGCGCCACGCCCAGCGCCACTGCGCAGGCAAGGGCGGCTAGCGCGATGGCGAGGGTCACGGCCAGCGCACCCAGGAGCAATCCCGCGTCCGCGACCAGCGTGCGCGCCACGAGCACAGGCCCCGGCACGAGCCAGGGCGGAACCTCGAACAGGGTCACCGCGCCCTGCCACAGCCCGAGCACGGCAAGCCCCACCAGGGCCGGCGCGATCAGCGCTGCGGGCCTGCCGTTCATTCGGCCCCGGCGCGGGTCATCTCGTCCTGCAGGTGCGCGCAGAGCCGAGCAAAGCGCGGGCTCACGCGAAAATCTTCCTCACGCGGCGCGGGTTCGTCGACGACCAGTTCAGCGGCGATGCGCCCGGGGCGCGGCGACATCACGAGGATGCGCGTGGACAGGAACACCGCCTCGTAGAGGCTGTGCGTCACGAACAGCACCCCTAGGGTGCGCGCGTGCCACAGCCTCAGCAGTTCGCGGTCGAGCCGCGCGCGGGTGATTTCGTCGAGCGCGCCGAAGGGCTCGTCCATAAGCAGCAGGCGAGGCTGCGTCACCAGCGCCCGGGCGATGGAGGCGCGCATCTGCATGCCGCCTGAGAGTTCGCGTGGAAGGGCGTCGCCGAACTCGGAGAGACCCACCCGGTGGAGCGCCTCCTCGACGCGTTTGCGCACCTCGGCCATGGGCACTTTTTCGAGCTCCAAGGGCAGAGCGACGTTGCGCGACACGCTCGCCCAGGGCATGAGCGTTGGGCTCTGGAAAACGAAAGCGGGGCGGCAGCCAGGGGACCTCGCTACGGCACCTTCGGCGGGAAGCAGAAGCCCGGCTGCCAGGCGAAGCAGCGTGCTCTTGCCGCAGCCCGAGGGACCGATGACGGAAACGAATTCGCCCGCGCGCACCGACAGGCTCGCCGGCGCCAGGGCGCGCACGCCATTGGGGTAGGTGAGCGAGACGCCGGACAGGGAAACCAGCGGAGCCTGCGAATCTGCCTGGGCGGGGATCACGGCCCGGATTCTATGGGAAGGCGGCCGGGGCGCGGATGACGCTGGTGGGCGGTACTGGGATCGAACCAGTGACCCCTGCCGTGTGAAGGCAGTGCTCTACCGCTGAGCTAACCGCCCGCCGTTCAGCGGGGGCGGATTACACCACAGCCCGCCAAACGGGGTCAAACCCCCACTGGGGGCGGGTAGAATCGCGGGCTTTTCCTGCCGGATGATCTGCGCCGTGGCCGCCCCCCCTTCTCCTGTTCGCACCCGCTTCGCGCCCAGTCCCACGGGCTTTTTGCATATCGGCGGCGCGCGCACCGCGCTGTTCTCCTGGGCCTACGCCCGGAAAAATGGCGGCACGTTCGTTTTGCGTATCGAGGACACCGATACCGAGCGCTCCACCGCCGCTTCCACTCAGGCCATTCTGGATGCCATGGAGTGGCTGAACATCGACTACGACGAGGGTCCGTTCTACCAGATGCAGCGGCTCGATCGCTACCGGGAGGTATGCGAGCGGCTGGTAGCCGAGGGCAAGGCCTACCCGTGTTATGCCTCGAAGGACGAACTGGACGCCATGCGGGAGCAGCAACGCGCCCGGGGCGACAAGCCGCGCTACGACGGCCGCTGGAGGCCAGAGAATGCGAAGGGCCGAACCCCGCCGACGGGAGTGCGGCCGGTGATCCGCTTCCGCAACCCCGATGACGGAGTGGTTACCTGGGACGACCTTGTCAAGGGCCCCATCAGCTTCGCCAACGAGGAACTGGACGACCTGGTCATCATGCGTGCCGATGGCGTGCCCACCTATAACTTCGGCGTGGTGGTGGACGACTGGGACATGAACATCACCCACGTGATCCGGGGAGATGATCATGTGAATAACACCCCCCGCCAGATCAACATGTACCGGGCACTCGGTGCACCGCTTCCCAGCTTCGGCCACGTACCCATGATCCTTGGCGAGGACGGCGAACGCCTGTCCAAGCGCCACGGCGCGGTGAGTGTGATGCAGTACCTGGACAATGGCTATCTGCCCGAGGCGCTGAACAATTTCCTCTCGCGCCTGGGCTGGTCGCACGGCGACGAAGAGATCTTCTCCATGAAGCAGTTTGTGGAGTGGTTTGATCTTCGCCATATCTCTCGCAGTCCAGCACGCTTCAATGCGGAGAAGCTTCTGTGGCTCAATGCGCAGTATCTGAAGGGAGCCGGCGACGCGCGGTTGGTGGCCCTGATGCGTCCGTTTCTCGAAAAGACGGGCTGCGACCCTGACCGGGGGCCACTGGCGGAGAAGGTGGCGGCGCTGCTCAAGGAGCGGGTCAACACCGTGGAGGAACTGGCTGACGCAGCGGTGTATTTCTACCGGCGCCTCGAACCTTCTGCGGCACTGCGTGAGCAGCACTACATGGTCGGTTTGGGGCGCGCCATGGATGAACTACGCAACCGGTTTGCCCACATCGACTGGAATCGAGTGACCATCCAGGAAAGCCTCAAGCAAGTCGTGGCTGCTCACGGACTGAAAATGCCAAGGCTGGCCATGCCCTTGCGAGTGATCGTCACCGGCGAAGCCCAGACGCCGGCTATCGATGCTGTGCTGGAGGTGCTCGGCCGGGAAGAGACCCTGGCGCGCATGGACGCCGAACGGCCCCGGTTGCCGGATTAGCGGCTGACACGCCGAAGTGTCGCGGCTGTTGCAAGGGCCCATGTCGATACCTATAATCCGCGCCTTCGTTCCGGCGGGGGTATAGCTCAGCTGGGAGAGCGCTTGCATGGCATGCAAGAGGTCAGCGGTTCGATCCCGCTTACCTCCACCACCATCTCCGGTGCACGGAACGAAAATCTTGCTGTACCGGCCTAGCCCGGCTTCACCGGGTCCCCATCGTCTAGAGGCCTAGGACATCGCCCTTTCACGGCGGTAACCGGGGTTCGAATCCCCGTGGGGACGCCATAGCGTGGCTTCTGGTGCCAGCCAGGGAGTCATCCGTGTTTTGCGGCGTTAGCGCTCAAAGCCACGCCGTGATACAGGACTCACCTTACGATGTACGTGGGCGCGACGGTGTCAGGGCAGCTGCAGCGATCACTGTCGCACGCGAGAAGGTCAGTTACTCTTCATCTTCCTCTTCTTCCTCGTCTTCGTCGTCCTCCATCTCGTCGATGGCCTCGAGTTCAGAATCGATCATGTCGCGTATCTCCAGAAGGAGGTTGCGCAGCGCTTCGTTCTGTTCTTTCAGTTCCCGCTTGGTCATGATGGACTGCTCCATAGTTGCCGCCGGCATCGCCGGCGTGGTGGATCCACCGGTTTAGCCCCTCGCCTGCGGCGCGCGATTATAGCGACCGGGCACATCATGGGGATTGCGCTTGCTTGCGCTACTTGCGAAGCATGGGTTGAAGCTTGGCCATTACGTTCGGTGCGTCGGGTTCCACCTGGCTTTGGAAGCTATGCACCGTGCGGCCATCCGGGGCAATCAGATATTTGTGAAAGTTCCAGCGCGGTGCTTCATTGGCGGAGGTGGCCAGTTGCTTGAAGAAGGGGTTGGCACCGTCACCCGTCACCGAAGTCTTTTCCACCATGGGAAACTGCACGCCATAGGTACTACGGCAAAAATCACCAACCTCGGCGTTGCTTTGCAGTTCCTGACGGAAATCGTTCGACGGGAATCCGACTACCACGAGACCCTTGTCTCGATACTGGCGATACAACCCCTCCAGTTTCTCGAACTGGGGTGTGAAGCCGCACCGGCTGGCTGTATTCACCACTAGAACAGCCTTGCCTTCGAACTGGCACAGGTCAAGGGGTTTGCCGTCCAGGCCCTTGAACTGATGGTTGAGCAGGGCGGGGCATCCTGCGGAGGCCGCCAGGGGAGCGGCGTATAGAAGACCAGCCAGGGCTGCGCGGAGAATTGACCACATGGAAGGTAACCTCGAAACGAAACAGGGTTTGAAGTGCACCTGCGAGAGCGCTGACCAGTGAAAAGTTCCCACGTGAGGGGCTGCGATACACTCCGGCTGCTGCTGGTGGCGACCCTGTTGTGTTGGTCGGCCACTCAGGGATGCGTGACAGACCGACCATTGATAGTGTTGGCCGGATCCGGTGGTTGAGGCCTTGCCTGTGCAATCCAATGCGGGCGCCTGATGGGCGGATTGGCCCTCGCGGATCGTGCAGCGGCGTGAGCCTATCTGGGAGACAAAATGGGCAGAAAGTCGGACCGCAAAGCCACCGAGGAAGACGGTGGCAAGAAAAAGAATCGTAAGGAGCGCAGTACCGGGATTGCTCAGCTCATGGCTGCGGTGCAGGGGTGTCCGCCAGTGTCTGAGTTGCACTTCGAATGGGTGGTGGGTAACGGCATTGGCGACGACGCAGTGCATGACGCTCAGCAGGCCTATTCCCGTGCGCTGGTTGTGCGGAAGGAGAGGGCTGAGCGTGCTGCGCGTGCACCGGCAACGGGATGGGCCAGGAATTGCAAGGGAGAAACCCAGGCAGTGGGCCCCTTTCACGGCCGCCAGCACTGGGATATGGACCTTGACGCTGATCCTCCCCGTGCCACCACGTGGAGTTGGGTTGGTTTCATTGGATTATGCGATTGCTCCCCTGACCTGGACGCCTGATTGCTATCGTTTTGCAGACGGGCCCGCGCATCCACAGAAACTGTGGATAACGATGTGGAAAAGTCATCGGAAAACTGAACTAAGTTCTTGTAGCGGCTTGTTTTCGGCTGGACTGCTCGCAAAACGGGCAACGAAAACAATCATATAAAACAGTTAGTTATATGTATCTTTCTAGTGTGTGACGAACGCATGGTGGGATGGGGGGCTTGCGTCGGTAATTCTTGATAACTTTGTAGTGAAGCTTGACAAGGCTGGCTTTTTTCCGGCCGAAGCGCCCCCGTCTTGGGTATTTTGGGAGCCATCGGCCCAGGTGCTTACCAATGGCGCTCGTGGTCCCGATCCCGGCGGGCAAGGCACGCTACACTCGCATGTCCGATAAAGGGGTAGCCGTCGGCACAGACTTCCTTCGGGAGCCTTTCATGAAACGTTCTTATGGCGCGGTCGCCGCGTGCTTTCTTGTCGTCTCCGCCGGCGACGTTCGTGCCGATCGGGTCAGTGAGATGAGCCGGGCGGACCGCTGCGCCTACAGCGCACGCATGCAGGTGCTGGCCGCGCACTATTCCAGCAAGGGGACGCCCCGTGCCCAGGTGAAGATTCACTGGCACGGTGACGAAAGCGCAAACGAAGTTGCCTTCGTGAACCGGCTACTCGACGAAGGCTATGCAGCGTGGGCGGAAGCCCGGGCGCGCCATGGCGAGGCCTTTCCGCTCGAGTTGTTCGGCGATGCCGTCTTCGAGCGTTGCATGCGCGAGGCAGAGTCTTGAGGGGCTTCCCGGGTTGGCGGGCTACTGGGGTCTTCAGGAAGCGGTGATCGATTCCGAAGCGTCGAAGTCCAGTTCGACCCGGGCGCCGTCCGGGTCGAAACAGAACAGCTGCCACGTGGCCGACGCATTCTGGCGGCGGAGATCGAAGCTCACGCCCGCCGCATCGAGACGCGCCGTGGTGCCCGCAAGGTCATTGGCCGTGAAAGCCATATGATCGAGCACTCCCCGCGGGTCGGATGGCAGGGGCCGTCCCGCAATCACATGCAGGACAGGGGTCGTGCCTGCGTAGAGCCATGCTCCTGGAAACCCCAGATCCGGGCGTGGTCCTTCGGAAAGGCCAAGCACACCCACATAGAACTCCAGGCAACGCCTCAGATCGGCGGTGAGCACCGTGAAGTGGTTCATTCCCAGGAGGGCCACGCCGTAATGCTCGTTACTTGGAAGTCGGCTGCTGCTTGCGCGGGCTGACGGTGATGGACACAGCGGACCCACCCAGCGTGCCGGGCTCCACTTCCACGGTGGCCGCCCGCTCGCCGCGAATGTAGGTGAGGATGCCGTTCTTGCCTTGCACCGCCGTGATTTCCTGCCAGCCATAGGCTGGCATCTGCTCCTGGTAGAAGGCGAAGGTCTGGGTGGAATTGAGCTTCACGTCCAGGGACATGCGGCCCAGCCACGCATCGCCGGAACCAAGAATCAGTGAACGCTCGGGCTTGATCGAGGTACCCGAGGGGATAGGCAAGTCCGAAACCGGCTGGTATCCGGTGGCCGATGTAGCAGGCTTGGTGTCGGCTTCCTTGCTGCCAGTGGCTGCACAAGCGCCAAGGGCTGCCACCAGGCAGGCGAGTCCGAAGAGGCGAAACCAATGAGAGGAAGTCAGGTGCATGGCTGGATCTCCAGGGAGTTGGGGCGACGTGCCCAGTGACTACATGGAGAGTCGCCCACAGAAGATGGTTCCTTGCGGAGATCTTGGGGTAGACCGCGAACGCCGGCTACAACTGGCCGCAAGCAGAGGAGGGAGCGTGCCCCTCGCGTCGACCGGTGCATTGCTACCGCTGTTTGGTACGAATGACGATTAGCACAACCAGCAAGATGAAGCCACTCACCAACGACATATCCAGAATCGACATGCTAGATCTCCCCCCTGAAAATGCCGCTCTCGCCACGTGGAGCACCCTCTGAAAGCGGCTGTCATGATGAAAAACTCCAAGGTGGACCCGCCACCGCAACCCATCGAAAAACCGAATGGATCGCACTGAAAGATTTTATCGCATGACGCAGCTTCTGCACGCCCGCAGAGTGGTTTCGAGCCAGACATTCCGCCAGGAACTGGAGGTCTCGGTCGCCACCTTGAAGCGCGACGTGGAGTATCTGCGAAGCCGCATGAACGTGCCCATCACGTGGGACCGTCAGGCCGGGGGCTATCGCCTGGAGGTGGTCGAGGGCCGTTCGGAACTGCCGGGATTGTGGTTCAGCGATGCGGAGGCCCACGCCCTCCTCACGCTGGAACATCTGCTGGCCAGCCTGGGCTCTGGTGTGCTCGAGGCGCACCTGCGGCCTCTCGCCTCGCGCCTGCAGAAACTGCTTGGCAGCCGCGGGCACGACGCCGAGGCGGTGCGCCACCGTGTCCGCATCCTGCACCAGGCACGTCGCCTCACCGGGGCGCGGCAGTTCGACGCCGTGGCTGCAGCAGTGCTGCAGCGTCGCCGCATTCGCATCCTGCACCACAACCGGGCCACGAATTCCCGCACGGAGCGCGAGGTTTCGCCCCAGCGTCTGGTGCACTACCGCGACAACTGGTACCTGGATGCCTGGTGCCACCTCCGCGAAGGGCTGCGCAGCTTTGCCGTGGATGCCCTCGAATCGGTGCACACCCTGGAAGGCGCGGCCCGCGAAATGCCCGAGGACGTGCTCGACGCCGTGCTGGCCAGTGGCTACGGCATCTTCAGTGGCGCGGACGTGCAGTGGGCCAGGCTGCGTTTTTCGCCGGCCCGGGCGCGTTGGGTGGCTCGGGAGCAGTGGCATCCCGCCCAGCGGGGTGAATCCCAGCCCGACGGCGGCTGGATTCTCGAATTGCCCTACAGCGATCACCGCGAGCTCCTCATGGATGTGTTGCGCCATGGTGCCGAAGTGGAGGTGCTCCACCCCCCGGCGCTGCGCCACGCGGTGGCCGAGGAGCTGGCGCGCGCCGCGGCGGGTTACCTGGGCGACCCGCCTGCGCACTGAGTGTTCGGCGGGCTCATCTCCTGAGCCTGTGCCTCCCTCATCATGGCCATCACGCCCGCAACCGCGGGTTTCGCGTGAGTCACAGCCATGTTCCGATTGCCCCCGCCTTGCCTGGTCCTGCCTCCGTCCGTCGAATCGGTCAAGCTGCGGTGGTCAACGGCGCCGGTTGTGCAGCATTCCCGAACCACTGGCGCCGGCGCCGGCAGGGCGCCAGGCCGTCGCTCCGACGGCAGTGTGAATTTCGATGTGCCCACGTGGTTGCGCCGCAAACTCGGGGAGAACGGCGTCGGCAGCACGGCCAGGCTTCGCGGCGTCCTCGTGGGCGCGAGCAACGACGCTGCGCTGGTACACGGCCCTCTGGCGGCCCCTTTGCCCAGGGGTGGCGCGGCCACGCCTCGCGCCGTTCGCGAGCGAGGCTGAATCCGCCATGGAAAACCATACCGCCAGGTTGCGTACCAGAAGCAGCGATCCTCTGAGAGTGGATTCCCTGCCCTGGCCGGGTGGAGCGGGACGACTGGGGCTCACCCTGTCCCCGGGAAAGAGCCGGCCCGATGCGCTGTTCGCCCGCTGGGCGCGAGACCTTGAAACGGACGCCGACGCCCTGTGCGACTGGGGTGCAGCCGCCGTGTTGTCCCTTGTCACGGGTGAGGAGTTGCTGGCGCTCGGCGTGCCGGCGCTGGGCGCAGCGCTCTCGGCACGGGGTATTGAATGGCACCACGCGCCCATTTCCGACGGCGAGGCGCCGGGCAGGCCTTCGAACAGGCATGGCCCTGGGTGCGTCTGCGCCTGCTACATCACCTGAGAGCGGGGCGCTCGGTGGTGGTGCACTGCAAGGGCGGTCTCGGGCGTGCTGGGACGGTGGCGGCCCGGATGCTGGTGGAATTTGGCGGATTGTCACCAACGCAAGCTGTGCAAACCGTCCATGCGGCGCGCCCGGGCGCGGTGGAAACTGAGGCGCAGCGTGCACACCTCGCCGCTTGCCGCCCCGTACCGTCAATTGCCCTGCTGCGCCAGTCGCGGGTGTTGGGGTGCCTTCTGGGTGGCGCCCTGGGCGATGCCTTTGGTTACGTCGTCGAATTCGACTCCCTCGAATCCATCCGCGCCCGCCACGGTGCCGATGGCCTGCGCGAGCCCGTGCTGCGGGCGGGGCGCCTGGTGGTTTCCGACGACACGCAGATGACCCTGTCCACCCTCGAGGGGCTGGTCCGCGCCCGCGAAGCCGGGGCCACGGATGCGCGCCCTTTCCTGCAGGAGGCCTACCTCGACTGGTGGCTCACCTAGCAGCCCGGGCCGGCCGCTCGCTGGCCCTTCGCGCCCCACGGCATGCTTGCCCTGGTGCCAGAGTTGCAGGCGTGCCGGGCGCCTGGGCTCACTTGTCTAAAGGCCATGGCCGATGGCAGGCGGGGCACCCTGGGCCGTCCCGCCAAGGACAGCAAGGGCTGCGGGGCCGTCATGCGCTCGGCGCCTATTGGCTTTGACGGGTTCGGCACCGCGGGTGGTGCAGCGGTTCCATCCCGCGCTTTACTGGCCGCCGAGGCCGGCGCCATCACCCATGTCCATCCAGAGTCCGGCGCCGCCTGTGCCGTCATGGCTGGCCTGGTGCAGTCGTTGTTCGAGGCCGACCACGCTGCCGATGCCGCGTCCGAGGTGGCGCTGTTGCGCCAAGCGCTGATACCGGCACGCCATCAGGCCACCGTCTGGCAAGCGGCAGCGCCGCTCACCGGTCGGCTGATGGATCAGGCAATTGCCCTGGCAGCCCAACGGGCGCCTGGCCCTGTCGAGGAGGAAAAACGCGTAGCCCTTCTGGGAGGCCGATGGGTGGCTGAGGAGGCGCTGGCCATGGGCCTGCCGGCGGCGCTGGCGGGTGACGATTTCACCCACGCCCTGCGGATCGCCGCCAACCACGACGGCGACTCCGACTCCACGGCCTCTTTGGCGGGCCAGCTGCGCGGTGCGGCCCGCGGCGTGGGGGGCCTGCCCCACCATTGGGTGATGCAGCTCGACGTGCTCGAGCCGCTGCTCGCGCTGGCGGCTCGTGCCTAATCAGGCCGTGACCCGGCGGCGGTACTCGCCCGAGGTCGTGTCAATCTCGATCCGGTCGCCCGTGGCACAGAAGAGGGGCACCTGCACTTCGAAGCCCGTGGAGAGCTTGGCGGGTTTGAGCACCTTGCCCGAGGTATCACCGCGCACTGCCGGCTCGGTGTAGGTGATTTCTCGGACCACCGAGTTGGGCATCGCCAGGGAGATGGGCCGGCCATCGTAGAACACCAGTTCTACCGGCATGGCATCTTCGAGATAGTTGAGCGCGTCGCCCATGTTGTCCTTTTCCACCTCGTACTGGTTGTAATCGGCATCCATGAAAACGTACATGGGGTCGGCGAAGTACGAGTAACTGGCCTCCTTGCGCTCCAGCAACACCACTTCGAATTTCTCGTCGGCGCGATAGACAGCCTCGCTGGTGGCGCCCGTGAGCAGGTTCTTGAACTTCATCTTCATGACGGAAGCGTTGCGGCCTGACTTGTTGAATTCGGCCTTCTGCACCACTAGAGGGTCCTTGCCGACCATGACGACGTTTCCGACGCGCAGTTCCTGGGCGATCTTCATAGCTGTACCTAGTTTGCTTGCAGGGCACCGAAAAGCCGCGAAAAGGTTTGCGCGGCGGAGCGCCCACGAGGTTAGGAAAAAAGCGGCGGATTATAGGCGTTCGCGAGCGAAAGTCACCAGATTGGTGGTGAGATCAGTCTGCGCCTGCAATGCGGCCGCCCAGCGCTCGGCGTGCAGGGCCAGCGCCTCGCGGCAGGCCCAGAAGCGGTGCCAGCCAGTAGCCAGGGCGGTGGGCGATGGACTGGAGAGGTTCCACAGCCGCCAGAACTCCCGAAGCGCCGCCGCCGTCTCTTCGTCCAGCGTTTCAGAATAACGGGTCTGGAAGGCGTGTAGCTTCGCCCAGTGGGCACCACCCTCCTGCGCGTAGATGTTCCACACGAGCGGCCGCCGTGCCCATTGGGCGCGCATGAACGAATCCTCTCCGCGCACGAAGTTACAGTCGCAGCGCCACAGCAGCCGGTCGTAGCCGTCCTGATCCTGGAAAGGCAGTACCAGCACTGTCAACGCGCCGCGCTGCTCGCGATCTCCCGGGCCGAGTGCGTCCCGTCCCAGGAACGAGGCCACGTCGGCCAGCAGACGGCTTTCGGGCACCAGCGCCAGCATGGGCTGATTCCCATGGGCCCAGGTGCCGAGCAGCCCGCCCACCGCAGGTCCGCCATACCCGAACAGCGAGACGGTGCACACTTCTCCCACGCGCGCAGGGCGCTGCGCAAGTTCGGCCACGCGCCTCGACTCCAGGTGGCGCTCGCGCAGCAACCCGCCCGTGGCAGCAGTGAATCCGGGGAAGAAGAAGTGCTTCACCAGTGGCAGCGTGGGATGAGGAGAGGCCACGCCATGACAACCCTCCACCCATGATTCGGCGCTGAGGTACTCCAGGTTTATCCAGACGGGCGCACGCGGCTGGGCCGCCATGGCGTCGAGATACGCTGCCGGCACACGCGAGCCGAAGGCCTCGATCACCACCTCTGCAGGGGCGCTGAATTCCGCCAGATCGTCCCAGCGCTGCACCTCCACGCCGCCCACGGCCTGGACCGGGACCGAGGGGTCCACGGCAGCCTCGATCCGGTGGAAGGTGTGCAGGTCATCCACCCACAGGCGCACCTTCACCGGATGCTCTGCCGCCAGTTGCCGCGCCAGCCGCCAGGACACCCCCACGTCGCCGAAATGGTCCACCACGCGGCAGAACACGTCCCACCGCTGCTGCGCCGTCACGGCGGCAGCGCTCGCGCCAGGAGGGGCTGTAGCAGACGAGGCGCGCAGCTGCTTTTGCCCGGACTGCCCGAGCAGGGCGGGTTACCAGGCCATGGGCCGGAACGTCTCACCCCGTCAGTACTTCACCGAGCAGCCATAGGGCGCCGTGGAGGTCGTGCTCACCGCCTGGCCCGCCAGGGCCTCGTCCAGCGCCGCGGCCACCAGGTTGCGGGCGGTCTTCACGTCCTCGTGCTTCCAGGTGGCCTTGTCGTCGATGGCGCCGGCATAGATGACGCGGCCCTTCGGGTCCACCACGAACATGTGGGGCGTGGCCTTGGCGCCGTAGGCCTTGCCTACGCGCCCATCCTCGTCCAGCGCGAGCGCGGTGGGCGCCATCTTCCAGTCCCGCAGCAGCGCTTGAGAGCGTCCGGCATCGCGATAGTCGGCGCTGCGCGGGTTGGTGGAGTTGATGGCAAGCCAGGCAACCCCCTGTCCGGTGTAGCGGGTCTGTAACGACTGCATGTTGCCCGTCTCATAGTGCTTCTGGACGAAAGGGCAGCCGGCGTTGAACCATTCCACCACCACGTGGCGGCCCCGATAGTCAGACAAGCGAATGGTTTTGCCATTCACGTCGCGAAGAGTGAAGTCAGGGGCCGTGTCACCCGGCCCCACCTCGGCGAATGCCGCACTTCCGGCAAGCAGGACGACAAGGCTGGCGTGTTGCAAGGCTCTTTTCATCAAGGTCTCCTAAAAAAACGTGGCCGTGGCCATCAGCGATCCGCCGCGCCGCGCTCCAGGGCATCGGTGACCAGTCCAGGACTCAGCACTTCCGGCAGCAACTGCGGCAAGGACTCACCAGGGCGATAGAGCGCGTAAACCGGCACGCCGCTGCGGCCGAGCTTCGCCAGCGCCGCGGTGATGGCCTCGTCGCGGCGGGTCCAGTCCGCCCGAAGAAGCGCCACGTTGTGAGCCACGAAGGCTCGGCGCACTGGCTCGGACTCAAGCACGAGGCGTTTGTTCACCTGGCAGGTTACGCACCAGGCGGCCGTGAAATCCACGAATACCGGCCGTCCGGCAGAGAGTTCCTCTGCCAGGGCGGCGTCGCTCCACGGGAGCCACGGACCCTCCTGGGCTGGCATGGTCTGCGCGGGCGGTTCTTGCGTGGGCGCCCCGTAAAAGGCTCCAAGGGCGGCCAGGGCAAGTGCTCCGGCAACACCGGCCTGACGTACCGCTCGGGAGCGGCCTTGAACGGCGAAGCGTTGCCACAGCCACGCCGCTGCTGCCAGCAGCACCAGGCCGGCCATGAGGCGTGCGCCAGCGCCGCTACCCAGTTGTTCGGACAGCACCCAGCACAACCAGACCACCGTCAAGTACAGCGGGAAGGCCAGCATCTGCTTGAGGGTTTCCATCCATCGTCCCGGGCGGGGCAACCGCGATAACCAGCCGGGACGAAACGCCAGCAGCACATAAGGCGCGCCCATGCCCAGTGCCAGGGCAGTGAAAACCAGCAGCGATTGAATCGCCGGGCGCGTCAGGGCAAAGCCCAAGGCCGCACCCATGAACGGTGCGGTGCAGGGCGTGGCCACCAATGTGGCCAGCAGGCCGCCAAAGAAGGCGCCGAGCGGCCCGCCCCCGTGGTCCACGGATGAGGCAGTGGACTGCAGCCGGGTACCCCATTCGAACACCCCCGACAGGTTCAATCCGAGCAGAAAAAACAGCGTTGCCAACCCCGCCACCAGCGGGGGCGACTGCAATTGGTAACCCCAACCCAGCGCCTGGCCCCCGGCACGCAGCGCCAGCAGCAAGCCCGCCAAGACCCAGAAGCTCAGCAGGATGCCGGACGCGAATGCGAGCCCCTGGGTGCGCAGTCGCGCGGCGCTCCCATGGGCGTCGCGCGCGAAGTTGAGCACCTTGATGGACACCACCGGAAACACGCAGGGCATCAGGTTCAGAACCAGTCCGCCCAAGAATGCAAACGCCAGTGCCATTGCCAGCCCAAGATCGTTGGCAGGCCCGTTTGCCGCAGCGGCGATGGCGCTGGCGTCCAGGGGCGCATCGGGAGGCTTCGCCCGGGCCGCTGGCGCACCGCCCGGCCATGGCACATCCACGGTGGCTGCCTGCCCGGTGCCGTCGGGCGACAGTCCTGGCGAAACCACCAGGATGCCTCCAAGCCGCGGCAGGTCGGCGCGAAACCCCGGCGCGGCCGTGAGCGCGAGGCTCCACGCGCCATCATCCGCGCGCGCCAGAATTTGGGGTGCCGCGTTGTCGATGAGATCGGGTTGATCGGGGAAAAACTCTGCCGAGGACAGGACAGGCGCCGAGGGAAATACGGGAATCATCCTCAGCAGCACATGGCTGTTCGAAGCCTTGGCCTCCAGTCGCCAGCCTCGCGGTGCGCGCGGTGCCGCATCGCGGGCGGCTTGCAGGGTGGCCGCGGCAGCGCTGTCCTGACTGCTCCTGCCAGCGGGGAGATCCAGGCTCAAGGTGACGCCGCCTGGCAGGCACACTTCCTTGCAGATCAGCCACTCGGCGTGGGCGGTGAGCGCCGCCCGTGGTTGCTTCCAGTGCCGCGGTACCGTTAGCTCCACTGGTAGCACCACGGTGTCCTCGTAGCCGAAATTCGCCAGCGGGCCCACGCGGATACGGCGTGGCGCAGGCCACAAGATGGGCCCTGCGGACCACCCCTCGGGCAATGTCCATTGGATGCGCGTGGGCATGCCCGAGTCGCCCGGGTTTTTCCAATAGGTGTGCCAACCCGGCTCATGCTCGATGCGTAGGCCCACCAACAAGGTGTCGCCCGGCGCCACCGCCGCGTTGGCCGACAGCAATTCCACCCGCGCGTGGGGCACCTCCGCGGGCGCGGCGAGGGCCGGGCCGGCAAGGGCGCCAAGCAGTAAGGCGAAGATCACACGGCTAAAGTTCATCACGGGGTCGGACGTTAACATGGCGCAGCGCATCCGCCGGCGTCACAAACACGCGGTCACCGCGTCTGTAGGGTCGCGTTTGCACCGAACTGTTCCACATCCGGTCAACAAGGCTGAGCGGGCACTCTTTGGCGCGCTGCGAAGGGAACCGATGCCCTTTCGGATCGACTAAACAGGCTGTTTTTTCCTATTGCGCAGGAGGTTTCAAATGAAGTTCGCATCTTATGAACATGCTGGCCGTCGCTGGCGTTTGGGCGCCGTGCTGGCAGGTCTGGTGCTTGCCGGTTGCGCGGGCAAGTCGGTTCCCATGCAGTCCACGCAAACAACCAGCCCGGGTGGGGCCGACGCCAAGGTATCCGCGGCAACCGATGGCAAGGGTGGTTCCGGTGCCAGTGGTTCGCAAACCTCCGCCGCCGGTGGGGTCTCTCAAGCGAAAGAGGGGAGCAATGCGGCTGTCGGGGGCGCGGGTACTGCCGGCGCAGATGGGGCCGTGGGCAACGCAGCGCGCGCTTCCCAGGGCTCCTCCACCGGGAAGGGTGCATCGGCCCCGGGTGATGCAGCGGATGCCTCCAATGCCCGCGGGGAAGCGGCCGCTCGTCTCGGTGCCGCATCCCAGGCGAGCGAGGATGCGCTCATGGCCGAGCGCGCCCGCCAGGCTGAAATCGAGGCCGCGGCCCGTGCTCGCCAGGCCGAACTGGAAGCCGCCGAGCGCGAGCGGCGTGGCCGGGTAGAGACCGCCGCCAACCAGGTGCTCATCGGCGAAAACGAAAAGCTGCAAACCCTCGACGGTATCCTGCCGGCCGTTCTCAACATGGACGACAAGGGCCAGTTCGACTTCGACAGCTACGCCCTGAGTGATGCCGTCAAGGCGCAACTGGATGAGATCGCCGCGCGGCTTGCCGTGGCTCCCTATGACCGCCTGCATGTGGTGGGTTTCACCGACCGTATCGGTCCTGAAGACTACAACCGCAAGCTGTCGGAGAAGCGCGCCTGGAGCGTTGCCGGATACCTCATGGACAAGGGCGTGCCACCCTACAAACTCAAGGTGGAAGGCAAGGGCGAGACGGGCAGCCTGGTTGCCGAGGAGGAGTGCAAGGGCCTCAAGCGCGA
>Ga0209972_10002309_pt1 | contig 15685 bp, 11 predicted proteins | sample NOAtaG_7_FD_187302 | JGI IMG/M metagenome (GOLD analysis project Ga0209972, IMG submission 187302) | Freshwater lake microbial communities from Lake Erie, under a cyanobacterial bloom - NOAA_Erie_Diel1S_2200h metaG (SPAdes) (version 2) | ecosystem: Environmental > Aquatic > Freshwater > Lake ... | reverse complement strand
CGCCGTTACAACAAGCTGAATGAAATCCCTACGTCTTATGACAAAGGGACGATTTTCAAGCAGTTCCCACATCCTCAGGCTGAGGTGAACTGGGATATTTATAAGAACGGTTGAGACGGGAGACGGGAGACGGTGGACGGTGGACGGGAGACGGTGGACGGGGGACGGGGGAATGGTTCGCTTGTTTACCGGGATGCCGGGCACTGTGGCTGGATTATCGTCATTCCGAGATTGGTTTGACCTGGCTTTGGGGCTGGGGCAAGCATAAAAAGTTGATATTTTCAGAAGATTTTGAATAAAATCTCGCTTGAGGTTGTTTCACAAATCTTCTGGTGGCATTCGATGCCAAAGAATATTTTATTGGAACGCCTATTTCATTGATTTTTCGAAGCAAAATCAATGAAATAGGCGTTTTTTATGGGGTTGTGTAAAAAGGCCGGAGGCCTTCATTTGTCATTTTGAAAGAACACTGTTCTGACTGATTTTCGAAGCAAAATCATTTAGAACAGTGTTCTTTCAAAACTTTCTTTCGCCGCCATAGGCGGCGGAATATTTTTTACACAACCTCAGAAAGTTTTGAATTGATTTTATCCCCACTAATCAAATATTTATCAGGATACAGTGGGCGGCATAATATTTATGCTGCAGCCCTGCGGTATACTATTCTGGTCCGTGGGACGGTGTGGGTGCCCACGGGGTCAACAAGAATACAGGGATTGTTCCACCGGATAAAAGGGAAGAATATGGGGTTTAAATAACATATATTTTTGAAAATCAATACTATTTGTTAATAGGATAAAGTGTAAATCGCTCCCCTTTGCGCTTTTGCCAGTTCTGGTTCTACCCACCACCTTTCCCTGAAACCCTTTATCTTTATGGGCAATAAAACTAAACGCTCATGGAGATTGCAAACCCCATGTACGACGTGGTCTTCAAGTACCTCATGGAAGACAACGCCGTAGCCATCACCTTTCTTTCTGCCCTTACGGGAATGGATATCGTATCCCTGCTGCCGCTGCCCCAGGAGCTTACCGTGGACGCTGAAGGCGATAGTGTCAGGCCCAAAAATCTTTTCGGGCGGAAACTATCCGTTTACCGATTGGATTTTTCTGCCAGGGTTAGAGATAGGGAAGGGGAGGAAAAAATCGTGATCGTAGAGATCCAGCAGGAGAAACTCTACGGACAGCTCATGCGCTTCCGAAAATACCTGGGGAAGCAATATGAGAACAGCGCTTTTGTGAAAAAAACACAAACAGCGACTGGTCGGGAGTACGACATTGGCATACCCATCCTGTCTATTTATTTTGTTGGCGAGGGGTTGGAGGGCTTCCGGGATATCCCGGTGGTGCTCCTCAGGCGTTCGGCGATAGCGCAGCATACGATGCAGCCTGTGGATGGAACTAATCCCTTTATCGAGGCGTTATTCCACAATGGTATTATTGTGAATGTCCCCTTCCTTAGTCGGGAAGGGCGCAATGAATTGGAGGCGTTATTGAGTATTTTTTCCCCATTAAACCAAACCACAAACCCACAAATTATGAGTATCCAGGAGACAAAATTCATGGAAAAGTACCAGCCAATTTTGCGGCGGCTCAAGGCAGCAGCGCAGGAAAAGGGCGTCCGTGATAAAATGACCGTTGAGGACGATTTTCTGGAGGAGATGGAATACCTCGAGCGCAACCACGAAGAGCGGATGCGTAGATTAGATGAAAAGGAGCGCAGTATAGATGAAAAGGAGCGCAGTATAGATGAAAAGGAGCGCAGTATAGATGAAAAGGAGCGCAGTATAGATGAAAAGGAGCGCAGTATAGATGAAAAGATGCGCAGTATAGATGAAAAGATGCGGATAGCAGAAGAAGAGAAGCTCAAAGCGGAAGAAGAGGTACAAAAGCAGCAAGAAAAGACGATCCACCTGCTGTTGGACCTCGGGATATCGAAAGCAGAAATCGCCATGAAGCTTGGGCTTTCCGAGGAGGAAATGGAGCGGTATTAGGATGTAAGTAATAAAAATCCAGCGTAAATAATTTTTTCGTTTTTCTTTTCGAATAGCGAAAACCATGGTATCTTTCGTAAAGTAGATTTTCCCCGAATTTGTATCCCTACTTTTAGCTACCTCCAAATTTTTGTGTATATGCAGGGTGTTTTCACCAAAATCCTGACCTTGCTCGGGGGAGTTTGGTTCTCTATTTCTGTGGTCTATGGACAGGAAGGGATTGGTCGCGTACCCTTGTGGGAAGACCAAAAGTTTTCTCCGGAGAAGCACGACTGGCTGCTCGGCGGAACGACAACTAAAGCAGGGGTTTTCCGAAGTAGGGACGGTAAAGACATCATCCTTTATAATGGTCTGCTGCGTCGGGTATTCCGGATTACGCCGAATGTAGCTTGCACGGATTTTACCAATCTCTCCAATGGTCAGCAACTGCTCCGGGCAGTAAAACCAGAGGCCAGAATTTCACTCAATGGACACGATTATACTATCGGGGGCCTTTATGGACAAATGGAGCAAGCCTATCTTCGAGAGGAATGGATAGACGGGCTGACGGCAGGGGAGCAGGATTTCCAGCTGATGGATGTTCGGGTGCGGGAATTGGAACCACCACTGCTCAGGACGGTGCGCACCTGGCCAGGCAAACCGCTTCCGGCCACCGGAAAGGAACTCACTTTTATCTTTGGAACTACTGCGCCAGGACTCGAAGGCGTACTCGTTCGGGTACACTATGCTATTCATGACGGTATCCCGCTGATCGTCAAATGGATGACTCTGGAAAACAAAAGTATTGAGAAACTGCAAATCAGTACTCCGGTGAATGAAATCCTCGCCCTCGTCGAAGAAGAGAGTGCAGTCGTTGGTTCCCCTGAACAAATGAAAAAGCCCCAGGGCATTTATATTGAATCCAATTATGCTTTCAATAATGCTATGCGCTATTCGCTCAGCGATCAGACAACGCACTGGAAAACGGATCCCAGCTACACTTCTCAGGTAAATTATAACTACCAAACCCCCTGTTTGCTGGAAGTCTATCCAGAAAAATTTCTGGGACTATCCCTGCCGCCGGGAGGGGAATTCACCTCCCTTCGAACCTATGAATTGCTGCTCGACAGCTATGACCGCGAGCGTAGGGGGCTTGCCATCCGGAAAATGTACCGGACGGTGGCGCCCTGGGTAACAGAGAACCCCATTTTCATGCACCTGGTGAGTAAAACCGATGAGGAGGTCTATCGGGCTATTGACCAATGTGCCACTACGGGCTATGAGGCCCTGATTCTGAGCTTCGGTAGCCATTTCAACCTGGAGGATACTTCCGCAGCAAACTTATCGAAATGGAAATCTATCGCCGACTATGCGCATGCCAAAAATATCCTGATCGGAGGATATTCCCTGTTCAGCTCCAGGCGGATCAGCGATGAAGACGACGTTATTGATCCGGTGAGTGGTAAGCCAAATGCCGCCGCCTTCTTTGGACAGGCCCCCTGCATGGGCAGTAAGTGGGGGCTCGCATATCTGGATAAGATTCTGCATTTTTTCCGTACGACCGGTTTTGACCTTTTTGAAAATGATGGCCCCTATCCCGGCGATGTTTGTGCCTCTACCACCCATCCAGGCCATGAAGGGCTGCACGATTCGCAATGGAGACAAATGGAGCTGCAAAAAGGCCTTTACCGGCAGCTACGGCAGATGGGGGTGTATATCAATGCCCCGGATTGGTATTTTTTGGACGGCACCAATAAAATTGCGCTGGGCTACCGGGAAGTCAATTTCAGCTTGTCCAGAGCACAGCAGAAAATCCTTAACCGGCAAAATATTTACGACGGACTTTGGGAGAAAACCCCTTCCATGGGCTGGGGCTTCGTACCCCTGACAAAATATCATGGGGGTGGACCCGAGTCCATCCTCGAACCTCTCTCCGAACACCTTTCCGATTATGAACAGTTGATGATGCAATATTATGGCGCAGGGGTACAGGCTTGTTACCGGGGCCCCCGCCTGTACGATAGCGAAGCCACGCGCCAGACCGTTATACGGGTCATTGACTGGTACAGGAAATACCGCGATGTCCTCAATGCCGATATCATCCACCTGCGCCGTGCCGACGGACGGGACTGGGACGGTATCCTGCATGCAGATCCAGTTGGCGACTTGCCAGGTATGTTTTTGTTGTTCAATCCACTGAACGAACCCATCCGGCGTACGATTTCCCTGCCGCTCTATTATACCGGTCTCGATAAGTACGCCTGGATTCGGGAAAAGGAAGGCCAATCAAAACGCTACGTGTTGAACCGGGATTTCACTGTATCCTTTACTTTTGAACTGCCAGCAAATGGGTATTCGTGGTTTGTCGTGGAAAGAAAATATTGAATGGACATCGCGATGTCCATTCAATATTTTCTTTGAGGCTGTCCGAAAAGTCTTTTAGAGGCTGACGACAGCGAAAGAAAGTGTTCGTTCAAAACTTTCTTTCGCCGCCGAAGGCGGCGGATTACTTTTCATATAACCGCATAAAGCAACATAGGTTGGCGGCACCAGCCGCCAACCTATGTTGTTAAAACTTCTTGATCATAATATTGCGGTACCAGACCTCATCGCCGTGATCCTGTAGGCCGATATGGCCGGAGAATTTTTTTCCGAATGCGGGCATATCTTTGAACTTACTCCCAGCGATCATTCTGCGCCACGGTTCATCCCCGTATGTCGTTTGCAAGACCTTCTGGCCATTGAGGAGAAAGGTCAGTTTTCCTTTTCTGCTGACGATTTCTGCCAGGTTCCACTGTCCTGCGGGTTTTACTACGCCTTCCTTTGCGGAAATGAGGTCGTAGAGATCGCCTGCAAGGTGTTTGATATTTTTGGCATCGGGGTGGCCTGCATTATCGAGTACCTGCATCTCCGGACCGGTCTCCCAGATATACTTGTATTTGGTTGGTTCGTCCTGCACCCAGAAAATAATGCCGCTATTACCTTTTGCAGCGATTTTCCACTCCAGTTTCAGGTGGAAGTCACCGAAAGACTCGTTGGTGACGATATCGCCACCACCTTCAATTTGCCAACCGGATTTTTTGGATGCGTCGAGCCAAATGGCCCCATCTTCCACTTTCCAGGCTTGCCCGACGGTGGTTTTTCCATAAGTATGCCAGCCATTGGTGGTTTTGCCGTCAAACAGCGATACCCAGCCTTTCTGGGCGAAAACGGATGAGGGGAAAGCCCAGGAAAGCCCGGTAAGGAGCATTGCGGCAATTAGGAATTTTGTTTGCATCGTTGAATGTTTAGATTAGTCAGGTAAGTAATAATGTTTTTTTAACGCCGATTTTATTGATTTTGTGAAGCAAAATCAATAAAATCGGCGTTAAAAAAATATTCTTTGGCGGCGCAAGCCGCCAAAAGACTTTTCGGACAGCCTCTTCAGCACGTCCCTTACTGCAGGAGCAGGATATACTTCACCATCGCCTTAGCATCCGCTTCACTCAGCGTAGGGTGGGCGGTCATCGGCACTTCCCCCCAAACGCCTGAGCTGCCATTGATGATGGTAGTGGCTAGTTTGGCGATATTCTCCTCTGTATCCGGATATTTGGCAGCCACATCTTTATAAGCAGGTCCGATCGCTTTTTCAGCAACCTTATGGCAGGTGAGGCAGTCCGATTTGGCAATGAGCGCCAGTCCTTTCTGATAGTCGGGGTTCTTACTGAGGTCACGGGATACCTTTTCGGTAGCTGTCCCGGCTGCTTTATCCGTTTCGGTATTGCCCCCGCATGCATAAATTACCCCGGCCAGCAAGGCAGGTAATATCCATTTTTTCATGTTCTGCTTGAAGTTTTATAAAGTAATTTAAGAATATTTATTGGTAAAGGCAGTAAAAGGACTTTTGCGCAGCCCTCGCAGTCTCATTCTTCCGCAATGCCCAGCACGCTCCTGTTGAATGCTTCATCCGAGCCGGTAGCGGCAAAGTCGTCGAATGCTTTTTCGGTGACGCGGATAATGTGGTTTTTGATAAAAGGCGCACCTTCGGCAGCACCTGCTTCGGGGTGTTTAATGGCACACTCCCATTCCAGTACTGCCCAGCCTGCATAATCATAAGCCGCCAGTTTGCTGAAAATAGCGCCGAAGTTGACCTGTCCGTCCCCCAGGGAACGGAAGCGACCTGCCCGGTCCACCCAATTCTGATAACCGCCATATACGCCCTGCTTTCCGCTGGGGTTAAACTCGGCATCCTTTACGTGGAACATTCGGATGCGCTCGTGGTAATGGTCAATAAAAGAAAGGTAGTCCAGGCATTGCAGGACAAAGTGCGAAGGGTCATAAAGCAGGCAAGCCCTGGGGTGATTGCGCACCTCAGAAAGAAAGCGCTCATAGGTGACACCGTCGTGCAGGTCCTCGCCGGGGTGGATTTCATAGCAAATATCCACGCCACAATCTTCAAAAACATCCAGGATGGGCATCCAGCGCCTTGCCAGCTCGGCAAAGCCCGTTTCGACCAATCCGGGAGGCCGCTGCGGCCAGGGATAAACGGTATGCCACAGCAGGGCCCCGCTGAATGAAGCATGGGCGTTCAACCCAAGATTTTGAGAGGCTTTTGCAGCATATTTAAGCTGCTGGATCGCCCACTCTGTGCGCGATTTGGGGTTGTTGCGTACATTTTCAGGCGCAAACCCGTCGAACAATACGTCATAAGCGGGATGCACGGCTACGAGCTGGCCTTGCAGATGCGTGGACAACTCGGTGATTTCCAGGCCTGCGGCATTGACCCTGCCTTTGAGTTCATCGGCATAGGTCTTGCTTTCAGCGGCTTTCTGCAAGTCAATGCAGCGGCTGTCCCAGGTAGGGATTTGTACCCCGGTAAAACCCAGGGAGGCAGCCCACCGGCAGATGGAGTCGAGGGAGTTGAAGGGGGCTTGGTCGCCCATGAACTGGGCAAGGAAAATTCCAGGTCCTTTTATCGTTTTCATAATCAGGTACTTAATTTTGAATGAAGATCAGAGGGTGAAGGGCGTCCATTTTTGTTCGGATTGCGAGGACGCGACCACATGGTCTATAAATGCCATTCCACGGACACCATCCCCGGCAGTGGGGAAATCCAGCATTTCCGCACTGGGTTCCTGTCCTTCTATGCGGGCGGAAAGGGTCAGGGCGAAATTGCGGTAGATATTGGCGAAGGCCTCCAGGTAACCTTCGGGGTGGCCACCGGGAGTCCTGGCATTATGGAGGGCTGCCGACGAGAGCCACTGCCCATAGTTGGCACCAGCCCGGAGGATTTGGGTGGGTTGGTCCAGCCATTTGACCAGGAGGGTATTCGGATTGTACTGCGTCCATTCCACGCCTCCTTTTTCCCCATAAACCCTTATTTTAATCGAATTTTCCTCTCCTGCTGCGATTTGGGTGGCAAAAAGGACCCCCGTGGCACCGTTGTCGAAACGCAGGAGTACATTGCCGTCGTCATCGAGTGCACGTCCTTCGACAAAGGTATTCAGATCGGCACAGAGGTGGGAGATATTTGCGCCGGAGACATATTCTGCGAGGTGGGCGGCATGGGTGCCAATGTCTCCCATGCATCCGGCTTTTCCTGACCTCCTGGGGTCTGTTCGCCAGGAGGCCTGCACATTATCCCCTCTTTCCAGCGGCAGGCTCAGCCAGCCCTGGGGGTATTCGACATATACCTTCCGTATTTTGCCGAAAATACCGCTCTGCACCATTGCGCGCGCCTGTTTGACCATCGGATAGCCGGAATAGGTATGTGTGAGGCAGAGCAGGAGGCCGGTTTCGCGTGCTTTCTGCTCCATCGCCTTTGCCTCTTCCAGCGTAAAAGCGATGGGCTTGTCAATAACGACGTGGAACCCGTGGTCCATCGCCATCATCGCCGGACCAAAATGCACGTGATTGGGGGTTACAATGGATACGAAATCCATACGCTGTTCCGGGGGTAGCGCACTTTCACGAAGAATCATTTCTTCATAGGAGAGGTAGATGCGGTCGGCAGGCAGGAACAACGCTGCTGCCGATCGCCGTGCATTTTCGGGATCGGTGCTCAGGGCCGCACAGGATAGCCCGATGAGGCCGTCCATATTGGCAGCAATCCGATGGACTGCTCCGATAAAGGAACCCTGGCCTCCGCCAATCATGCCCATTCTGAGTTTCCGTTTCATATCAGGTATTAAATTTTGAAGGCACTATCGCCTGCTGAAAGTTATTGTGGCAGCGCGAAAGTTGTGAAAAAACTGCAACTTTTATTAATTTTTATGAAGGGTATTTCAAAAAAAAATTACTTTTATCGCTGTAGTTCAAAAAACACCTAATCTTATGCAAGCAAATCTCGATCGTAGCAAATTATTCGTGGCAAGCTGCCTGGCACTGCTGGTAACCTCGCTTTCCTTTGGTATTCGTGCGGGTATCCTGAACCGACTTGGAGTAGAATTTGAGCTTAATGCCGCCCAGCTCGGCACGATTGCCGCAACGGCGTTCTGGGGATTTCCACTCGCGGTAATCATTGGTGGCATGGTCGTGGATATTATCGGCATGAAGCGCCTGTTGGTCATCGCCTTCCTTTTTCACCTGTTGGGTATCGTACTGACGGTGCTGGCAGGAGGCTATTGGAGCCTGTTTATCTCGACGTTATTCATCGGTATCGCTAACGGAACGGTCGAGGCAGCCTGCAACCCGCTCGTCGCGACGATTTATTCTGATAATAAAACGACGAAGCTCAACCACTTTCACCTTTGGTTTCCAGGGGGTATCGTCATCGGTACGCTGATTGTCTATTTCTTTGACCAGATGGGTATCGGCTGGCAGGTGCAGGTGGGGCTTATGGCCATCCCGACGCTGATTTACGGGTACCTATTCAGTAAGCTCGAGTTTCCGGTGACGGAGCGCGTTGCCGGGGGCGTCAGCACGGCCGAAATGTACAAGTCCTTGTTGAGCCCTTTGTTTATCTTTATGATCATCCTGATGTTCGGCACGGCCATCACGGAATTGTTTACGGGGCAGTGGATTGATGTTCTGCTGCGCAACGTTTCGGATAACGCTATTTTGTTGCTTACGATTGAGACGGGCATCATGGCTATTGGCCGGGGTTTTGCCGGTCCCGTAGTGCATCGGCTTTCTCCAACGGGTGTCTTGCTGGGCTCAGCTATATTGTCTGCCCTGGGCCTTTATCTCCTGGGGAATTCGTCTGGTAGTATGCTTTTCGTGGGTGCTGTTATCTTCGGTATGGGTGTGTGCTATTTTTGGCCTACCATGCTGGGCTTTGTCTCCGAATACCTGCCCAAAACCGGAGCAGTGGGCCTGAACCTTATGGGAGGTGCCGGGATGTTTGCTGTTTCGGTGTATATGATTTTCATGGGTGGATATTACGACAACCTGCTTGCCTCCAAACTACCTGCAGGAGCGGATATGGCAGCTTATGCCAATGCTGCTGCAGGTACGGACATGGCCCAGCTGCTTGCCGAAGCAAAAAAAGCCGCAGGCCCGGAAATCATTAATGCGACGATGACGATTCCGATTATCCTTTCGGTGGCTTTTGCTGTGCTGTATTTTATCATGCGGGGCAAACAAAAAGAGGTGCTGGTGGGGTAAGGTACTTTCTGCTTACTCATGGAGCAGGTAGTATTTAAAGAAAACTATTTTAAAAAAAACATGCACTTTCGGAATAATAGAAGGGGATGGATGAAACAGCTCGCAGCAGGATCAGCTGCATTGATGGCGGGCGGTTTGCTGCCATTGTTTTCACAGGAAAAAAGGGAAAAACAGGCTATGAAAGGGAATATCAACCATTCGGTCTGCCGCTGGTGCTTCAACGATATACCGCTCGAGCAGCTTTGTGTGGCGGCAAAATCTTTGGGACTGGCAGGAATTGATCTGGTAGGCCCCAAAGAGTGGTCTGTACTTAAATCCCATGGGCTGGTCAGTACTATGTGTAATGGGGCAGAAATCAGTCTGGTCAAAGGCTGGAACCATCCGGATTATCATGAAACATTGATCCGGAATTATACCGGACATATTGGGCTTGTGGCGAGTGCCGGCTATACCAACCTGATATGTTTCAGTGGTAACCGGGACGGAATGGATGACGAAACGGGCTTAAAAAACTGTGCGGAAGGGTTGAAAAAAATCATGGCCCTGGCAGAAAAGAAAGGCGTGGTAATCCATATGGAGCTGCTGAACAGCAAGGTGGATCATAAAGATTATATGTGCGACCTTACCTCCTGGGGCGTAGAGTTGTGCAAGCGGATCGGCTCACCGAATTTCAAGCTCCTTTATGATATTTATCACATGCAGATAGATGAGGGCGATGTTATCCGGACGATCCATGACAACAGCACTTATATCGGGCATTACCACACTGCAGGGGTCCCTGGCCGTCATGAAATTGACGATTCTCAGGAGTTGTATTATCCGGCAATCATGCGGGCGATTGTTGCAACCGGGTTCAAGGGTTATGTAGCCCAGGAGTTTATCCCTGCGAAGGCCGATAAGCTGGGTTCTCTTAAAGATGCGGTCCTGATTTGTGATGTTTGAAAAGTTGTTAAGAGGAAATCCACAAGCTGGAAAATTCCGGAAAGGGTAAAGAATCGTAAAACAAATAAAAATATTATCACCTCATGGAGACTTTTGACGCGATCGTCATCGGTTCGGGCATCAGCGGTGGCTGGGCCGCGAAAGAGCTCACAGAAAAGGGGCTCAAGGTTTTATTGCTGGAGCGTGGTCGGAATGTTGAGCACATCAAAGACTACGTTGCTGCCGACAAAGAAGCCTGGGATTATCCTTATCGGGGAACCAGGACACAGAAAATGATCGAGGAGTATCCGGTTTTGTCCAGGGATTATCCCTTGAACGAGAAGAATCTCGATTTCTGGGTAAAGGATTCGGAATGCCCTTATACGGAAATTAAACGCTTCGATTGGTTCCGTGGGTATCACGTGGGCGGGCGTTCCCTGATGTGGGGCCGCCAGAGCTATCGCTTCAACGAACTGGACTTCGAGGCGAATGCAAAAGACGGTATTGCAGTGGACTGGCCGGTGCGCTATGCAGAAATTGCCCCCTGGTATGATTATGCGGAGAAATTCGCAGGGATTAGCGGTAACCGGGATGGGTTACCACAGCTTCCCGATGGGCAGTTCCTACCTCCAATGGAAATGACCTGCGTGGAAAAAGATGTCGCCGCACGAATCAAAGAACACTACAAAGGCAAGCGGCACATGATCATTGGCCGTACCGCCAACCTGACTGCCCCCCACGAAGGTCGTGTAAACTGCCAGTTCAGGAACAAGTGTTGGCTGGGCTGCCCCTTCGGTGCCTATTTCAGCACCCAGTCGTCCACCTTGCCGGCAGCAATGAAAACCGGCAACCTCACCCTGAGACCCTGGTCCATTGTTACGCAGATTTTGTATGATAAAGATAAAAAAAGGGCTACTGGCGTTGAGGTATTAGATGCAGAAACAAATAAAACTTATACGTTCAGCGCCAAAATTATTTTCCTCAACGCCTCCACACTTAACTCTACCTGGATCCTGATGAATTCCGCCACCGATGTATGGCCTGACGGACTCGGCAGCAGCAGTGGGGCACTCGGCCATAACCTGATGGACCACCATCTCGGTGTCGGTGCCAGTGGTAGAATGGAAGGCTATGAAGATAAATACACTTATGGCCGCCGTCCGAACGGGATATATATCCCTCGATACCGCAATTATGCCGGCGACAAACGGGACTATCTCCGCGGGTTTGGCTATCAGGGCGGAGGAGGTCGCGAAGGTTGGGGCAGGGAAATCAAAGAACTCACCATCGGTATAGGCCTGAAGGAAGCGCTCTCCGAGCCAGGTGAATGGACAATGGGCATCGGCGGGTTCGGAGAAATCCTGCCCTACCACGAGAATAAAGTTACCCTCGATAAAACGAAAAAGGACAAATGGGGCCTCAATGTCCTGGCGATTGATTGCGAACTCAAAGAAAATGAGCTCAAGATGCGTAAGGATATGATGAATGATGCCGTTGAAATGCTCACGATGGCCGGGGTAAAAGATGTACAAGGCTGGGATGGCGACGGGACGCCAGGCAGGGGTATCCACGAAATGGGTACTGCGCGTATGGGTAAAGACCCTAAATCTTCCGTCCTCAACAAGTTTAACCAGGTCTGGGACGCACCCAATGTTTTTGTCACCGATGGCTCCTTCATGACTTCCGCTTCCTGTGTCAACCCTTCTTTGACCTACATGGCATTTACCGCCAGGGCGGTAGATCATGCAATTTCCGAACTCAACAAACAAAATCTCTAATTTTCAAACGCTATATATAATGAACAGAAGAGATGCCATATCGCGTGTAGCCCTCATCCTGGGCGGCACAATCGTCGGAGCAGAGGTATTCCTGGCAGGGTGTAAGCCCAAGCCGGAAACCTTCTCCCTTTTTGAAGACTATGATGTCTTATTGCTCGACGAAATCGCCGAAACTATTCTGCCTGCAACGGACACTCCTGGCGCTAAGGAAGCTAAGGTTGGGGAATTTATGACCCGTATCGTCCGGGATTGCTATGAGGAAATGAATCAGGTCATCTTCCTGGGCGGCATGCGTAAAATAGATGAAGAAAGCTTCCTCAAATACGGCGGTACCTTCCTAAAGATTACCCCCGAACAACGCCTCGAACTCCTCACCGAAATTGATGAGGAACAAAAGGTTTATACCGAGGAAAAAGATCCTGCAGCCCCTCCGCACTATTTCCGCCTTATGAAAGAGCTCACACTTTGGGGTTTCTTTTCCTCCGAGGTGGGTGCTACGAAAGTGCTCCGCTATCTCGAAGTACCAGGCAGGTACGAGGGCTGTACGCCCTACAAGAAAGGGGAAAAGGCCTGGGCGACCTGATCGCTTCGATTTGGCGGCTCAAGCCACCAAATCATATTTTTTTGGTTGTGTAAAAAGACTTTTGCCGCCTTCGGCGGCGATCCAAAAAGAATATTATTTGGCGGCGTAAGCCCCAAATGACAGCCGAGGAGCTTTTTACGCAACCCCATAAATTTTTTGGCGGCGAATGCCGCCAAATGATGAGACAGACGCTTCAAAATTTTCTTTCGCCGCCGCAGGCGGCGGAATATTTTTTGCACACCCCTACTTATGGGACAGCCTCTTTAAAATCAAAAAATTACCTCTATGGCTACCAACAGAAGAAATTTTATGCGCAGCAGCGCACTTGCCGCAGTAGGGCTCAGCCTTCCCTGGGACAGGCACTTTTCCTTTTTTGCCGAGGGGAAACCCTGGCGCACCTACGGTATCCAGCTCTGGACCGTAAAGGAAGATATGGCAAAAGACGCCAAGGGTACACTGGCCAGCCTCGCCACTTACGGCTACAAGCAAATTGAGAGCTTTGAAGGCGCTACGGGTATTTACTGGGGGTGGAAAAATACCGAGTTCAAAAAGTATATGGATGATCTCGGGATGCAGCTCGTTTCTTCCCATTGCAACCACCTCGCTGATTTTGAGCGAAAAGCGGCACAAGCGGCAGAAATCGGCGTGAAATACCTGATTTGCCCCTACAAAGGCCCGCAGAAGTCCCTGGATGTCTTTAAGCGCTTCTGCGATGAATTCAATACCGCCGGGGAAATCTGCCGCAAAAACGGGATCCGTTTTGCCTACCACAACCACGATTACTCCTTCAAGGAGTTGGAGGGACAATTCCCGCAGGATGTCATGATGCAGGGCACGGATAAAAACCTGGTGGATTTTGAAATGGATATCTACTGGGTGGCTGTAGCAAAGCAGGATCCCATCGCCTGGCTCAAAAAATATCCCGATCGGTTCCGCTTGTGCCATGTAAAGGACCTGAGTGCCACGTCTAAAGGCCCCGAATCCTGCGTCCTCGGTAAAGGTTCGATTGATTTTGCCGGTGTACTCAAAACAGGGGTCAAATACGGGATGGAGACATTCATTGTAGAGCAGGAATCCTACACGGGCACTACCCCAATGGATAGCTCCAAAGCGAATGCAGGGTATATGTCGAAGCTATAGCGCGAACGGTATATAGCTTCGTTCGTATCACAGCTGTATCCAGTAAAAATTCTGCGGAGGGTGTAGAAAATAAAATTTTAAAGGGGTTGTGTAAAAAGTATTCTGCCGCCTACGGCGGCGAGAGAAAGTTTTGAACGAACACTTTTTTCACTGATTTTGCGAAGCAAAATCAGTGAAAAAAGTGTTCGTTCAAAATATTATTTTGCGGTGTCAGCCGCCAAATGAGCCTCCGGCCTTTTCACACAACCCCAAGATATGCCGGAGGCTTTATACACAATCCCACTTTCTTTCGCCACCAAGGCGGCTGGCGTTGAACAATAGTCTTTTTATACGTCCTCCAAACGACTTATGCGACAGCTTCCGACTGTGCCACATCATTTTTTCTCCACGGTTTTCTTTTCCGGGCCTATGCCATTAATTTTCAGTGATTTCCACTGTTTAGGCAGACGGGTAGGCAGAGTATTCACACCTGCATCGCCGATATCCAGGCCTCCGATACCAAACAGGACCGCCTGCAGCATTCCGCCGGCACCGGTAGCGAAGTAGGGATTGGTCCCACCTGCGGTTTCGGCGAGGACGCGGAAGGGCGGCAGCTCATTGGGCTCATAGCTTTTCCGGAAGAGTTCGTAGGCTTTTTCGGGGTTGTCGAGCCGTGCATAAAGGGTGGATAGGATAGCGGCGCCCATGGCAGGGCCATTAGGGGAGAGGCGTGGTTCGTAGTAATTCAGGTCTTTAATGACATCCTCTTTTTTGGAAACGATATTCAGCGGGTAGGCGAGGAGGTTGACATCGGCCTGTTTAATCATCTGGCCGTTGTAGGTGGTATTTTCTTTGGTAGTTCCATCGGGGAATTTCAGGATGGGGATATTTGCCGCTACTTCCGTCCATTTGGGGTTTCGGGGCAGCCCGAGTTCGAGGGCGGCTTTGTCGGCGAAGCCAAGTACGGTTTTGACCATGCCGTTGGTAAAGGCGTTGTTGTCAATATTTTCTTCCCATTCGTTGGCCCCGATGACGTTGCGGATTTCATACTGTCCCTTTCCGTTGGGTTCTACCCGGCTGATCCAGAAGTCTGCCACTTCTTTCAATACGGGATATCCCCGCTGCTGTAGCCATTGTTTATCTTTTGTCACCTGGTAATATTTCCAGAAAGCCCATCCGATTGTAGCGGAGATATGCTGTTGGAAGGGGCCGGTGAGTGCCCATACGGGGGTATCTTCCGATCCGTCTGCTGAGGATTCCCAAGGGAACATTGCGCCGTCAAACCCATGGGCAAAAGCATTTTTGCGCGCGGCCTCCAGGCGCTGGAAGCGGTATTCGAGCAGGGAACGGGCAATACCGGGCTGGAGAACCAATAATGGCGGGAACATCCACAGCTCGGTATCCCAGAAAACATGTCCGTTATAGCCCAACCCGGAAAGCCCCATTGGCGAGAGGGAGAGTGCGCTGCCCTCGCGGGCAAAGGAGTAGAGGTGGTATAAGGCCGAACGGGTCGCTTTCTGCGCCGCAAGGTCGCCTTCGATCTGTATATCGCTTTCCCAAAGCTTGTCCCAGGCACGCTGGTGGGCAGCTTCGAGCCGTTGAAGCCCTTCCAGCTTGGCAAAAATCGTCAGCCGTTCAGCTTCGTTGCGGGGGTCATTGGTGTGGACGGAAGAGATGACCGATCCAACTACCGCAAACCGATACGTCTGGCCGGCTTTCAGTACCTTG
>Ga0209972_10002308_pt1 | contig 15688 bp, 11 predicted proteins | sample NOAtaG_7_FD_187302 | JGI IMG/M metagenome (GOLD analysis project Ga0209972, IMG submission 187302) | Freshwater lake microbial communities from Lake Erie, under a cyanobacterial bloom - NOAA_Erie_Diel1S_2200h metaG (SPAdes) (version 2) | ecosystem: Environmental > Aquatic > Freshwater > Lake ... | reverse complement strand
CTCTAGAGGCGTGTAGGCAATCAGTATCGCCCCTATAATCGGTAGCCAAATAAAAGCGTTGAGCATTCTTTAATGGGCATGATAAACCTTCCCATTATTGCCTGAGCGGTCAATCTTTAGCAAGATAGCTATCAACTTTTAAGTAGGGAGGCACAATCATTTGTAGGATGGGTTAGCGGTAGCGTAACCCATCGGGGCGTTGGGTTTCATGCTTCAACCCAACCTACGTTCATCTTATATTTAATTCCACCCACCTACTTAACATTCATTTTTGAAATAACTATCTCTGGTTTTTCCCGTTTCTGTGTCGATGGGAGAAGAATAGGGATAATTTTCCAGAAATATAGTCTTCAAAACCTTGCCTAGCAAAACTACTAGGAATGATAAGCCCTGATTATCACACAAATTCGATAAAAGCCAAAGTTCTAATCATTAGGTTTGTTATTAATATTTATTAAGTTTTAGTTAATTATATTAAGTTTTGGTTAATTATATTAAGTTTTGGTTAATTATATTACGTTTCAGTTAATTATATTACGTTTCAGTTAATGCCGAGAAAATATGCTAAATTGATGGTCAAGGTTAAAGAGGGGTGCAAAGCCAATCGCCTCTTACCCTTCTCAGAAACAGAAAAACTAGGCAACTGATACTAATTTTTAACAGTCGTAACTAACATCTGAAAATTCCGCTCTCAGAAAGAAATTGCGCTTTGGAATAATCAACTAGGTTGTCATTACTTTTCAAAAATGATCTGAGGCTAACTCAGCCCAATAACGTGGTTGAAGCCCCCATTTTTCCGTTGCCTCCTCGCTTACATTAATAACCTATCAACATACCATACCTTGACTTACCATGCTAAGAACAAGCAGTTACACGATCTATGTTGACTTACCGAGCAGTACCGACGAAATGCTGCTAGTCCATGGTTACACGGGAGCTTATAACAAAGTTTCTCGACGGGTTGCCACCTATTTGCGTTCCCTGGAAGTGAAAGCACCACCAAAACCTCTATACGGAGATTGGACTCCTGAACCGGCTATTAATGGGGAAATCACACCTCCCGCTGAAGCAACAATTGAGTTGCTGAAAAAGCGGGGATACTTGACGAAAATGACACCAGAGGAAGAGGAGGCATTCTTCGTGAAGTTAGCAACCAAGCTGCATCATTTCCAGAAGCGTTTGATGCCGACTTATGTTTTCATGCCTACCTATAGTTGTAATCTGCGCTGTCCTTATTGTTTTCAAGATCACATGAGGACAGATCCAGCCTACAAGCATTTATTAACAAGAATGTCCCCAGAGGTAGTGGATAGGATTTTTGCCGCTATGCCTGCCATTGAAGCGGCTCACGGCGTAGCAGAAGATGCTGACTTACCTCGCGATATTACTCTTTTTGGTGGCGAGCCTTTATTAGCAGAAAACCGCCCAACAATTGAATATATCCTTGAACGCGCCTTCGCTTCAGGTAAGGTAAATTTCTCAGCAGTTACCAATGGAACAGAGTTAGAAGCTTATCAAGATTTACTGGCTCCAGACAAAATTTCTTGGCTACAAATCACTTTAGATGGTATTCCCCAAGAACATGATAAGCGGCGAATTTATGCCGACGGTAAAGGTTCTTACGAGAAAATTGCCCAGAATATTACCCGGGCATTAGATTTGGGAGTCCGGGTGGCAGTGCGAATGAATATTGATCGGAATAATATCAATAAGCTGCCCGATTTAGCTGATGAAATTGTTGCTAGAGGCTGGGATAAATACAAAGGATTTCAGGCTTATACTGCCGTAGTTACTGCGTCTAATGGCAAAACTGAGGTCAAAACTACATTAAATTCTTGGGAATTAGATTTGCAACTAAACTCCCTGCGCCAAGAACATCCTAATATGAGGGTAATTAACCGCCCGGATGATGGGTTGATGGCGGGGGTCAGAGAGATTTTTGCAGAGAATAGAGACCCGATAAATTCCTTCAAAGCAAGTTTCTGTGGTGCCCATAACAAAATGTACGTTTTCGATCCTTTTGGGGATATTTATGCTTGTTGGGAGAAAACAGGAGATCCGAAAATTCGCATTGGTCACATAACAGAAGACAGTCAAGTTATCTTAAATGAAGAATTAAATCAAACCTGGCGAAATCGCACGATTGTTTCTAACCCAGTTTGTCGCAAGTGTCGCTATTCTTTTTCCTGCGGAGGTGGGTGTGCTGCTGCCGCCATGAGTAATAAGGGCAAATTCTATACCAATTATTGTGATGGTTTTGCCCATCGCTTTCGAGCCAGTGTAGCTGAAGCATATTTAGATCATGTGGCTGGTACGGAAGTAGAAGAAAGACAGGAGCTTTTGTGTCCTGTATAAACGGTCTTTATCTGTCAAGCTGTGCCTGGGGAGAGTTATCTTTCTCAACCCAATTGTTTAAGTCAACTTAATCCAACTAAAAGGAGAATATCATCATGGATGAAGAAACTAAAAAGATTCAACCTGAAATCGAGAACTTGAATCTCGACGAGATTGATGTTGAAGAACTGGAAAAACGTCTTGAGTTAGCGGCGGCGGCATCGGCATTATTAGATGGATGTATCATACTCACTCAAGATAAATGTGTTGGCTACTGGGAAAACTAGCTGGCAAACTAGCTGGAGGAGAACTTCAAATTCGTTGGGACTAAAAACTGCAATTAGCTAACAAATTGTAGTAAGTTGTTTGAATCAGAATAGCTTATTTAGGCAGAGTGATTAAAAAGTACAGCAACAGATAAAGATTACTCTTAACCCCAATTAAGCTATTCTGTTTTTTATCTAATTAGGATGGTGAATATGAATTATTTAGAAACTTTGATGTTAGAATTTCAAGGAGAAATTGAGATAATAGCCAAAGAAAAATACAGATTACAGGGTTTATGGACAGAAAAGCTGCTAAGAAATAATTTAGATGATAACCCACAAATAGCTATAGATCAGCAAGGTTTTTTTATCTATTTATTTATCAAAGCCTTTCCTAACTTAGAGATTGATGATATTAGAATATTCGCTCTAGCTGGTCAGTTTTTTGCTAATTCTGTTGTCCTGTGTGATGAAGTAATAGATCAAGCATCTAGCGGTATAAATATAGCTAGTGTACTAGGAATGCAAGCAAGGCAATTTGAATCCTATCATTTACTGTATCAAATCTTTCCCCCTAATACAACTTTCTGGCAAAGGTTTCGAGGTTATTTATCTGAGTACACTCAAGCTTGCCTTGAGGAAAATGATTTTATTTCAGGAAAACATCCTTGGAGTGAATATACAGAATCAGTTGCCATTCAAAGTATTAAGGATAAAACCGGAGTGGCTAAAACTGCGATTGCCGGCTTGGTAGAATTAGCTCAAGATGATACTTACTTAGACCCTTTAGGAGAATCGATTAGTAATTTTTATGTCGCTGTTCAAATGCTCGATGATCTCCGCGACTGGAAGGAAGACTTACAAACTGGAATTCCCTCTTTATTGCTGTCTCGCCTCATAGATAAATCACCGCACCAATACAGCCAGGAAGAATTAGAAGAATTACGAAAAAAATTAAATCATAAAATTTATTATCAAGGACACGCTAATTATGTCTTAGAACTTACCTTAAAATATCTTGATCAGGCAGAAATATTAAAAGAAGAATTGCCAGAACTACTCTGGTGGAATGTGACCTCAAAACTACGGCACAAATGTCAGACATTAATTGAAGATGTAGCTGGCATCGTCCAGAAAAACCTAGAACGTGCTAAAAAACAGCCTAAATTTACTTTAACCCTGCCTCCAGCTGCAAGTGAATGGCAACAACTGTCATGGGATGGCTTGAATTTTATTATCAAACAGTGGCAGTTAGGCTTTGGGGAAGCTAGACACATCATGGTATTTGCCCAAGAGCAAGGATTTAGTTCTTCTCAAGAATACCAGTATGGAGATGTGTTTCAAAGAGCATTAATTGCTGATGCTTTATGTGATGTCGATGAACAGTTAGGCGGGTTACTCCAGCCGTTACTAAAAGAAGAAGTAAACTATCTCCTGAACTGTCAGCGAACAACAGGAATTGGGGGGTGGAGTTATTTTCCTGATTTGCCAGAATTGTCACCCGATGCCGATGATTTAGCACAGATAATGCAGGTTTTATTACGTTTGGATCATACCGCAGAAATTGTAAAATTCTGCGAAACTCCTTTGAAATTTCTTTTAGAAGATTGTGCCTATCCTGATGGTAGTTTTGAAACCTGGATTATCCCCAAAAATCAGCGGACTCCAGAACAAGAAAACCAAGCTAAGTGGGCAAAAGAGGCTTGGGGAACTGGACCTGATACCGATGTAATTGCTAATTTAGTCTATGCTCTTTGGTTGTACGATTCACAACGTTTTTCTGATCAAATTAAACAGGGAATTACCTATTTAGAATCTCAACAACAGGCTGACGGTAGTTGGTTAAGCAGTTGGTATCACGGTCCCTATTATGGCACTTACGTCTGCTTGAGACTGTTAGCCGCTACTAAACCGGATTCACCGGCGATTTCCCGCGCCTCGAACTTTTTGAAAACTCAGCAACATTCTGATGGAGGTTGGGGACTGACAGAGGATAGTGATTCCCTTAGTACAGCCCTATCTCTGTTGGGATTGGCGGCTGTCGTCAAGCTGGGGGAAAGTGAGGAGAATAACAATTTAGCGACTCCAGCTTTGTCATTTTTGCAAAGTTGTCAGCAACCAGATAAAGTTTGGGAAAATTGTCAATTGATTCGCATGGAAGTGGGGCGTGCTACTGGTCAAGTTTATCAAATTCTTTCCTATGGCAGCCGCACCCTAACTAGCACCTTCGTGATGAAAGCCGCTAATGCTTGGCATCAACTGAGCAGAGAGACTATTTTATAGGGAAATCAGGGAAAACTTGCACCAACTATGAACAGATTACCAGACATTCAAGGAATTCAAGAACGACTGATAGTTGATACATCTGAAGGTCGTCCAGTTTATCTATTAGCAGTGGGAACAAATCCCACCTATATTAGACTGTCATCTACTTCCTATTACCTTTTGGAACAGCACAGCTTGGGGGTTTCCTTCGAGTCAGTGGCTGAAGATCTTAATAAAAAAGGACAGCAGGTATCGCCCGCTCAAGTTGAAGCGGCTTATCATAAAGTACTAGGACAAATTCATGAAATTGAGCGCAATCCTAAGTCAAAGCGGTCAGAATTTTTCTTCCGATTTCCCCTACTGCCGAAAAGTTGGGTTCGTCCCATCGCAGCTTCTCTTTCTTTTGCCTTTTCTAAAATTAGTGTCTATTTTTTGCTAGGTTTCATGGCACTAGCCGTTGCTATTGCTCCCCATAATGATTTTAAGCTAGAAGTTACACCAGATGGCTTGTTCTGGGGCTATTTACTATTTCTATTTTCCTTGATAATTCATGAATTAGGTCATGCGAGTGCCTGTAGCCGTTATGGTAGTGAACCCAGTGATATTGGGTTTACTTTCTATCTGATTTGGCCAGCTTTTTATAGTGATGTTAGTTCCGCTTGGCGACTCAAGCGTTGGCAAAGAGTAATTGTCGATATCGGCGGCGTATTTTTCCAGTTGGTAGTTGCTGCTGTTTATGTTATAATCTATAAATTTACTGATTTACTCGCCTTTAAACTCGCTCTCTTGATGATTGTGGGCAGTTGTCTATTTACCCTCAATCCAGTCTTTAAGTTTGATGGCTATTGGTTCCTTGCTGATGCTTTGGGGGTGACAAATTTAGCAGCGCAACCTTTACGCATTTCTCATTATTTCTTGAATAAATTCAGGAAACGTCCAGTAAAACCTTTACCTTGGCCTCCCATAATTTTGATAATTTTAACTTTATATACTTTCCTGAGTTTTGCTATCTGGGGATATTTTCTTTGGTTCATTTTTCCTCTCTTCTGGCAAGAATCAGTCAAGTATCCCCAAGCAGTAGTTTCAATTACTTCTAAGCTTTGGCATTGGCCTCCTATTTTGGGTTTAGAAGAATTAAAAGCTTTTGCTACTTCAACTTTTCTGCTTGCCATTTTTGGCTTGATGGTATGGCGTTTAATTCAAGCCCTAATTAATCTAAAATTCCGCCGTCAAACTGAATCAGGAGGGAACCAATGAAAATTTTTGATTATTGGCAAATTGCCAGTCAAAATCTCCTCAAAAATAAACTGCGTAGTAGCCTGACTATGCTAGGAATTATTGTGGGCAATGCTTCCGTCATCACCTTATTTGGAATTGGTCAGGGAACAGAAAATTTAGCGGCCCAGCAGTTTCAATCCTTGGGAACTAATGTTTTATTTGTCGTCCCTGATGTCAGCGATGGTTGGGGGACTACTTATCAAAAACCGAGAAGTTTAGTATTAGAAGACGCTAGGGCGATTGCCACTCAAGTGCCGGCCGTGTCAGAAGTTGCTCCTGAAATTCAATCGACCGAAGTTGCAAATTACGGCAGTAAAACCTTTGAGACTCGTGCTATTGGCACCACACCGGAATATCTCTCGGTGCGAAATTTTGATGTAGCTAAGGGGCGATTTTTGAATGAATCAGATATTGAAAGCAATAATTTAGTCGTGACTTTAGGACCAGAATTGGCAACAAAATTATTTAACCAAGAAAATCCTCTAAATCAATATGTGCGGATTAGAAATATTGATTTTCGCGTTATTGGAGTCATGAAACCGAAAGGTTCAGTATTAGGAACCAATTTAGATGATGTTGCCATGATACCAGTTACCACAATGGCCAATCGCCTGACTGGAACAACCTCTTCTGCTGGTATAGAACTATCCTTTATTTCCTTTTCAGCACGAGATAAAACCAGAGTAGAAGCCGCCCTATTTCAAGTAAGAAATCTACTGCGACAGCGCCATCAGGCATCTGACTTTAGCATACAAACTCAAAAAGATTTGTCAGCAACTGCCGACCGGATTGCCAGCGCCCTGACTTTATTCTTAGTAGCGATCGCCAGTATCTCTCTTTTCGTCGGCGGCATTGGTATCATGAATATTATGCTGATTTCTGTAAGTGAGCGCACTTCAGAAATTGGACTACGAAAAGCAGTAGGAGCATCTGGCCGCCAGATTCTCATGCAGTTTCTTATTGAAGCAGTTATCCTTTCGGTACTTGGGGGGTCAATCGGCGCTTTTGTGGGAGTCGGCGGCAATATCCTCGTTGCTAGTTTTACTCCCCTCAAAGCCAGCATTTCTCCTCTAGTGATTGCTTTAACTTTAGGTGTGTCGGGAAGTATCGGACTATTTTTCGGAGTCGCCCCTGCCCGACAGGCAGCCCGACTAGACCCAATTGTCGCCTTGCGGAGTATATAAAACCTAACTATGCAAGTTCCAGTGATCCCCAAAATTACCCTCAAGCTCCCCCGTACCTGGACGATGGGAATCCTCACCGTCGGCATCATCGGCAGCACTGCTACAGTTTACCTAACATCGCGCCATCCCGCTGCTCCCAAAGACATCAATCACCTCACGGTTGCCGTCAAACAAGAGAACCTTACTTTAGAAATTCAAGCCAGCGGCAGAGTCAGACCGATTGAAAGCGTCAATATCAGTCCCAAAACTTCCGGGCGTTTGACAGAACTTCTCGTGGAAAAAGGAGATCGGGTCAAGGAAGGGCAAGTTATCGCCCGCATGGAAGATACAGAAATTCGCACCCAACTAATAGAAGCGCAGGCTAATCTCAGTCGCCAAGAAGCCCGTCTCGCTGAATTGCTGGCGGGGAGCCGCCCTGAGGACATCGCCCAGGGTCTTGCCCGTTTGAGCCAAACCGAAGCCCGTCTCGCTCAATTACTGGCGGGCAGCCGCCTTGAAGACATTGCCCAAGCTCAAGCTCAACTAGAAGCAGCCCAAGCCAAAGAAAGACTCGCCATCGCTAGACTGGAGAGGAACCGACAGCTTTTAGCCGATGGAGCGATCGCGCAAGATCAACTAGATGAAGCCACTGCCGATGCTGAGAGTGCTGCCGCTAACAGCCAAGAAGCGATCAACCAATTAGCTAAACTGAAAAATGGCAGCCGCCCCCAAGAAATTGCCCAGGCGCGTGCCGAAGTTGCTGAAGCTAAATCCGCACTAACAAAATTGGAAAATGGCAGCCGCCCCCAAGAAATTGCCCAAGCGAGGGCAGAAGTCGCCGTAGCCAAAGCTCAAGTGTTGCGGGTTCAATCCCAAATGCAAGATAGCGTGGTTGTGGCTCCCTTTTCGGGCTTGATTACTCAACGCTATGCCAGCATCGGTGCTTTTGTCACCCCAACTACTTCCGCTTCTAGTAGTGCTTCTGCTACTTCTACTTCAATTGTTGCTTTAGCCACGGGATTGGAGATTCTCGCCGAACTTTCAGAAGTAGATATTAGTAAAATAAAAGTCGGACAAATGGTGCAAATTCGTACTGATGCCTATCCGCAAAAAGTCTTTCAAGGGAGAGTCCGCTTGATTGCCCCAGAAGCGGTCAGGACTAACAATGTCACCTCTTTTCAGGTACAGATAGCAATTGAAACGGGACAGGAAAAACTTCTGTCGGGAATGAATGTGAGACTGACTCTTTTAGGGTCCTCAATTCCTCGGGCTTTAGTCGTACCAAATGTCGCTGTTTTAACTCAAAATGGCAAGACTGGGGTATTAGTTCCTAACCAGGAGAATAAACCTAAATTCCGTCCGGTGACTCTTGGCCCAGTCATCGGCGATAAAACTCAGGTTCTTAATGGGGTTAAGGTTGGAGAGCGGGTATTTATCGACTATCCTGAAGATTCTCCTTAGAGTATCTGTTTAGATCAGCTATAATTATCGTCTGGGGTTTGACTCGGTGTCAAAAAAGTTTCAGCTAATTTAATTAAAGTAGTTCGATTAATCTTCCCCTGGGGACTTTTTGGTATCTCTGGTAATTTTATCCAATGTTTCGGCAGTTTATAATTGACTAATTTATCCTTAATCTGGGATTTAATACTTGTCTGGTTTATCTGAGAATTAACGGGGACATAAAAAGCCACAATTATCTGTCCCCATTTGATATCTGGCAACCCTAAAACCACCACATCTTTAACTAAATTAGTTTGTCTAATGGCATTTTCTACCTCAAAAGGATAAACATTTTCTCCTCCGGTAATTATTTTTTGACTATCGCGACCAATGATATATAAATAACCACTTTTATCCAAATAACCTAAGTCATCGGTCTCGAAGTAGCTTGCTTGATTAAGATGGGGATAATAACCTAAAAATAAAGATTTAGCTTCAATAATAATTTTCTGGTTATCGGGATTAATTTTTATCTGAGCATGGGGTAATAGCTGTCCACTACTATTATTTCCTTGTCGAAAATCTTCTGGTTTAAGAGTGACAATTTGTGAGGCAGTTTCCGTCATTCCATAGGTGGGAGACAGAGAAATATTATATTCTCTAGCTTTTTCTAGTAAAGATGGCCATGCAGGGGAACCTCCTAGGAAAACTGTTTTAAAATTGGCTAACCAGCGAGGATCATTTTCTAGAAAAAATTGTAATTGACTGGGAACTAAAGAGATAAAATAATCTTGAAGATTGAGATTATTTATGCGCTTTTGTTTGATTTTATGGTAAGGAATAACAGCAAAATCTCCCCCCGTTAAAAAACTTCTGAGAAACTGCATTAAACCACTAACATGATATAAGGGCAGTAGGCAAAAACAGTTAACCCGCTTGACTTGAAAATATTCAGAGAAACCTTTAACAGAAGCAGTTAAAGTTAACCAGTTATGGATAGCAAAGCGAATTTTTCCCGAGGTTCCTCCCGTGGGTATCATCAGAGAATTAGTCAAAGGATTGACAGGAGAAGAATTATAGTTAAAAACCTTGATATTTTCGCCAAAAATATAATCGGGTTGCACCAGAGAGAAAACCTGTTCCCATTCGTTAGTTTTCCAGTCAGGATTAGCTAAAAATAGGCAACTTTTTGACCTGACGGCAGCCAAGAATATCGCTAGAAATTTAAGGGGATTGACTTCAGCAAGCAGTATAGTTAATCGAGGATTATCTGCGGCGATAAATTTCTGAGAATAGGACTGATATAATTGATAAAATTTCTGGCTATTGTATCCATATAACCAATCTTTTTGACTGAGATATGCTAATTGTTTGCTGATGTCGTCCACAGTTTTTCTAACCAATCGGGGTCACTATTATTAAACCATTGTTGCACACCAAAACCTAAAGCTCGCTCCTTTTTGGGGTATTCTTGTGCTAGACGTAGAGCGGCTTTTCTGCCGATATTAGTTTCTAAAACGGAGGAAAATACTAAATCTAAGGGATATTTTTCCCAGAGATGTCTTAACCCTTGTATTGAACCGGTAATAGCAGGTTTAATCACAAAAATTCCTCGCCATCCCCGTTGATAACATTCCTCTATTTGTTGCAGATTGGCCACCGATTCATCTAAAGCAATTCCTGTGGTAAAATCTTGACTTAATTGCAACATTTCTAACCATTGAGACGGGGGTAAAGGTTGTTCGATAAATTCAATTATTTGACATTCATCGGCAATTTTTAACCAGATTTTACTGTCAGCAATACTTAATCCACCATTGGCATCTAAACGCAATTTAATTCCCCTGGGTAATCGGGTAATTAATTTTTCAAATAAGTTTAACTCTTGCTTGAGAGAATTAACTGCAATTTTCCATTTATAAGTATTAGTTTGATTGGTGGCTAGAATATCATCCAGACAGGGAAATACTGCCGCACCGGTGGGTAATAAATAACTATAGTTTTTCGGCTCTAATTCTCTTGATTGATTCTCTATACTCAAATCTTCTAAAGCTGATTCAAAGGCAAATTGACAAGCGGGAAATTGTTCAGGAATAGAAAAAATTGAATTTATTGATAGGGGATTTTCGAGACTTTGACAGAATAATATTGCTGCCGATAATGTTTCTGAACCAAATTCAGGTAAAGGAGCAATTTCTCCCCATCCTATACGTCCATCTTCCGCTTCTAAGCGAATAATAATTCCTTCCCTAATTTGCCAGAGTCCGTGATGGGTTTGTAGGGGATGCAGCAAAGGACGCTGATAAACACGAAATTGCCAGAAATACATGATTAACTATAAGTAGTAGTGAAAAGCTTAACATGAGCAGGCGTTGGGTTTCATGCTTCAAACCAACCTACGTTCTTTATAGAGTTTGTCAGCGAAACGTTTTTTTGTTTTAAAGTCCAGAAAACGGGTTTCTTCAAGAAACCCGTTTTCTAGGTGACTTAGAAGGAGAGCTTAGACACTTAGATAAAGAAATTACCCACTGGAATGCTCCCTAAAGCTGGCAAAGCACCAGTAAATCCGGTGATATTTATTAATAAATCATTGCTGGATTGGAAGCCAGCCGCGCTATCATTAATAACGAGGTAAGTTCCAGCTATTGCACCGGTTGTTACTTGCACTAAGGCGGCACTATTAACCGCTAATTCTTGATTACCTGTAATCGCTCCATTAGCATCAGTAAATACTTGATTAATTAAATTCTGTAAAGTGGTGACAGTGCTATTAGCAGCACGACTGAAACTACTAGGCGCATTCATGGCAGTTCCACCTTGAGTTAATAGGTCGATTTTATCACTATTGATGGCAAAATCTGTGATACGATCGCTTGTTGATATGGTAGATTGGCCAAATTGGAAGATGAAAGTATCTGCACCTAAACCACCGGTTAAAGTATCAATTCCAGCACGTCCATTGATTTGATTATTGCCACTATTTCCGGTGATATTATTGTTACCAGCGTTACCCGTACCATTAATATTATTAGTGCCAATTAGTCTGAGGTTTTCGACATTGTTGGGTAAGGTGCGAGTAATTGCGCTTTGTAGGGTGTCAGTAATAATTACCTGTCCAATTGCTTCGTCGGGATTGATGGTAGCATTAACGGGATTTGACAGGGTTACTGTAAAAGCTTCATCAGGTTCATTGAGGTTATCATTGAGGATGGGAATGCTAATAGTAGCGGTGGCAGTATTAGGTGCAATGGTGATAGTTCCGGTTTTGCTAGTGTAATCTACATTAGCGGTAGCGTTAATGGGTGCAGTGGTATAGTTGAAGGTAATTGGTTGCGGGTTGGGGTTATCAACTGTGACGGTGAGGATGGCATTATTATCTTTACCTTCCACTACGGTGATGTCATTAATGGAGAGTTGCGAGGTGACAGTGGTATCGTCATTATTAATTGTCCCCGTAACTGGAGTAGTCGTACCTATCGTATAACCTGTCCCCGAAGTAAGAGTTAAAGCAACAGTTTCATCACTTTCTACTGTGGTGTCAGGAGTGGGGTCAACTGTGACGGTAGCAGTGGATGAACCAGCAACAAAGGTGACACTGGTGGGAATAGAAGTGTAATCTGTCCCATTAGTTGCTGTCCCACCAATACTATAGTTAACTGTCAAAAGATTGGTTATAGAACCGCTACGAGTGAAGGTATAAACCAGATTTGTTGTCCCATCTTCAGTAACACTACTGGGAGAAACTGCAAGGGTAATACTGGGAAGAGTAGGACTAGAAACATAGCTAAAATAACTAGCAGTTAGACTTAATGCTGTTTGATTGTTGATAACTGCAATGAGTTCATCTGGTTCGCTGCCTGGTTTGTTGATGTAGAGATTAGTCTTAGAACCAGAAACCGATAACAGATAGTCGCCACTTGAACCCCGTAGTTGAATAATATCATCAGTGGTGTTAAAGTCGGCAATTGTCGCGTAGTCGTTATTACCCGGAAGGGTGCTATTACCGTCATCATAGAAGGTCTTTGTCGTATCTGCAAGGATAAAGCGATCATTTCCTGTTCCTCCTTGTAGATAATCTTGTTCTCCTGTACCGCCATTTGTTCCTTGTAGGGTGTCATTACCACTACCACCATAAAGTCCATCATTATCAGCACCACCATTGAGGACATCATTGCCATCCTCTCCGTTAATATCGTCATCACCAGCATTACCTGAAATAGTATCATTACCACTTCCACCTGAAAGATCATTCGAGTTTTCACCTGCTGTACCGCCAAAAATGACATCATTATATTCAGTTCCCTTAAACCCGTTAAAACTTTCAATCGAAGTAAAGGTATCAGTTTCCGTACCGACAGTAATCGTCCCACTCCCGGTAGCGGTGTCGTAGGTCATGGTTAAACCACTACTAGCATTACTGTAGTTAGCATTATAGCGATCACTACCACTACCACCATTTATCGTGTCATTACCTGCATCACTGGTAAAGTAATCATTTCCTGTATCACCATTAACGACATCATTCCCACTACCACCATAAAGTCCATCATTATCAGCACCACCATTGAGGACATCATTGCCATCCTCTCCGTTAATATCGTCATCACCAGCATTACCTGAAATAGTATCATTACCACTTCCACCTGAAAGATCATTCGAGTTTTCACCTGCTGTACCGCCAAAAATGACATCATTATATTCAGTTCCCTTAAACCCGTTAAAACTTTCAATCGAAGTAAAGGTATCAGTTTCCGTACCGACAGTAATCGTCCCACTCCCGGTAGCGGTGTCGTAGGTCATGTTTAAACCACTACTAGCATTACTGTAGTTAGCATTATAGCGATCACTACCACTACCACCATTTATCGTGTCATTACCTGCATCACTGGTAAAGTAATCATTTCCATCCCCACCGTCAAGAGAGTCATTACCATTACCTCCATAAATATTATCGTTTCCCCCCAAACCACTTAAAGTATCATTCCCATCTAACCCAGAAATATTATCACTGTCAGACGTTCCCGTAATATTATCATTCCCATTAGTTCCCGTAAAATTTGCCTGTTCTACTTCAATAATTTCACCATTTACTATAATTGTTGTCTGGTCATTCTCTGCTCGTAAAGCGTCTAAGGTTGCCACATCTAGACTATTTCCCTGCACCAACTCCGCAAAAATTGCCCCCTCATCTCCCGCACTATCCACCTGATTAATTTGAGCATCCACATAATGCCCAATTTCTTCTAAAATTACATTAACTATCGATGCTGAGGAAGCCGTATTTAAAAAAGATGCTGATAGATAAATCTTATTGGTACTACTGGAATATGCACCATTCGCCGTCCCCAAAACTTCATCACTGAGTACCTCAATCGGGGGAATTTGACTAAAATTTCGGCTGTGCCACTGCTGTCGTAATTGCGTCGCTTTAACCACATCATAACTTGTGCCAAAAGCAGTTTCTAAATTCGCCCAAAAACCATCAGATTGAGCGAAATCGAACAAAACATCGTCAACAACAGGAAGAATCGACAAAAGAGAGGAAGTCATGACATTAACAGCAAAAGTTTATTGATAACAGTTTTAGCCTAACAATCCCCAATCTTTCAAGGGGGATATAACAAAAATTTACAGAAAACGGGTTTCTCAAAGGAACCCGTTTTCTAGATATTAGGATAAGATTATTGGATTCTTGCCAAAGACTGCTTAAATTCTGCGAGAGAATTAGCGGTAGCTGCTAATTTAACAATCTCTTGTAATGTAGATAGTACCGAAACTTTATTCAGGTATTGTTCCACATCTAAAGGAACTTCACCTAAGCGAGCTTGCAAAACTGTTTTGACAAAATCACGAGCATTTTCTAACGCGCCAATTTCCTTGCCAATTTCCTTACCAATTTCCTTGCCAATTTCCTTACCGCGTTCTATTCCTCGTAACTCCCCAATTTCCTTACCGATTTCTTTACCGCGTTCTATCCCTCGTAACTCCATATTACTCATTAAAGGCATGGTTCTTTCCTCCTCAAATTGTTTAATTTTACTCTCTAAACTTGACTGCAATTCAGGGGATAAAGTCATCATATTGTCGATGATTTCAAACAGTTTAATTATCTGTTCTCTCTCGAACTCCTTTTCATATAATCCCCTGATTAACCTCCACTTCCACTGTTCCCGTTCCGGCAGCTTCCCAGTAGTCGCTTTTGTTTTCAGGTGTGCCATGACTATTATAGCAAAGGGATTGCTACTTGCTTCTAGTTCTGACCATCTTTCCTCATAGTCCAGTAATTTAACCGTTGGGAATTTCAGACTCACTTCACAGCCGGCGATAGTATAATTATAGGAATCTGGTCCGCCAATTTACTCGTTCATCTCCTAATATAGCGAGACTGATAACCGGTTTCTGATACAAATCAAAAGCCCGATAGTTATAAATATACATCCTCTGAGGGAAATTTTCTTCGTATTGACTTTGAATTTCAATATGAATCAAAATCCACACTTCTTCACCCCTGAGCAACCAGACTTTATAGAGTTTGTCAGCAAAACGTTTTTTTGTCTTTGCTGAAGCGGTAATCCGTTTGAGTTCTTTTTCCAGGGATTCGGGAATTTTTGTCCAATCAATCAATTGGTGAACTTCGGGAAAAAAGAAGTATAAAAACGCTTCAAAATACTCGCTTAATGCTTCTTTCCAGGGTTCATCATAATTAGCGGTTGTTTGTTTCATTATGACAATTTTAGTGGGTTGTTGTCAGAAGGCGATCGCTAACGTAAACTAGGCAGTTAAAGTATTTAACCAATTGATTAAATCTTCAACCTTAGAGAAATCGAATAAAGCTTCTCCTAATACTTCGACATCATCAATACTTAACTGCATAATTTTAGTTTCCAATGAAGGATTAATCTCCCCTAACTTGCGTTTAAGTTGACGAAGAATCAATGTCTT
>Ga0209972_10002306_pt1 | contig 15699 bp, 15 predicted proteins | sample NOAtaG_7_FD_187302 | JGI IMG/M metagenome (GOLD analysis project Ga0209972, IMG submission 187302) | Freshwater lake microbial communities from Lake Erie, under a cyanobacterial bloom - NOAA_Erie_Diel1S_2200h metaG (SPAdes) (version 2) | ecosystem: Environmental > Aquatic > Freshwater > Lake ... | reverse complement strand
TGCGAACCTGATCATTCCATTTCTGAGGTAGCCAACTTAATAAGCCATTCCAAAGGAATTCACCACGGATGACAAGAAAAATCGAAAATATCAAGGTCAAAAAGATATTTACCAGACTGCCGATCGCTCCAAAGACAATGCTAAAAAGTTGAGTGGTTAGAGATCGCAGTACCCCCGTTAGCTTTTCGATTAGCTGATTGAAAGTACTACTAATATCAAATGGTAATTGCTGTGCGATCGCCCATGTCTCAAGGGTCTGTAGTTGTTGCTGACCAGACTTAATCCAGTCCGGTAAGCGGACGATGAGTTCATTAGCCTGTGCCAAAATCAAAGGCACAATAAAAATGGCTAATGTTCCTAGCACCATGAAAAATATGAGAATTACCAATCCTGCCGCAATGCCACGATTTACCTTTAGTTTGGTTAAAAAGCGAATCGGATAATCTAGCAAAAATGAAATCACTGTCGCTGTGATCAGGATGCTGACTAGTGGTTGCAATTCTCGACCAAGCAATAGCAATAACCAACCGTTCAGAAAAATTAACGGAAAAGTTAAGCCCAGAGAAAACCAACGAGGCAACTTATTGAGGGTCTCAATCATACAAAACAATTTGACGCGCTAGGTATCTACTTAAAATTGTGCGCTAAAAGTGTTGGTTCAAACACAAATTCACTAAAAGTTTCCCACAAAGCTTAAAAAACGAAACCCAAAAGACGAGTGGCGGTGCTAAGCACCGCCACTCGTCTTTTGGGTTTTATCCTAGATATGCTTGGCGGACTCTTTCATCAACTAATAAATCCGATGCTTGCCCTGCGATCGTAATTACACCAGACTCCATCACATATCCACGATTCGCGTGCTGCAAAGCTAAAGTCGCGTTTTGCTCAACCAATAAAATCGTTACCCCAGATTGATTAAGATTCACAATGGTTTTAAAAATTTCTCTGACAATCTGTGGGGCTAGTCCTAAACTTGGTTCATCAAGCAATAAAAGTCTAGGGCGACTCATCACCGCACGAGTGATAGCTAACATTTGCTGTTCGCCTCCACTTAATGTCCCCGCCAATTGATCGCGACGTTCACCGAGCCTCGGAAAAATCTGAAACTGCTTTTCGATATCAGCTTTAATACCCCAGCGATCGCTTCGCAAAAATGCTCCTAATTCCAAATTATCCAGCACTGTTTGTCTTGCTAATACACGCCGACCTTCTGGACTATGAGCAATTCCCATTTTGACAATTTGATCTGGCCGTAAATTGGTAACGGGTCTCCCGTTGTAAATAATCTGTCCCGATCGCGGTGTAACAAGGCGAGAAATAGTTCGTAAAGTAGTCGTCTTACCTGCCCCATTAGAGCCAATCAAGGTTACGATTTCACCTTCATTGACTGTTAAATTAATATCCTGTAACGCCTGAATGCCACCATAGTTTACGCTCAAGTTATTAATTTCTAGCACCGAACCTCATCTCCCAATTTCTTTGAAGTGATAAGCGGCGCTTCGTGCCGTCTATCACTATTTTTTAGTTATACTAAATGATCGATGGGGGCATGAAGCACCGTTATTGATCGCTACCATAAAGTATTACTATGGAGCCTTGTATTTTTCTTTTGTGTCTTTATTCTTTTTTGTAAATACAGGAAAAGTCCGTCTAAAAACAATCGGCAATGTTAATAAAAATACTGACAAAACAGAAAATATGATTACTAAAGATGGATTTGCTTTTATATTTAAAGTTCCTAAAAATGAGTATGTTAGACAACTTGGAGCAGTTCCTAATAGCATTCCAGCTATGTATGTTTTAAAACCAATATTTTTCAGAGAAGTAACTGTCGATACAATTACAGAAAATGGCAATATCAGACAAGCATAAGCAATTTTAACAATAGCGTTAGCAAATGAGAAATTTATTTTACTTTTTATTACTCTACCATGACGATCTAAGTCTACTGAGTTATTTTTATTAATACTAACGTTAAGATACTTAAAGATCCAATAAGCAATAGTGCACGATAAAAAATTACATAGTAGAGCTAAAAATATACCAATAGGATACCCAAATACTATGCCCATAAAATAGTTGAGAATTGATATTGGAATAATTGTGGAAGCTCCAATCACATAAATTAAAATTGATACAACACTTTTTAATATATGTGAATTGTATTGATCTGGTAGCCAAAAAATTATTTTTATTAATTCTGATGACAACCCAGTTATATTTAAGATGATAAGTATGAATAAGATTGATGTTGGAATTAAGAAATTTCTTAGGTTAACCAGCTTAGACCTCTCAGTCAAATATACCTATTTTGTGTTTAATCAATAACTTGACTGTTTGAAAAACAGTTCTAAATATTTTCATCTTAGTTGCAGTTGGCTTTTGATCGTATCTTAATATCATTGGTACTTCTGCAACTTTGGGATTAAGTTGCCTTGATTTTAAAAGTAAATCTACCATACACGCAAAACCATCCTCCGAAAATAATGCGTCACCATAATGAGTAAATAATTTTCTTAGAAAGGAAAATTTATAAACCCTAAATCCACAGGTATAGTCTTTTACTCTTGGGATAGGAAGCAATAATTGGAAGAGACAACTTGCACCATAACTCATAATTACTCTAAACGCAGATAGTCCAACAACCCTAGAACCTCTTTGATATCTAGAGGCAATAATAATATCATAATTATCTTCGGTAACAAGTTTATACATAATATCGAGTAATTCTGGCGGCTGAGTATTATCGCAGTCTATCGTAGCTACACAGTCATCATCATTAGCTATTTCTATAAAAGTTGTTAATCCTGTTCTTATTGCTTGCCCCAGACCTGTGTTCTTAATATGCTGTACTAATTTAATTGACAGTCCAAGAACTTGAGCTTTTTCTCTAGCTATCTCAGGAGTACCATCGGTACTGCCATCATCAACAAGAATTAATTGTATAGGGATACATGATTTTTCCTCAAATTGTTTTAATCTTGTAAATAAAGGTGATATCGATTGGTATTCATTATAAGCGGGTAAGATGATAAAAAGAGTCATATATTTTTTTAAAATTGATGGGAAGACAAATTAAATCGGCTATTAATTTTTACAGTTTTATTAAAAAAAATTTTTCACTATTTAAAATACTATTGGAAGAACGAGAAACAACTTCTCGAATCTTTTTTTTATCTTTTTCTTCCATAGATGACTGATAAGCTTGAACAAAATTGTATCCTCCAACCAAATATTTTGCGCCATCTTTAAATCTATCCAACAAATATGTTTGATTAATTGCGTTAGGTGAAGGAATCCATCCTTTTCTATCTGACAAATAGAGAATAGTCGGATCATTGCCAGTTGTAGCTATTATCAATGAATTTTTAGGAACAGTTTGCTTTATGATCTGTGCTAATTCAAATAATTCTGAATTATTAGGATTTTCTTTTGTCATGTATTCTAGGGAATAAAATAGTGAGCCAGTAAGCAAGAAAACTACTATAATTACATTAATTATTTTTGTCGAATACCTATTTCTCGTGAACACTTTACCCATATACACAGAAGCAGTAATCAGAAAAAACAATTGATAGTATTCATGAGAAGAATGTATATTTGCAAATACAATAATATATAAGATGTTTGATATAAATAGCATGTCAAAAAATATCTCTTCTTTGTTTTCTCTTCTACAGAAAATCCCAAATATCATAATAATGAAACCCACAACTAGAAGATGCCGAACTGCTATAAAATAAACAATTTGTTCAAACATTATTCCCAGTCCTTGGAAATTCCAACCCAATTTTTCAGCACTAAATCCAAAGCTTAATCTATACTCATTTGCAACCTGATAAGAATGAAAATACCAAGCAAATGTAGGAATAATTATTATGGCTGTATAAAGATATAGATTCAAGTTTGAAAACATTTTATATTTAAATTTTTGCCAAACCAAGTATGTAAATGGCAGAAATAGATAAAAAGCAGGAACCACTTTTACAAGACAGGCTAAGCAAATTAACAGAGATGAGATAAAAAGATATTTTTTATGATCGTTTTTTATCCATTTATAAAAAAAGTAAGTTCCTGAAATAGCAGACATTAACACCAAAGATTCAGGTTGAAATGTTCTGCTGTAGTAAATATTAGTGGGAATTATTGTGTAAAAAAAAGATGCCCAGAATGCTAGTTTTTTATCACAACTAATCTCTAGGCAAAGTTTATAAAAAAAATAAATTGCAACTAAAGAAAAACTAATAGATAAAAGTCTACCGATACTTTCGTGAACACCAAAAAATTTATAAAGTATGGCAATAAAAAATGAATAAATTGGGAATTCTGTTTGACAGTAACCTGCTAAATTGCCGCCCCAATCAATTTGAGGATAGAAGAAGTTATATCCATTTTCGTAAAAATTCCGAGCCATTGCCGCAGTATCGGCTTGTCTCCAAGAATGAACTCCCAATATTGGTGATTGGATGTTATAGATTCTTAAACAAAATGCCAAAGAAAGCAAAAAGCTTATTGGATATGAATCTACTAGTTTATTTACTTTTATCATTTATATTTGCGAATATTTAGTGGCAGATAAAACTTTTTTATGCCAATGATGTGTGGATTGGATAGATTTAGCGATCGCAGGGCATTGATCGCTTTTGGGAATTGCCTCAATAGAGATTTCTAGAAACAATGATAGCCTATTTGAGATTTATAAGCTTCTAAGTTTGGCTATTTGCTCAATACTTAATCCTGTAGTGCGACTGATGGCAGCATCGTCTAAAACATCAAGCAGTTGTTGAGCGATCGCTAGTTGAGTCTCTAGCTTTCCTTGCTCAATACCTTGATTTAGAGCTTTTTTAACGACATTACGTTGATCTTGAATAAAGATTTCTTGATGTTCTAATTCATCTATTTCTTCGGAACTGAGGTTGGCTTGGTTGGCGATCGCAAAGGCTTGTTTTATCTCAGGCACAGATTCCATACTCGGCGGCACGGATTCAAGTTTTCTGGCGGTTTTTAGGAAATAGAGCCATTTGTCCGCAAGGGTTTCCAGTTCTACAAGTTGTTTTTGAAATTTTGGTAGTTCGATGAATACTAGCTCTATATCGTAGATTGGGTAATCAGTGAGGTAGGTTTTTTCTTTAAGAATGAAGCGTGATATCAGTTGATCGAGTTCGGGAAACATTTCAAAGTCGGCTATGGTAAGAGCTATCACGGGTTGAAGATCGGTGTACTCGTCACCAATTGCAAGTTGATTGGTGTAGGTTTTGGCGGCGTTATAGAGAATACGTTTCTGAAATCCTTCTACATTTAACACTTGCATCTCGATAATTACAGTACTTTTTTGGCGATCTTGATCGGCGATCGTAGCTTTGATATCTAGGTAAGTATCTTTGAAGCCTCGAATGCGTGGGGTGAGATGCGGATTGAGTATTTCAATCTCAATAATCGTGTCATTGCCTTCGTAGAGCATGGCATTGAGAAAGCTGATCAAAATATCATGGCTTTGTTCGGAACCAAAGATTTTTTTGAAAGCATAGTCAGTTTTAGGATTTATGAAGCGCATAGTTTTTCACTGTCTATTTCCATATCTATTATGTATGTATGACTTTTTATAGGCTTCTAAGTCTGGCTATTTGCTCAAGACTTAATCCTGTAGTACGACTGATGGCAGCATCGTCTAAAATATCAAGCAGTTGTTGAGCGATCGCTAGTTGAGTCTCTAGCTTTCCTTGCTCAAGCCCTTGTTCGATGCCTTGATTTAGAGCTTTTTTAACGACATTACGTTGATCTTGAATAAAGATTTCTTGATGTTCTAATTCATCTATTTCTTCGGAACTGAGGTTGGCTTGGTTGGCGATCGCAAAGGCTTGTTTTATCTCAGGCACAGATTCCATACTCGGCGGCACGGATTCAAGTTTTCTGGCGGTTTTTAGGAAATAGAGCCATTTGTCCGCAAGGGTTTCCAGTTCTACAAGTTGTTTTTGAAATTTTGGTAGTTCGATGAATACTAGCTCTATATCGTAGATTGGGTAATCAGTGAGGTAGGTTTTTTCTTTAAGAATGAAGCGTGATATCAGTTGATCGAGTTCGGGAAACATTTCAAAGTCGGCTATGGTAAGAGCTATCACGGGTTGAAGATCGGTGTACTCGTCACCAATTGCAAGTTGATTGGTGTAGGTTTTGGCGGCGTTATAGAGAATACGTTTCTGAAATCCTTCTACATTTAACACTTGCATCTCGATAATTACAGTACTTTTTTGGCGATCTTGATCGGCGATCGTAGCTTTGATATCTAGGTAAGTATCTTTGAAGCCTCGAATGCGTGGGGTGAGATGCGGATTGAGTATTTCAATCTCAATAATCGTGTCATTGCCTTCGTAGAGCATGGCATTGAGAAAGCTGATCAAAATATCATGGCTTTGTTCGGAACCAAAGATTTTTTTGAAAGCATAGTCAGTTTTAGGATTTATGAAGCGCATAGTTTTTCACTGTCTATTTCCATATTCATTACAACCTATTGAGGCTTTATGTAGTACAGATAAATTTGTGAAAACGGCGCTTTCATAAATTTATTTGGGTTTTAAGTCAGCGATTGCTCCAAACCAATAAAAAAGCACCCCGTGAGGAGTGCCTTTGGGTTAAGCTTCCCAATTAACCCAATCTTGAGGCTTCAAGAATGTTTCATTCAGTTCAGCTTCAGGAGTATTTGGCTCAGGATGATAGTCGTAATCCCAACGAACTAAAGGAGGCAAAGACATCAGGATTGACTCGGTACGTCCATTGGTTTGTAAACCAAAGATTGTGCCGCGATCGTAGACAAGGTTAAATTCTACATAGCGTCCACGACGGTATAGTTGCCATTGCTTCTCACGATCGCCATATTCCATATTGCGGCGACGATTTGCGATCGGGGTATAGGCTGGCAAGAAGGAATTACCACAGCTGTTGACAAAAGCGAAAATCTCTTCCCAAGTACGAGGGACATCACCGACTTCATCACTCATTACTTGAGCAGTTGTTGAATCATTGCTGTTTTTGTAAAGTCCGTCTTCGCCATTTTGATAGTCAAAGAAAATACCACCTACGCCGCGAGTTTCGCCGCGATGCTTGAGGTAAAAGTAATCATCACACCATTGTTTGAACACAGGATAGTAGTGAGGATTGTGGCGATCGCAAGCAGCTTTGAGTGTGGTGTGTAAGTGTTTTGCATCTTCGCCAAACCCATAATAAGGGGTGAGGTCAAGCCCGCCGCCAAACCACCAGATTGGACCTGCTTCAAAATAACGGTAGTTAAGGTGAACTGTCGGTGCGTAAGGATTCTTAGGATGTAGCACCATCGAAGTCCCAGTTGCATAAAATGTTTCGCCTGCAACTTCTGGGTGATGGCGCAAAATAGCTGGGGGTAACTGAGAGCCAAATACCTCAGAAAAATTTACACCGCCCTTATCAAAATAGTCACCATCGGTAATTACACGAGATCGTCCGCCGCCGCCTTCAGGTCGCTCCCATTGATCTTGCTTAAATGTTGCTTTGCCGTCTAGTTCTTCTAAACCTTGGCAAATGTTGTCTTGCAAGCCTTGCATGAACTGTTTCACGCGAGCCTTAGAGTCAACAGGAACTTTGAGTAAAACCTTACTAGGAGCGACAGGGGCGATAGTCATAATCGTTTCGTATTAGTTTTCAGAGGTTGGACTTAAAATTTTTATAAGAGTTGATGAGTTTGAGAAGGCGCACCCGCAGGCTGAGACTCCTTAATCTCATTAAGAATTGCTATATCACTGTTAAATACTTTACATTTAGTCTGTGTTGACTGGGGCAAATGTAAAGCATTGTGTAGCAGAATATCGCGATCGCGAACTCGTATCATAAAGTCAGCGCAAAGCGCTGACTTTATGAAAATCCCAACTTATGATTGATCTGCCAGAACAATTTCTAACTTTGCAAACACCTCGATTGATTCTTCGTAAATTGGAGATCACTGATGCGGCGGATATTTTTGCCTATGCCCATGATCCACAGGTAAGTACTTACACTTTATGGGAAGCACATCAGTCAATTAATGAGACTTATGAATATTTAAACAATTTTGTCTTTAAAATGTATCGTAATGGCACAGGAATGACTTGGGGAATAGTAGAAAAGGGAAGCAGCAAATTAATTGGAACTTGTGGCTTGCATGTTACACCTGTTCATCGAAGGGCTGAACTAGGATACACACTGTCAAGGGATTATTGGGGGCAAGGCTTGATGACTGAGGCAGTAAATGTAGCGATCGCTTTTGGCTTTCATGTGATGCATTTACTCAGGGTTCAAGCTTATTGCGCTGTAGAAAATATAAGTTCGGCAAGGGTTCTAGAGAAATCAGGAATGCAGTTTGAAGGGATTTTGCATAATTATGTTTTCACAAAAAATCGTCCGTGGGATGTGAAGATGTATGCAATTACGCGATCGCATACATCTTCTTCCTTAGATTTGTTTGATCTAAAACTTTAAACTCCCAAACCTAATTTTTCGGCTACGCGCTTCTGAAATGCAGTTAGCCCACCGTGATCTTTGAACGTTTCATTCAGATCCTTGATGTGATCAAGCTCTATGGCTTTACCACCTTGTAGTTCAATATCAAAGCCAAAAACATCATTCTGACTAGGTGCATTATCCCAAATCTGAGCATCTAGCGTATTTAAAGGTTCATTTGCCATCCACAATACTTGAACACGGCGAATAAGCTTATGGGTAGGGGATTTTGGAGCTTCACGAATCTGGTCATCCAGAACCATAACCAAATGAGTTACTTTTGTACGCTGGCGGAGCAGAATTAGATCACCTTCTTCGGGTTTGCGAATGTTTACATCCTGTTCAGTTTTCCAATGCAGATCAAACTCTGGCACTAGACACTGCATACCATCTTTCTAATCTCGCAGCAGCTTGCCTAGAAACCACGATATATTCGAGAGTGTTTTGCTGATAACAGAAATCATAGGCATATCCCTCTCTTCTATAATTATTAATCTCACCTTAGTATCGTGAGGTAGGCTCAATTAATACTGGCTCAGATATTGCAGCATCATTACCAATTATTGACGCTGTTGCCGTCGTAAACCACATTAAAACTACGGTTGCTAGAAAAGCCCGTTTCGACATTATCGTATCTCACCACTTATATAACTTGCAGAACGCTCACTGAGACTTCAAATCTCTGTTTAACCGCCCCATACAATTAAGCTATCTGAATTTTTTAAAATCGTAAAGCGGAAAAGATCGGTTATTATAAAAGAGTTTATATGACTTTTCTAAACATGAATATTGGTGAATTATTGGAATTTGTTGACACATCTATGTATGCTAAGTCTGGTAAACATCTTAATGATTTGCAGCGTGAGATTATTAAGGGAGTTTTAGACCGTCAAAAATATGCTGATATTGCAGCTTCCTATAATCTGAGTGAAGGTCATGTTAGAGATGTTAGCTACGAACTTCTGCAAATGATGTCTAACACTTTTAACGAAACTATTCATAAAGGCAATCTTGAATCAGTGTTAGAACGACAAGGCAACATAAATTTGTCTCTAGGGGATAGAAGTATTAACAGTCATATCATTGGCTACATAGATTTTGGTTCCGATCTCACTGAAAATAGCACCGAAAAAAATCCGTTAGAAAATTCTAATTTTAGTGCCAGTTTGATTAACATCAAAAAAACAGCCGCAAAGCTACGGCAGCGAGGTTTAACTGATGAAGAAATTGCAGATATATTAGATCTACCTTCAGAGGTGATTAGAAAACTAGAGTTAAAGGAGTAAAATAGCTTGATTGTGAAGTCTTCAGAAAAAGCAATCTGTTAGAATCTAAATACATGGACTGTAACTCGCATACACATAATGAAAATCAAAGCAATTGTTTATCCCGCTGAAGAAGGCGGTTACTGGGCTGAAGTTCCTGCACTCGCTGGTTGTATTACAGAGGGAGACAGCATGGATGAATTGCTCAGCAATCTGCAAGATGCCATACAAGGTTGGTTAGAAGTAGCTAATGAAAGCAAAAAAATAGACCTTGTTTCAAAGGTAGTTGAAATTACAGTATGAAGTCAATCTCAGGCAAAAAGCTATGTAAAATAGTTGAGCAGAAAGGCTGGACGCTCAAAAAATTACTGGCAGTCACCATATCTACGAAAAGCTAGGTGAGAACAAAATTATCTCTATTCCTGTTCACAAAAATCAGGATTTAAAGATCGGAACTTTAAAGGCGTTAATGAAGATAGCTGAACTAACAGAAGATGAACTGTAATAAAAAAGCCCTCGCTAAGCGAGGGCTTTTTTGATGATTAGTCAAAACCAAGTAGGTCGAAAATTTCGCGATCTTTTAGAGGTTGAGCGTAAAGTGGCTCAGCGTTTTCTAGCATACCTTTGGCAAGCTTCAGATATTCTTGCTGTACTTCTATAACTTCAGGATCTGAGTCCATTTCAAATACAGTGCATTTCTTCAAGCGACTACGGCGGATGGCATCAACTGTGCGGAAGTGCGCTAAGGTTTTCAATCCAACGCGATCGTTAAATTTGTCGATTTGATCGGTTCCTTCGCTACGGTTGGCGATGATACCACCGAGACGAACACGATAGTTTTTCGCTTTTGATTGAATTGCGGCGACGATGCGGTTCATTGCGAAGATCGAGTCAAAGTCATTGGCGGTGACGATCAAGCAATAATGAGCATGTTGCAATGGCGCAGCAAAACCACCACAGACCACGTCACCCAATACATCAAAAATCACGACATCAGTATCTTCGAGCAGATGATGTTCTTTAAGAAGTTTAACAGTTTGACCTGTGACATAGCCACCGCAACCAGTTCCTGCGGGTGGACCACCAGCTTCGATACACATCACGCCGTTATAGCCTTCAAACATGAAGTCATTAGTTTGAAGTTCTTCAGAATGGAAATCAACGGTTTCGAGCACATCGATGACTGTGGGAACCATTCTCTTTGTGAGGGTGAAGGTGCTGTCATGTTTGGGATCACAACCGATCTGAAGTACACGCTTACCGAGATGAGAGAAAGCTGCCGATAAATTAGAAGAAGTGGTGGATTTGCCGATGCCACCTTTACCGTAGACAGCAATTACCAAAGCCCCTTCAATCACCATCCCTGGATCTTGATGGACTTGGACGCTGCCTTCGCCGTCTTCACATTTAGTAATTGATGGTGGATGTGCTGTTAAAACTGCCAAAATAGACTCCTATTATTAATAATTAACTGTTTATTTGAAGTTTGCTGCTACGCGCCAAACTTCATTTCTGTTTCTATTGACCAATCTGAGCTTTTGCATCGTAGAGAGTTTCTACAGTGATCGAAGTGATGCCGCGATCGCTAGCAAATTTCTCAGTATTACGCCTGATTTTGCCGCGAACAAAGAAGGGAATCTTCTTCAACTCAGCTTCACCATCAGCACTCCAAGTAATGCCCTCAATTGCTTGAGCAACAGGTGTGAGAACGGCTTGATTAGAGTTGTTTGTTGAGGCGATCGCATGATCAGTAGCGACTGATTCACTAGGTAGATCCCGACGAGATTCTTGTGATGGGGCAGTATGCAAATGGCTCATATGACCTTCTGCAAACTCAAAGTCCTCTTTGAACATTCCAATCAAATGTTCTTCTAGCCCCATCATCAAAGGATGTATCCAGCTATCAAAAATCACATTTGCGCCTTCCCAGCCCATTTGTGGTGAGTAACGAGCAGGTACATCTTGAACGTGAATTGGTGCAGAAATCACCGCGCAAGGGATACCCAAGCGTTTGGCGATATGTCGTTCCATCTGAGTGCCAAGCACTAGTTCTGGAGCGGCTTCAGCAATTTTGGCTTCCACAGCCAGATAGTCATCACTAATCACGGCTTCAATTCCATGCTTCTTAGCAACTTCGCGTACTTCCCGCGCGAACTCTCGGCTATAGGTTCCAATACCAACGAGGGTAAAGCCTAATTCTTCAGTTGCCATCCTTGCTGCCGCCAGAACATGAGTCGCATCACCAAAGATGAATACACGCTTGCCTGTGAGATAGGTAGAGTCAACTGATCTGGAATACCAAGGGAGTCTCGAAGCGCCCACTTCGGCTGCAGTTGATACTCGCACTGCATCCCAATTACCCAAAGTGTCGGCATGAGATCGCGCTAGAGCTTGGCTGACATCAATATCGGCAACTTTGCCAATTTCAGCAATAAAGTCGCGAGTCGCGCCGACTCCGATAGGAACGGTTTTAATAATTGGTTGTCCAAAGCTACGGCTGAGCCAAGTACAAGTTGTCAGTGCTATTTCAGGGTAGAGACAAATATTAAAATCTGCATTTGGAATCCGTAGCAAATCATCTGGTGTTGATCCCATCGGCGCAACGACATTTACATCTACGCCGATCTCCGCCAATAACTTGATTACTTCACGAATATCATCTCGGCATCTAAAGCCTAATGCAGTTGGTCCAATTATATTTGCTTTGGGACGGATATTGGGATCGCGCTTGGGACGTGGCGTATTTGGGGCTGGGACAACTGGTAATAGGAGTGTCCGTACTAGGTGATATAGAGTTTCGCTTGCTCCCCAATTTTCTTTCTTTGAATAAGCGGGCAGCTCTAAACTTACAACTGGGATCGGCAGTCCCATACTCTTGGCTAAGCCACCTGGTTGATCTTGAATTAACTCAGCTGTGCAACTTTCGCCAACAAGCATGACTTGAGGCTGAAATCTGTCATAGGCATCGCGCACCGAAGTTTTCACCATTTCAGCCGTGTCACCACCAAGATCGCGAGCTTGAAAAGTGGTGTAAGTTACTGGCGGACGGCGATCGCGGCGCTCGATCATCGTAAATAGCAAATCGGCGTATGTATCGCCCTGTGGCGCATGAAGCACATAATGCACACCTTCCATTGCAGTGGCAATTCGCATAGCCCCCACATGGGGAGGGCCTTCGTAAGTCCAGAGAGTCAATTCCATAAGTTACTTCGATGAGTTTAGGTTACAAAAGCATAGTTAGTAGGAGCGCTTCGCGCTCCTACTAACTACACCGTTAATCTTCTGCGTCTCTCAAGCGGACGCGCGAACAATTCAGCAAGGTCAGCAGCTTGGTCATAACCATGAATCGGTGAAAACACTAATTCGATTGACCATTTGGTAGCCATACCTTCGGCTTCGAGAGGGTTAGCAAGCCCTAGACCACAAACTGTAATATCGGGACGAGCTTCCCGACATCGATCTAGCTGCTTCTCTACATCTTGTCCTTCTGATAGGACAGTTCCCTCAGGCAACAGGGCAATTTCTTTGTCCATCAACAGACGATCAATATAGGGCATTCCCACCTCGACAAGTTCCATGCCACATTCTCTTGATAGAAAACGCGCTAAAGGAATTTCTAGTTGTGAGTCTGGGAATAAAAATGCTTTGCGACCTGTCAGGGATTGACGGTAGCGTTCTAAAGCTATTTTGGCTCGTTTAACAGGAGGCTCGATCGCTTCTTCAAAAACTTTGCTATCAACATTCCAAGCATCAGCGGCTGTTTTGAGCCATGCTGTAGTGCCTTCGATCCCTAACGGATATGTTGATGGCAATAACGTTCCGCCACGTGCAATTAGCGATCGCACCGTATCGCTTAAAAATGGCTGGGCAAGCAATAGTTTTGTACCTTTACCCACTGGTGGCAGATTAGCCGCACGGCGAGGAGGAAAGAAATAAACAGGACCAATACCCATTTTGTCAAATAGTCGGCGAAATTGATCTTCTACGACATCCGCCAGACTACCAACCACCATTAGCCCAGCTTCATCGCTGCGAGGTAATACTGGAACCATAGACCCCAGACAGGCATCTTCACCTTGGGTAAATGTTGTTTCAATTCCGCTGCCAGAATAATTGAGAATCCGAACTTTTGGAAAGAAACGCGTACTAAGTCTCTCTGCGGCTTTGGCAAGGTCGAGCTTAATTACTTCAGAGGGACATGATCCTACCAAAAACAACGTGCCAATATCAGGGCGACGTTCAAGCAATTGATCGACAACGCGATCTAGTTCTTCATTAGCATCTGCTAACCCAGCAAGATCCCGTTCGCCGAGAATTGCTGTACCAAACCTTGGCTCGGCGAAAATCATTACGCCTGCTGCTGATTGGATTAAATGGGCGCAGGTACGAGAACCGACTACCAGAAAAAAAGCATCCTGCATTTTGCGATGTAGCCAAACGATCCCCGTCAAGCCACAAAACACCTCTCTTTGTCCCCGTTCCTTAAGTACGGGAATATCAGCAGTAATTTTGACAGGTAATTCCGTGCAAGGCTCTAGAGCCATGTTTTGCTCTCCTTTTGGGCTAAATCCCTAGTTTTTCTTAAATGGCTATCTATGCCCTGATTTTTAATGGGCTAGCCGATGTCTGCTGTCAAAAGTATGCGATCGCAACGCGATCAATAAATTAATTCTCTTTACTATATTTAGTAAAACCTAGAGACTGAGTAAAAAGTTGCAAAGGTTTACAGGAGTATAAGGATCTACAATCCTTATTATGGGAATTCCATGGGGATCGCAAGTAAATATACTTATTACAAGCTTGCTCAGAAATTCTACGACTTTCTCATCACCACAAAATAACCGTAACTAAATGCTAGATTTTTGGACAAAAACCAGTGGGACTTGGATTAACGTTTTGGCGATCGCCTTCGGTACATTTTTAGGACTAATTTTGCGTGGACGATTTCTCTCTCAAATTTTACCAATTCTCAAACAAGCGATCGGGCTAATCACTATTTTTGTCAGTATTAACATGGCAAATAGCTTACTCAAAGTCAAGGCTGGTGCTCTTGACGGCGTGATCCTATCGTTGATTTCCTTGATTTTTGGCGGCATCATCGGCGAGTTAGGACAGATCGAGAAGCGTTTAGAATCGATTGGTGATTGGCTAAAAGCGAAATTCAAGGGCAAAGGGAAATTTACTGAAGGGTTCGTGGCGGCAAGTTTATTATTTTGTATTGGTCCCATGGCAATTATCGGCAGTCTCAATAATGGGCTGAGAGGTGATGATAATCTTTTGGCGCTCAAGTCGGCTCTAGATGGGTTTATCTCAATTGTATTTGCCAGCACTTATGGGATCGGTGTTGGTTTCTCAGCTTTGCCAGTTGCCCTATATCAAGGCAGTTTGTCACTTTTAGCAGGAAATTTAGCTCAAAGCTTACCTGATCCAGCTAATGCTCCATCGGTGTTAATTATTACTGGTGTCGGTGGCTTGATGTTGTTAGGGCTGGGCTTGAATTTATTAGAACTAGCCAAGGTAAGGGTTGCGTCTTTTTTGCCTGCTTTAGCGATCGCGCCTTTAGTATACTGGTTAGCTGATAGTCTCAAATAATTAAGCAATCATAAACCCCAATAAGAGAATGGCGGCGCGAAGCGCCGCCATTCTCTTATTGGGGTTTGATTTTGTTCTAACACAAGCGACAACAGCTATTAGATTGCTATAATTAGTGCAAGCTCCTCTGTGGCGTGCGTGACTACCGATAATGTGTCTTGATCGATAATTGTTTTCTAGGAGTCTTTGGCAGTCTTCGCCGCAGTATACCAGACACGCATCTGAGAACTTAAGTTAGGCGTTGCGCCTTGGCTCCACCTGGTTTTACCGGGTCAAACAACTGAGGTAAGACGGCGTTGCGGAGGGGTGAGCCCTAAAGTTTTTTAAAACTGTCTCT
>Ga0209972_10002303_pt1 | contig 15707 bp, 18 predicted proteins | sample NOAtaG_7_FD_187302 | JGI IMG/M metagenome (GOLD analysis project Ga0209972, IMG submission 187302) | Freshwater lake microbial communities from Lake Erie, under a cyanobacterial bloom - NOAA_Erie_Diel1S_2200h metaG (SPAdes) (version 2) | ecosystem: Environmental > Aquatic > Freshwater > Lake ... | reverse complement strand
CGATTGCTTGATATCCGAATGCATTTAGGCCTGCGATGGCTCCAATGAGCAAATCGAAATCACTGATGGAACGATTTTGGACTTGATTGCCTGCCGCTAAACGTTGCGCATAATCCCGGACGGCCGTGGTGACATGCTCCTGAAAGGTCGGGAAATCACAGCCTGTAGGATGGTAAAAATACTCTTGGTAGGATTCTTTGGACCTGCCGTATTGCAGGATGAAAAAGTGGCAAGGTTCGTGGGGTAGGCTGGCTTGGGGTTTCATGGCATTTGGGTGATTTGGGTAGTTGAATATCGTGCATGGCGGTTGAACATCCAAGTGTGTGTGGCAAGCTGGGAGAGGGGGTCAATAGGTCAATCCGTGTAGGATGTATACCCAAGGAAGGATGGATTGTGCGTTATTTGCAGCGGCTTCCGGGGAGGCCTCAACCATGTTTGCATCATGAATCAATCTCAACCCAAGTACCGGTTTGTCGAGTCCGGGGTTCCCGATTTGCTGAATTCCGAAGGCCCCTGTCTGAAGTTGGTGGCGCAGATTTATCAGGATACTGACGGCATTGAAAACAGTCGATTGTGGCTGCGGGCGCACCTCAAATCAGGGTCGAACCTGTTTGCACGTGTAAACGAGGCCGCCTTGTCTTTGTTTTTTCAAGGGCGTTTGAGTGTGGCCGAATTGTTCGCCTTGCGTCGCGACGAACCCTTTGTGTTGGAGGAGGTGGATGGGCGGAACCGGACCTTTAGGGAGCGTTATTACTCCGAAGCTTGGTGGGTGGCATGTTTGGAGGTATTGCCATATGCCCATTTCCACTATTACGGCATTTCTGAAGGGGTGCGTTTGTCCGATCCTTGGGAGCAGGTCATGAAAAAGTTGGATTTGTATTGGGCGAACAGTCATGAGCATCTTCCTGTGGATTGATGGGACCTCCCTTGGGGTGTGGAACTCCCGCCAAAATGGTCTTTTTTGCTAGCCTTGAATTTTCAAATCCCCAATTATATATATTTTTTGGAGAATGTAATCCCCAAATATATATAGTTTTTTGGCGAATGTAATCTCCAAATATGTATAGTTTTTGGAGATTGTAATCCCCAGATATATATAATATTTGGAGAATTAAATCCCTGAATATGTAGTATATTTGGGGATTATGATTAAGAGGAGTTTGCAGAAGGCCCTTGGAAGCAGGTTTCACAAGGGCAAAGCGATTGTCCTGATTGGTTCGCGCCAGGTAGGAAAAACCACCTTGGTCGAAGCTTGTATGAAGGACGCCGATGTCTTGTTTCTCAATGGGGACGATCCCGACGTGCGTGATTTGTTGGAAGATGCCGGCGTGTCAAAATTGAAGGCAATCTTGGGGGCGCACAAATGGGTGTTCATCGATGAGGCGCAGCGCATCCCGCAGGTGGGTATGATTGCCAAGATCATCACCGATCAGTTCAAGGGTGTGCAGTTGATCCTCAGTGGGTCCTCCGCACTGGAAATCAACGACTCCACCCAAGAGCCCTTGACGGGACGGAAGTTCGAGTACCATTTGTTTCCCATCAGTTGGGAAGAGTTTGAAGACCATTTCGGCTACATGGAGGCTTCTGCCCAGTTGGAGGAGCGCCTGATTTTCGGTATGTATCCTGATGTCATCAACAACCGCGCGGATGCCCGTGAAGTGTTGAAGCAGCTGACTTCGAGTTATTTGTACAAGGACGTGCTCGCGGTCACCGGCATCAAAAAGCCGGAATTGTTGGACAAGCTGCTCAAGGCGCTCGCTTTGCAGGTGGGCAATGAGGTCTCCTACAATGAACTTTCATCCCTTTTGGAAATCGACAAAGCCACGGTGGCCAAGTACATCGATTTGTTGGAGAAGGCTTTCATCGTGTTCAAACTGCATAGTTTCAGCCGGAATCAGCGGAATGAAATCAAGAGCAACCGGAAGATCTACTTCTACGACAACGGCATCCGCAACATGGTCATCAACAACCTGAATCCCCTCGACTTGCGGGCGGACAAGGGCGCACTTTGGGAGAATTTCCTCATTGCGGAGCGCCTGAAGGTACAGGCCTACCATCAATTGCATGCCAACAATTACTTTTGGCGGACGGTGCAAAAGCAGGAGGTGGACTTCGTGGAGGAGCGGGACGGCAACATCTCCGCCTTTGAATTCAAATGGAGCAGCCACGGTAAAAAGAAAATCCCGGCGGCCTTCCTGCATCAATACGCCGCGGAAGGCATGGTCGTGGACCGGGACAATTTCCGGGAATTCGTGCGCAAACGGGTGGGTAAGTGAGGAGGGTGGCCTAAGAAATCATTTGTATCCTATTTTTTTTTCTTGGCCCTTCCAAAATAATAAAACAAAATCATGAAAAAATTATTGTTCCTGGCGCTTCTGAGCGTCCTGTTTGTTTCCTGCGATGATGAGAGTGGACTTTCGGGTGGAGGGAAGATGCAGGTGGCTTGGACTGTGACGCCTGCAATACAGCCCAACTCGACTTATGGCGAATCAATATCATTCTTCGCAGGAGGAGCTTCTTGGTAATTATCTTCCGCTACCGGTGGTGGCGGACAATTGATAACAGATGAAATATCGGTGACGAAAGGGCAAAACTTTACTGTTTCCTTTTATTCGGTCGCAACCTATGCTCCATGTCGCAATATCAAGGTGGAGTTCATCTTGAATGGCAATGTGGTACGGACTGACAATTACTCTATGGGGCAGTCATCTGCTTTTGGTTCACCGATTGCATTGTGCCCCGATGGGGTTCAAAAAAGTATAAACTACATCGTGCCCTAAGGGCCTCACTTCCCATTCTTCATGTTCTCCTCCCACACGCCCCGTGGAAGCCTCGTCATCTCCCCGTCTAGCAGATTGAGCACGTCCACCCACTTGGGGCCCACCACGTAGTGGAATTTCCAGTCGGTGAGGCGGCCGTACAGGTCGAGGGTGCAGACATCGGTGGCTGTGATGCCTTCCCACCCGTTTTTGCCATGGGTATGCGCCGTTTTGTCCACGCCAGGTTTCACTTCCACGCCCTGCACGTTTGCATGCAAGGCTGTCCGGCTGAGGATTTTGCCTTCCTTCGATAGGGTCAAGCGGTAGTCGTTGCCGAAAATCATCTGCTTGGGATCTCCGGAGGTGGTGTAGAGGTAGGCCGTGTCTTGTTTTGCCCCCTCCAACACCAGCCGGTACATGGTCGTGCCGGGCACTTGTTGGTAGAATTTCCCCAAACGGGCTTCCCAATCGGCGTCCATGGCCCGATATGCCCTCAAGATGCGTGATTCAGGGTCGCTCAGCGGGCGGTTTGAAATGGACAAGTGCCCGGCTCCCGTGTTGGCGTTGCGGTCGGTGGTGTATGCTCCCGACACGATGGGTCGAGACATGGAATCCAACGCGATGAAGGAAACATGGAGGCTGTCGTTTGCGGTGTGCACGAGGATTTCCTCCGGGTCGGTCCAAGTGCCGTTCGCCGCAACCTCAGCCATGGCTTGCCATTGCGCGAGGTGCATGGCGGCCAGTTTTTGTCCATGGTTCAAGGCAAGTTTCCAATCGGATTGACCTACTGAGTCAATCACTGGAAACAAATTCCACAACACAAAAAGACCGGTAAGTTTTGTCCACGCGAAAATCACGTGCCGCCCATTTATGAGGCTGTATTCCCTGGTAGGCACGGACCTAGATGGTTGTGAGGGTGCGCCAAAAGTGTCATTCAGCATGTTTGGAGGCCGATTTCATGTTCACCAGAAAGCCGAATGCAGCAGCGGTGAAAAACATGATGAGGCTGTAAATGGCTGCAGGAATGCTCATCGTGCTGTTGTTGAGCACGTTGAGTGCAATGAAAATTGCCATGGTGCCATTGTGGATGCCGATTTCCATGCCGATGGCGATGGATTGTTTTTGTCCGACTTTCAACAGCCTTGGTACAAAATAGCCGACTGCCATGCTGAGCACATTGAAGGCCAATGCTGCCATACCTACTTGTTGGAAATAGGTTCCGATGTTCGCTTTTTCTCTGAGCACGGCACCCGCAATCACCATGACCAAAAACAGGGCCGACAAAATTTTGACCGGTTTGTCCAGTTTTTGGGCAAATGTTGGGGCTTTTGCGTGGACGAACATGCCGATGGATACGGGAACGAGCACGATGGCGAACACTTCGATGACTTTCTGGAAGGGAAGTCCGATCTCACGCTCTTCTATGAAATGTGCACAGGAAAACTCCACAATGAGGGGAAGCGTTGCTAAAGTCAATATGCTGTTGAGGGCTGTGAGCGTAATGTTGAGCGCCACGTCTCCTTTGGCCAAATGGCTGTAAAGATTGGCCGTCGGTCCACCTGGGGAGGCCGCAAGCAACATTAGGCCGACCGCGAGTTCGGGCCCCAGCTGAAAGCCCTTCGCGATGCCAAAGCAGATGGCCGGAAGCAATATCATTTGGCAGAGGAGTCCTATCAAAACGGCTTTGGGATATACCGCAACACGTTTGAAGTCTTCGATTGATAGGGATAGCCCAAGGCCCAGCATGATGATACCGAGCGCGACGGGCATGATGGTCGTAAGCAGGGAATTGTCATTCATGGTGACGGTTCGATTTCAATTGTTCAAAAGGGTGGAAACAGTTTTCAAAAACGGTTTTCGCGGCATCTGAAATTCTCCGATACGATGACATGCTCTTTGCCTTTGAGTACCTTTTGGGTTTCGGCAATGAAATCGGCCTGTTTTTTTTCTTTAAGCTCGGCCAGTTTGAAGCAGTAATCGGTTTCTCCTTCGCGCCCCCAGTGGATGACTTCGAATTGGAGGTCCACACCATGGTTTTTCTCGTAGTCTGCAATGAATTTGTCATAGGCCTTGAGGGCATCATGGTTGATGCCGGAGCCGATGCTGATGAAGGAAACATTGAGTTTGGCCAAGGATGGGTCGGCCAATTTGCCGGTTTCGGCATTCTTTTGGGTCTTGCATCCCAGCGCCAACATGGCCAAGATGCTCAAGGTCAGGAGCTGTTTCATGAGGCACAATCTACAATTTGTAGGCCAAACTTCTGAGGGTCCCTTGAAATTTTAGGGTGGGAATCCTTTCCGGGTTGTTTCGATCAGGCGAGGTCGCTCATGTCAAGTTCGTCCCATGCAAAACCGGCGGCTTCGCGGACGCGGCCATCTTTGTGTTGCAGGTAAGGCACCAACAAATCCCTCACGGTTGGCAATCCGCTCATGGTCAAGATGGGCAGCACCTCCGCCAATGGACCAGCTTCCATGCGTTTCATGGCATTCAGCAGCGGCTTCCAATCGAATTGTTTGGGGTCTCCCGTGAACCGGATCATGGCATGATTGAGGGTGTTGAGCAAGGCCTCCTGCCAATCCGCATGCTGTGCCTCTGAGGCCATGGTGATCAAGGCGGGCACAAGTTCCGAATAGGCTTTCCCGGGGACCCTGCCCAATTCGAACATGTCGGCCAGGTTGTCTGCGGCTTCGAATCGTGCTTCTTCGTTGGCATCATGCAAAGGTTGCAGCAAGGGATTCATGTGGATTGGGATTTTGTGTCCGACCGCAAAGTTAGCAAATCCTTCCTGAGGTTGTTTGGGAGGCAGCGGCTTTCTTATTTTGTGGAATGGAATCGATGAATGCATTGGGCAAGCAACGTTTCTTTTCGTTCGTATTGCGTGCTGCGGCTGTTTACAACATAATGTGGGGTATTTTCACGGTTTTTTGGCCGGATGCCTATTTCGATTGGTTGGGTCTGGAACGGATGAATTACCCCATGATGTGGCAGGGTGTGGGGATGATTGTGGGCGTGTATGGGGTCGGTTATTGGATTGCTGCTGTCAATCCGGTCAGACATTGGCCGATTGTTTTGGTGGGTTTTCTGGGGAAACTGTTGGGCCCAATCGGAATGGCGGGGTATGTTTTTCGAGGGGTTTTGCCGCTGAAAATCATGTGGTTGAATATGACCAATGACCTCATTTGGTTGTTGCCATTCGCCCTCATCCTCGGGCATGTTTGGACCCAAGCCCGGACTGAAGGAAAAAATCCGGATTGACAAGGTGCATCATCCACCGTATCCGCGCCATGCGCCAAATTCGTATATTCGGTCGATTTTTAATCCATTCATCATGAAGCACCTCATCCTTTCATTGTCGATTTTTTCGGTTTTGGTTTTGGGCAGCTGTGGGCAGTCCGGCAACAACGGGGAGGCCACCGCTCAAGACAGCACGGCCATTCAGGACAGTCTCGATGCTGCCGCAGGTATCCAACGCAAAGGCGGATTGACATTGTCTTTGTTGGGAGAGTCGCCGGCGTATCCGGATGCCAAATTGTCGTTGGTTGTACCCAAGGACCTTCAGAAACTCAAAAAAGGTGATGTGGATTTTGAATTCGGGGTGGAGAACTATCAGTTGGGCGCCCAAACCGCTGATGCCCAAGGCAAGGGTATCGCCAACTCCGACAAAGGGCAGCACATCCATTTCATCCTGAACAACGGACCCTACACGGCCTACTATGAGCCCAAAGTGAAGACCCCGTTGGAGGATGGAGATTATGTTTTATTGGCCTTTTTGGCTCGTTCCTACCATGAAAGCTTGAAAACTCCTGGTGCCTTTGTCTTGAAACAGTTCACCGTCGGAAAGTCGAACACAAGCAAAATGGACGAATCGGGTAAGGTTGACCTGAACGCCCCTCACCTGTTTTTCAGCCGCCCTAAGGGCAAATATGTAGGTCCTGCAGAGACCGAAAAATTATTGCTTGATTTCTACTTGGTGAATTGTGACCTCGGCCCAGACGGATACAAGGTGCGAGCTACCATCAATGGGAACGATTTCATGTTGACAAAATGGGCTCCCTACGTGGTAGAGGGCCTGCCTTTGGGCGAGGTGAAAATCAAATTGGAGCTGTTGGACAAAGACAATCAATTGGTTGCAAGCCCGTTCAATCCCGTAGAGCGTACAGCCACCTTGGAGGCAGCCACGGCTCCTTGATTGCAATTGAAGTCTTGAAAAGGCAATTTGTTTGGATATCGTTGGGTTTTTTGGCCCTATTGGCGGGTTTTTTTCTCTTCCCGTTGACTCGTTCTGTTTCCGGCCAACAATTCGAGGACTTTTTTGAGCCCTATCCGATTCCCACGAATTCAACGGTGCAATCCAATCAATTGAATTGGTTGGCGGGAGTGGCGCAATATCGTCAGGAGCAGTATGGTTCATCCATTGCTTTTTTTCGCGCAGCTCGTCGCGAGGGAGGGTTGCCTCCATGGATGATCGAGTTCTATTTGGCCCAAGCCTGGATGGCAACAGGCCGATCTGACAGTGCTGTTGGGTGTTTGGAGGAAGTTTTGCAGCAACAATCAGGGATTCAGTCTTTGGCCAGATGGTATTTGGGGCTGGCGCATTGGGAGGTCGGTTCGGAAGAAAAGGCGCGCTATCATTTTCAGATTTTGAACGAAGAGGGAGGGTATCGGAGCCATGATGCTGGCACCATCCTTCAAAGCTTCTGAATGTTTGGTTTCTGGAAGGTCATAAAAACAAAAGGCGGAGCACTTTGCCCCGCCTTTTGTTTTAAACGCGTTTGGTCAGTCAACGGATGACGACACAAGGCTCACCACGGTTGGGAAGCAGGATGGGCATGGATAGATCCATGGCGTTGGCCAATCCGCTTTTGTAATCTTCGGTGTACTTGATTTCAAGCACCTGTGGCGTGAGGTGGGTTTCCTCGTCGTAGATGGCTTGCTTCACGGCTGTGAGGGCTTGCAAAGAGGCTGCGATGGTGGAGGCGCTGATTTCGGCATTCACAGGGAAGCCAGAGGTTACTTCCTCGGACTCGATGCCCATCACGGAGAGGGTGATGTGACCACGGATGCCTTTTTTCACAGACGCCACGCCCAAAGCGTACAAGTCGGTTACGGTGATGTTCTTTTTGCGGGCACGGATGGTGGCATCCACGCGGAGACCTACGCCTACGCGGGCAACACCGATGATTTCACCGGTTTCAGAGTCTTTGCGGACAGGCAAAGTGGTGTATTTGATGTAGTCGGTCTTGACGATGTAGGTGTGCTTGGATTTGCTGAGCTCAATGGCGCTGAAACCGGACTTGCCCTTTGTGTCGATCATGGTGATGGACTTGTGGGTCAATTCGTTGGGCAAAAGGTTGATGACCTGCTCGTTGTTGGATTCGTCGCTGGAAACCTCTGAAAACAAACGCCCGTCGTTCACTTTGTAGTCAATGGGGGCAGGGCCGACCGGAATGAAGTCGTTGAACTGCGATTGGGCCATGAGGCCTACGGGACTGAGGGAGATGGAAAGGAGCAGTACCTTGATTGCTTTCATAATATTGTGATGTGAGAATTATCTGAATAAAATCTTTGAGGGTCTGAAATTAGGAATTTCGACCTGAGAACAAATCAACATCAGGCTTGAGATTTCAACATCCTGCTCAGCGGCATACGATGTAAGTGGCCCCGTTGTCGTTGGCGGTCACCTGCACACAAAGTTCACCATCGGCAAAAACTTGGTGGCCGGGCTCAATGCTTAGTTTGACTTTACCATTGGCTTCGATGGTGCCATTGGAGGGTTTGGAACCTTTGATTTCATATTTCACCGCTCGGGGGCATTTGTTTTGAAGTGTCACGGTGACAGGTCCCAACATGAGGGCAGCACTGAATCCGGTGGCAGCGACCAAGGAAAGACAGGCGGTGAAAAACAGTTTCAAACGTTTCATGGCGGTTGATTTTTGCATCGGATAATGATGTTAGGTGAAGATACGGAAATTGATTGGCCGCGTTGTCCGGAATTTTTCAACGAGCCATTTACCCGGATTCACCTGTCGAAACAGACACTCAAGGCCGAACATCAAAGCCGCCATCCAATAAGTCAAATCATCCCCTGCGTCGCTCAAGCAATATCATCATCATGAGTGCGAGCAAAGTGCGCTCCTCCTCACCATCCAAAAAATCCGCATGCTTGATAATCCTGAATTTCCTGCCAAAAAACGATGGTTGCTTTTTTAGCAACACCACTTGCGTGCCGTCCGTCCTGGAAACAGTGTAACCCGGATTGAACATATACCCGGAGAAAAGGTTCAGGATGGGCACTTCATTCAGCAATGCATCCAAAACCTTGGTCCATGGGTTCTCCTCTTGGATCAAGAGACTGGGTTCACCCGAAGGCGCAAAAACCTCGTACCGTGCCTTCCAAACACTTCTCCATCCTTTTCTGGCCACTTTCCCAATCTCTTTGCCATCGGATGTGGTGAAATTGTAGGTGGCGCTGAAGTCCAACCATTTGTTTGCAGCGATGCGATAGAGTTCCTTGGATTTTGATTCGTCTGCAAAAACTACAATTTCATCGATGAGTTTGAACATCTTTTGACGGACATAGGCGATGGTGGTTCCGCTTGCGTCTTTGGCAACGAAATCGTTGGCCAGGGTGCTGATTTTGAAGGAAAGTTCAATGGGGTAGTTGGCGCTCATGTGTGTTTTGTTTCCTCAATATAACCATTCCAATGTTTGGGCATGGAATCATTTACCGAATTGTCCTTGGCAAGAAAGAATGGGTTTCAGGAATTGGGGCGGCAATTACCTTCGGCCTGTCTCCTTTTGGAAATCCAGATGGTTGGGGGTGGCGGCTTGTGGGTCATAGGCAAACGGACCGAACAAATAGATCCAAATGATCCTGCTTGTGCGCCAAATGAAGGGCAGCCCCAACAGGGTGGTGCCGACTACGCCGCCGATGTACCAAAAGGGCGACTCCGGGTTGAACAGAACATAAATAAGGAGACTGACCGTAGCCAAGGTGGCCACGTTGAGGCTGTAGCTCACATACATCGCGCCATACAAAAATCCCGGTTCCGGTTCGAAATCTGTGTGGCATACTGGGCAGTGCCGGTGGTTTTCAGTGAATTTGGGACTGTACCAAGGATGGGAAAAAAACGCCCCTTGGCGACAAACCGGGCAAGATCCGGAAATGGCAGCCTTGAAAGCCGAAGGTTGGGTTGAAGTCGAAAGTTTGAGGTTGTCCATGGTGTCTGTATTTACCCTTGCAAATACGATTCATTGCGGGTGCCGGTTTGTGACTTACGTTACCTTATGACCTAAAATGGGACATTCTGAGGTCAAAGTCCCTGGCCCTTCGTTTGGTTGGACAATCGGCTCAAAACCAGGGAAGGCTCCAACAGTTGTCCGGCAGGCAGAATTTGATTTTCAAAAAAAGTAGACTGTTGCTCGATGTAGGTTGGAACCGAGTCTTCTTTTCCTTCCTCTATCGCCAGGTTCAAGTCAGCCAAAACAACCAAAAGTCTACTTGTAGACGAATGCTCTGGACTGCGCAGGAGTTCCCTGTATTTTTTGTGGATGGATTTCAGTGCAGGATTGACCGCCCCATGGTCGGAAGTGACCAACCTACAAACCGCCTCCAGGACATCGCAACCCAGCAATACATGCAAGGGCAAGCGGCTGAATCCATTGCAGGCGCGGGCGAACCCAACGCATTGCAAGGCCAGCAAGGGTTGATTGTTTCGGAAATGAAGCTGGGCCAAATCCAAATGGAAATACAATTTCTCGGGAAGATGTTCCTCGATGGTAGGCTCGGCAATCGCCTCTTTCAAGCAAGCCTCAGCCTCTTCAAACCTTCCCAAACCCAATAATGCAGCTGATTTGGCGTGGTAGTATGGGAACAAGAATTCGTGGTAATGTTGCCTTCCGAACATCCGCATTTCCAAGGCCATGGTTTCCGTTTCCTCTAACAAGGACTGATGTTCACGCAAGCCCAACAAAGCTTTCAAATTCCAAGCCCTTTTTGTCAGAAGAAACAGGTGTTGTTGCTGCGCGGACGCCTCCTCTTCGGTGCGTGTTTCCAGTTCCTCAGCCACGAATTTGGCCACCGCAGCATGGCCTTCGGTTTGCAGAGTCCACGCGCATTTGAGTTGGAAGGCAAGGATTTGGTCTTCCATAGACCTGAAAAGGGTGGGGGATTTACCGATTTTTTTCAGTGCCTTCTGAAGCTTCCGAGATTCCGGCTCGCTCAATTTCCCGGATCTGTTCCATGCCAAGGTTTGCATGGTTTTCGCGGCGGAACGAACGACTTTGGACTTTTCTTCGATGTTGCGGAGGTTGGCTTCACGGTCGCGTTGGATGGTGTCGAGCTCCAACTCGGGCAGTTGGAATGCCAGCTGCAGGTAAGCCTCATGAATTTGCTCGAGGAGGGAGAGGGAGGCGGTTTGGAGGGCTTTTTTTTCGGCGCGCATCAGGAAAAACAATGACAGCTGTAATTTTCCTCGGCCCTTGAACAGGAATGAAAGTCCGAGGTCCTGATGGGGGGAATTGTTTTCGGATTGACGCTGATGCTGGTCCAGAAGATTTTCCGAAATGAATTCAAGCAATCTTTTCCGGAGTTTGTTCAGTTTGTCCCTGGACTGAAGGCTCGGATCATGGTAAATCCGGTCTTGTATTTCGTCTTCTTGAATGGGTTGATTTGCCTCGTGGATGAGTTGAAGCAAATGCATCAACCGTTTTTCATCGTCTGAATGGTTGCGGGCACCTGGGTGCTGCAGCTTGCGATACTCCTCTGTCGAGAGAGAATGGATTACCTGTTCGAGTACGTCCACGATGCAGCTTTCAAGTTTGGTGAAAAAAGAAAACCTTTCGCCCCCATGCGGTAGGCTTCAATGGTTTTGTTCCAATTTAATCAAAGCACCCGAAAAACTGCACAGCAAAGCCATCAAAAGCAGGGCAGCGGTGATCCAACAACTCATTTTTAAACCAGCGTATGGCATAAGGTAAAAGGCAAAAGAAAAGGTACACAGAATGCCGCCGAGGGTGGAGGTCGCATACACCAGACCGGTTGCGGTGCCAGCCTCCTGTTTGTCCGAATTGAGCAGTTGGATTACAAGCGGTGAAACGGTGCCAAAAAGCAACAGTGGGGGGGTGAGAATCACAAGGCTGCTGGTGAGGACACCCATTTGCAGGCTAACCATCCCAATCGAGAGGTTCAAGATGGCTTGGCTGTACCAAGGAAGGAGGGCGCAAAGCACCGTGCTGATGAGCAACCCGATTTTCAATTTGTTCAATCTGCCCGGTTTGGAGGCCCATTCTCCACCCAAAAAATAACCCAGCGCCAATCCGCCCAAGGTGGTGCCCAAAACGGCGGACCAAACGTAGATGGAGTTACCATAAAATGGGGCCAACAACTTCGCTCCGATGAGTTCAACCGCCATGAGTGCGCCGCCTTCCAAGAAGGAAATGAGCAACAATGGCCATCCTTGCATCAACATGTTGGATGCCTGTCGGGACTTTGGTTGACGCGATGCCTTGTCGTTCATGGATTATCTGAATAGGGGGACTTTTTCTTTCAAAAACCGAGTCGTGTAGGTCTTGTAGTACCAATTCCGGTTCCAATCGGCGGTCTCGGCGTGCAGCAGTTCCAGCATGGGCCGGTCATCGGTCAACATCTCAGCAGCATCGAGGTTGAGGTTGGCAACTTGATAGGGGAGCAGTCTGTCGTCCAAGGGTGGGATTCGGTCCCGGGCGGCTAAAACAATGACATTGTCGATTTTGGGAATGGCCAAGGTGATGGTTTTGAATCCACCGGCTTGTAAGGTTTTGATGACCGACAAGGGGCCTTTGCTGCGCTCTCCTTGTGTGCGCCCGAGGAAGTTGATGACGATCATGCCTTGAGGTTTCAGGATATCGGCGGCGTCCTCGAATGCTTCCACGGTAAAGGCATGGTGGGGCGGACTTTCTCCTTTGAAAATATCGTAGGCGATCAGGTCATATTTTTTTGGGCTTTTCCTGATGAAATGCCTTGCATCGTCGACGAAAAACCGAGCAGCACCGCCCGCATTGGAAAGAGAGAAATATTGTTGTGAGGCTTTCACCACTCGTTCATCGAGTTCACAAACATCCACACGACGGCCTTGGTTCAAAAATCTGCTCACCAAATTGCCACCTCCCAATCCCAACATCAGCATGTCACCGTTCCCTACCGGGTGGGTGGCCACGTCCATGAAGTCCAAATAAGGAGAGAACAACGCTTGACCGGTCACCACATCCACCATGGTTTGGGGCATCCTGTTCACATACAAGGCCCTTCCTTTCCTCGTTTGTCCTTCGGGGGTCTGATAATCGAAATCGCCGACCAGTACTTGCCCCAAAATACCTTCGTTGTATTCGACCACCTTCAAGGATGCTCCATCGGGGAACCTGCTTGAGCCATGGTGCCCAAGTGCAAACATTAGGGGAAGAGCCACGGTCAAGGCAAACATTCGTTTTTGGCGTATCAGCACCCACAGGGCAGGAAGGGAGAGGGCCATTGCCGCGAACAGGAGGGGAAGGGTGGCACCCCAAACTGGAATCAGAATGAACCCGGTGACATACACGGCCACGATGGCGCCCGAGGTGGAGACCGTGAAAACCCTGCCTGCCAATTTTCCGGACGTTGAATTTTGAGCCAAATTCTGCACGATCAGGGCTGGCAGCATTCCCATCAAAGCCAAAATCGGAAGCAGCAAAATGCCGGCGACGGTCAAGCTGTCGGTAAACAAATGTCCGGTGGTCAGGATGGGAATCAACCAGGTGGCTACCGACGGAACCATCATCATGCTGGCTGCAGCTGCAAGACTCACCCCCCATACGATGTCAGGACGTTTTTGCGCCCAATGACCGCCAAAAAAATACCCGATTGTGAGCCCAGCCAATGTTACCCCCATCACACTTGCCCAAACTTGAAGGGAATCACCATAAGCCGGAGCAAGGTATTTGGCACACAATGTCTCCAATACGATGACCGCAGCCCCTTCCAATGCCGTCAGGGCCCACAATGCTTGGCTGTTTGGTGGTGGTGGGTTTTTCAATCTCGGTCCAACATTCAATTTGGATGCAAAGATAGGCAAGGCCCTTCAAATACCCGACTCACTGCTCATCGGAGGAAGTGGCGGCTGCTTCGCGCATGGATTTGGCAACATCGGCACCCAAATAGGCCGAAATCGCTCCATGAATCAAATAAAGGACCGGTATCAAGGCGATGGCCACCACGAATTTGAAAAGATAGTTCACCAGTCCGATGGAAAGCACCATCCCTAAAGTCCAATTCCCGCCCAAATAAAATGCCACAAACAAGACCACGAACGAGTCGATGAATTGCGAAATGAGCGTGGAGCCTGTGGCACGCAACCAGATACCCTTGTCGCCGGTGGATTTCTTAATGGCTTTGAATACTTGCGCATCAAGCAACTGACCCACCAAGAAAGCCGTGAGTGAACCGATGATGATCCAAAGTCCCTGACCGAAAATCAACCGATAGGCATAGTCCATATCTGCCACCTTGGAGGTGATGGCCAGTTTTTCTGCATCGGTAGCTCCCGCGGGAATGTGTGAAGTGGGCCAAAATCCACTCGGGGTAACTTCCATGCCCAGTGAAAACATCAAAAAACCGTAGGCAATCAACGCGGAACTCAGCAAGGACAAAATCCGAACGCCCTTGACACCATAATAATCGTTGACAATGTCGGTCATGATGAACACCACTGGCCAAAGTAAGACACCAGCGGTCAAGTCAAAGCTTCGTTCAGCACCACCAATCATGAACTTAAATGGCTCCCAGCCAAATGTGGCCTCCAAGGAGAATACTTTGACCCCCATGAATTCCGCTATCAAAGCATTGGAAACAAAAAATCCAGCGAGGAAAATAAACAAGAGTTGGGGGCGTTTAAACATGATGCTTCAAATCAAAGACTCGGCCTTCCAAGGCCAATTCTGTGCGTGGGAAAATCGATCTCGCCTCCATCAACAGCGGCTCCAAATCGTGGTATCTCGCTGAAAAGTGGCCAATGACCAAAGTATGGGCTTCTGCATCGCAGGCAGCTTGAGCCGCGTCGAGCGTGGTGCTGTGAAGGGTTTGCTCGGCCCTATCCCGCATGTTTTCCATGAAGGTGGCCTCGTGGTACAAGAGATTCACCCCCTGGATGTAAGGAATCAGTTCTGCGTTTGCCACCGTGTCCGAACAATATGCGTAGGAAAGGGACGGTTCACGGGGAAACAAAACACCCTCGGCCAAAATCTGCCTGCCGTCCGGCAATTCCACGTCGTTGCCTTGTTTCAACAAATGGAAATACTGCTTGGGGATGTCCAATTCACGGGCGACTTGGTAGTCGAATTTCCTTTTTTTGATTTTTTCTTGGAACAAAAAACCCCTGCAGAACACATGGTGGGTCAAAGGAATGCTGCGGACTTCCAGTTTATCCGTTTCAAAAATGACTTCTCCTGGCGCAAACTGTTCCAAAGCGTGGAAGACCAAAGGATAGCGGAGTTGGGTGTCCGTCAATTGGAAAACCTGCTCAAGCATTGCTTGCAGCTTTTGGGGACCGAAAATGTGCAAGGGTGCCTCCCGTTCGAAAATATGCAAGGTGGACAAGAGTCCTGGAGCACCCAAAACATGGTCGCCATGCATGTGGGAAATGAACAAGGCATCTATCCTTGAAAACCGGATTTTGTACCTGAATAGTTGCATTTGAAGGCCCTCACCGCAGTCCACAAGGTAGTACCGGTCGTTGTAATTGACGACTTGTGCGGAGGTGAACCGTGAAAAGGCCGGAGTTGCCGAGCTGTTGCCGAGTATTTGAACGGTGAACATGAAAAAAACACAACTCGTCTTCGGAGCGTACCTGCTTCGGACGGGAATGCCAAGATAAACAAAAAACCACCCGTGATGAACGGAATGCTTGGATGGTGTTTCGTGTTGCAGGATTTAGTAGG
>Ga0209972_10002296_pt1 | contig 15733 bp, 2 predicted proteins | sample NOAtaG_7_FD_187302 | JGI IMG/M metagenome (GOLD analysis project Ga0209972, IMG submission 187302) | Freshwater lake microbial communities from Lake Erie, under a cyanobacterial bloom - NOAA_Erie_Diel1S_2200h metaG (SPAdes) (version 2) | ecosystem: Environmental > Aquatic > Freshwater > Lake ... | reverse complement strand
CCGCTGGCCGCCAGCGACGCCGGCGTGAACACGCCCTTGGCCGCCGAGTCCAGCGTCACGCTCACGCTCAGCGTCTGCGCAGGGCTGTCCACGTCGCCGATGGTCACCCCGCTGAACGGATTGACCGTGGCGTTGTCGTTCACCGTCTGGCCCGCCGACGCCCCGCTCACCGTCGGATTGTCGTTGATGCTCGTGCTGATCACCGTCGTGCCGCTGTTGCTCTCGGCTCCCGAGGCCGCGTCGGTCACCGTGACGGTAAACGCCGTGGTCTCCGTGCTGCCGACAGCCACACGGTCGTTGCTCGGATCGAACACAAGGGCCCGGATCGCCGCCGTGGCCTGCGTCGCCGTGCCGGTGAAGGTGTACACGCCGCCGCCCGCATCCGCCAACCCGCTCGCCGCCAGCGACGCCGGCGTGAACACACCCTTGGCCGCGTTGTCCAGGCTCACCGTCACCGTCTGCTGCTGCCCGGGATCCACATCCGCGATGGTCATCCCGCTGAACGGATTGACCGTGGCGTTGTCGTTCACCGCCTGACCCGATGCCGCGCCGGTGATCGTCGGAGCATCGTTCATGCTCGTGCTCACCACCGTCGTCACCGCGTTGCTGGCAGACCCGCTCTGCGTGTCGGTCACAACGACCGTGAATGTGGTGCTCTCGGTAGCGCCAACCGCAACGCGGTTGTTTGCCGGGTCGAACATCAAGGCCCGGACCGCTGCAGTCACCTGCGCCGCGGTACCGGTGAAGGTGTACACGCCGCCGCCGAGATCGGAGAACCCGCTCGCCGCCAGAGATCCGGCCGTGAACACACCCTTGTTCGCATTGTCGAGAGTCACTGTTGCGGTGAGAGTCTGATCCGGACTGTCAACGTCGCCGACGGTCATGCCGCTGAACGGCTGAATGTTCGCGTTGTCGTTGACGGCCTGCCCGGTCACTGCCCCGCCGATCGTCGGAGCATCATTGATGCTCGTGCTCACCACAGTGGTGATCGTGTCGCTGGCGCTGGCCGCACTGGAGTCGGTCACCGCAACCGTGAATGATGTCGTCTCCACGCCACCCACAGCCATGCGGTTGTCCGTCGGGTCAAAGGCCAGTGCGCGGATAGCCGTCGTGGCCTGCGCCGCCGTGCCGCTGAACGTGTACACGCCGCCGCCGGCGTTGGCGAAGCCGCTGGCCGTCAGCGACGCCGGCGTGAACACGCCCTTGGCCGCCGAGTCCAGCGTCACGCTCACGCTCAGCGTCTGGGCGGGGTTGTCAGCATCTCCGATGGTCATGCCGCTGAACGGATTGACCGTGGCGTTGTCGTTCACCGCCTGGCCCGATGCCGCGCCGGCGATTGTCGGAGCATCGTTCATGCTCGTGCTCACCACCGTCGTCACCGCGTTGCTTACGCTTCCGCCGCTTGCATCAGTCGCCGACACGGTAAACGTGGTGGTTTCGGTGTTGGCCACCGCCACGCGGTTGTCGGTCGGATCGAACACCAGAGCCCGGATCGCCGTCGTCGCCTGAGCCGCCGTTCCGGTGAAGGCGTACACACCTCCGCCCGCATGCGCAAACCCGCTGGCCGCCAGCGATGCCGCCGTGAACACGCCCTTGGCCGCACTGTCCAGCGTCACGCTCACCGTCAGCGTCTGCGTCGGAGAGTCGACATCCGCGAACACCAGTCCGCCGAACGGAGTGACCGTGGCGGTATCGTTCACCGCCTGACCCGCCGTAGCGCCGGCGATGGTCGGCGCGTCGTTCATGCTCACACTCACCACCGTCGTGGCAGCGTTGCTCAACGACCCGCCAAGACTATCAGTCACGGCGATCGTGAACGTGCTGGTCTCGGTCTGACCGACTGCCGCACGGTTGTTGGTCGGATCGAACACCAGCGCCCGGATGGCTGCGGTGGCCTGGGCCGCCGTGCCGGAGAACGTGTAGACACCACCGCCAGCATCGGTGAAGCCGCTGGCCGCCACAGAGGCCGGCGTAAACACGCCCTTGGCCGTCGAATCCAGTGTCACGCTCACCGTCAGCATCTGCGCCGGGCTGTCGGCATCCCCGATGGTCAGGCCGCCGAAAGGCGTGACTGTGGAGTTGTCGTTGACTGCCTGCCCGGCCGCAGCGCCAGTCACCGTCGGACTGTCGTTGACGCTCGTGCTCACCACCGTTGTGGCCCCGTTGCTGATGCTCGCCCCGCCGATGTCGGTCACCAGCACCGTGAAACTGGTCGTCTCGGTACCACCCACCGGCGTTCGGTCGTTGGTCGGATCAAAGTCCAGCAAACGGATGGCCGCGGTGGCCTGGGCGGACGTTCCCGTGAAGGTGTAGACCCCGGCACCGGCGCTCACGAAGCCGCTGGCCGCCAGCGATGCTGGCGTGAACACGCCCCGAGCCGCCGTATCGAGGGTCACGCTGACGTTCAGCGTCTGGGCCGGCGTGTCCACGTCGCCGATGGTCATCAGCGCGAACGGCGCCACCGTCGCACTGTCAATGACTGTCTGGCCCGCCGTAGAACCGCTGATGGTCGGAGCATCATTCATGCTCATACTGACCACCGTGGCGCTCGAGTTGCTGACCGACCCGCCCATGGCATCAACGGCGGAGATCGAGAACGTTGTCGTCTCCGTGCTCCCCACGGCCACCCGGTTGTTGGTCGGGTCGAATACCAGCCCTCGGATGGCAGTCGTTGCCTGGGCCGCCGTGCCGGTAAAGGTGTACACGCCGCCGCCCGCGTCAGTGAATCCGCTGGCAGCAAGCGACGCAGATGTGAACACGCCCTTCACCGCCGCGTCCAGCGTCACGCTCACCGTCAGCGTCTGCGCCGGGGCGTCCGCATCGCTGATCGTAAAGCCGCTGAACGGATTGATGTTCCCATCGTCATTCACCGCCTGTCCCGTCGTTACCCCTGTGATCACCGGAGCATCGTTCATGCTCGTGCTCACCACCGTCGTCGCAGCGCTGCTGGTCATGCCCGACGCGGAGTCGGTCACCACCACCGTGAACGACGTCGTTTCAACCCCGCCCACCGCAACTCGGTCGTTGGTCGGGTCAAAGGCCAGCGCACGGATGGCCGTCGTGGCCTGCGCCGCGGTTCCAGTGAACGTGTACACCCCGCCGCCGGCGTTCACAAACCCGCTGGCCGTCAACGAGGCCGACGTAAACACGCCCTTGGCCGCATTGTCCAGCGTCACGCTCACGCTCAGCGTCTGCGCAGGGCTGTCCACGTCCCCGATCGTCATCCCGCTGAACGGCGTAATGGTCGCGTTGTCGTTCACCGCCTGGCCCGTTATCGCACCGGTGATGCTCGGAGCATCGTTGATGCTTGTACTGATCACCGTCGCGGTGCCGTTGCTGGCTGTTCCGCCGCTCGTATCACTGACCGACACAGTGAATGTGGTGGTTTCCGTGCTTCCGACCGCCACGCGGTTGTCGGTCGGGTCGAAAACCAGAGCCCGCACGGCCGTCGTGGCCTGGGCCGCCGTGCCGGTGAAGGTGTAGACGCCGCCGCCGGCGTTCACGAACCCGCTCGCTGTAAGCGAGGCCGAAGTGAACACGCCCTTGGCAGCCGTATCCAGCGTCACGCTGACCGTCAGGGTCTGCGCCGGCGAGTCCACATCGCTGATCAACAGCGTGCTGAACGGCGTGATCGTCGCGTTGTCATTGACCGTCTGGCCCGCTGTCGCCCCGGCGATGGTCGGGGCGTCATTCATGCTCGTGCTCACCACGGTGGTCGAGGCAATGCTCACCGAACCGCCGGCACCGTCGTTGACCGCCACGGTGAACGTGGTGGTCTCCATGCTGCCCACCACCCCGCGGTTGTTGGTCGGATCGAATGCGAGCATACGAATCGCCGTTGTCGCCTGCGCCGCCGTGCCAGAGAAGGTGTACACGCCGCCGCCCGCGTCTGCAAAGCCGCTGGCGGCCAGTGAGGCCGGGGTAAACACGCCCTTGGCCGCCGTGTCCAGCGTCACGCTCACGCTCAGCGTCTGCGCCGGAGAGTCCACGTCCCCGATCGTCATCCCGCTGAACGGCGTGAGCGTTGCATTGTCATTGACCGACTGGCCCGCGACCGCCCCGGCGATCGTCGGGCTGTCATTGATGCTCGCGCTGATGACCGTCGTCGTGCTGTTGCTGACACTCCCCGCACTGCTGTCGGTGACTGCCACCGTGAAGGTTGTCGTTTCCGTGCCTCCGACCGGAGCACGATCATTGGTCGGATCAAAGGCCAGCAGCCTGACTGCCGTGGTCGCCTGCGCCGCCGAACCGCTGAACGTGTACACGCCTCCGCCCGCGTGCACAAACCCGCTGGCCGCCAGCGATGCCGGCGTGAACACGCCCTTGGCCGCCGTGTCCAGCGTCACGCTCACACTCAGCGACTGCGCCGGACTGTCCACGTCCCCGATCGTCATCCCGCTGAACGGCGTGATTGTGCCATTCTCGTTCACCGTCTGACCGGCCGCGGCTCCGCTGATGGTCGGGTTGTCGTTGATGCTGGTGCTGATGACGGTCGTCCCGCCGCTGCTGGCCGTGCCCGAACTGCTGTCGGTGACCGCAACCGTGAACGTTGTCGTCTCCGTGCTTCCCACCGCCCCGCGGTCGTTGGCCGGGTCGAATGCCAGTGTTCGGATGGCCGCGGTCGCCTGCGCCGCCGTGCCGGTGAAGGTGTACACCCCGCCGCCCGCGTGCACAAACCCGCTGGCCGTCAGCGAGGCCGGCGTGAACACGCCCTTGGCCGCCGTGTCCAGCGTCACGCTCACACTCAGCGTCTGTGCCGGACTGTCCACGTCCCCGATCGTCATCCCGCCGAACGGCGTGAGCGTCGCATTGTCGTTCACCGACTGGCCGGCTGTCGCCCCACTGATCGTCGGTGCGTCATTCATGCTCACGCTGGCCACCGTCGTGGTCGCATTGCTCACCGACCCGCTTGCGCTGTCTGTCGCGGTGATGGTGAACGTGCTCGTCTCGGTCAGCCCCACCGCCACCCGGTTGTTGGTCGGATCGAACACCAGCGCTCGAATCGCAACCGTCGCCTGCGCTGCTGTTCCGGAGAAGCTGTACACGCCGCCGCCCGCATCCGCGAAGCCGCTGGCCGCCAGCGACGCCGGAGTGAACACACCCTTGGCCGCGTCATCGATCGACACGCTGACAGTCAGCGTCTGCGCCGGACTGTCAATGTCGCCGATGGTAACACCGCTGAACGGGACGACGGTCGCATTGTCGTTCACCGACTGGCCCGCCGTCGCGCCGCTCACCGTCGGGTTGTCGTTGATGCTGGTGCTGACCACCGTCGTGACGCTGTTGGACGCTGACGCCGACATCGGATCAGTCACATTGACCGTGAATGTCGTCGTCTCGGTGCTGCCGGGCGTCACGCGGTTGTCGGTCGGATCAAACACCAGGGCGCGGATGGCCGTCGTCGCCGCCGCCGCCGTGCCCGTGAACGTGTACACGCCGCCGCCGGCGCTCACGAATCCGCTCGCCGTCAGCGATGCCGGAGTGAACACGCCCTTGGCCGCGCTGTCCAGCGTCACTGTCACTGTCTGCTGCTGGCCGGGATCAACGTCCGCGATCACCATTGCGCTGAACGGTTGACGCGTCGCATTGTCATTCACCGGCTGTGCCGCACTCGCCCCGCCGATGGTCGGGGCGTCGTTCATGCTGGTGCTGACCACCGTCGTGGCCGCGTCACCCGCCGACGCCCCCTGGCTGTCGGTCACAATGATGGAAAACGTCGTGGTCTCGGTTGCTCCGACCGCAACACGGTCGTTGGCCGGGTTGAACACCAATTGCCGGATCGCTGTGGTTGCCTGCGCAGCCGTGCCGGTGAAGCTGTACGCCCCGCCCCCCGCATCCACGAACCCGCTGGCGGTCAGCGACGCCGGCGTGAACACCCCCTTGGCCGCAACGTCAAGCGTGATACTCACGCCGAGCGACTGGGCCGGATTGTCCACATCACCGATCGTCACGCCGCTGAACGGCGTCACAGTCGAGTCATCGTTCACCGTCAGGCCGGCTGTCGCCCCGACAATCGTCGGCGTATCGTTCACGCTCAGGCTTACAACCGTGGTGCTGCTGTTGCTGACGCTGCCCGCCCCGGTGTCCGCCGCCAGAATGGTGAATGTCGTCGTCTCCGTGCTGCCAACCGCTACGCGATCATTCGTCGGATTGAACTCCAACTGACGGATCGCCGTCGTTGCCTGTGCCGCCGTGCCGGTGAAGGTGTACACGCCGCCGCCCGCGTGCACGAAGCCGCTTGCGGTCAATGAGCCCGGCGTGAAAACGCCCTTCGCCGCCGCATCAAGCGACACACTCACGGTCAGCACATCGTCCGGATCCACATCGCTGATCGTCACCGCGCTGAACGGGTTGACGGTCGCGTTGTCGTTCACCACCTGCGATGCTGCGGTGCCCGTCACCGTGGGAGCGTCATTGACGCCCGTGCTGACAACCGTTGTGGCGTTGTTCACCGCCGCCCCGGGCGCGACGTCGTTCACGCTGATGGTGAAGGTGGTGGTCTCTGTCTGGCCGTTGGCCACCCGGTTGTTCGTCGGATCGAACGAGAGCGCACGGATTGCCGTTGTCGCCTGAGCCGCCGTCCCGCTGAACGTGTATACGCCGCCGCCGGCGTGCGCGAACCCGCTGGCGGTCAGCGATGCAGGCGTGAACACCCCCTTGGCCGCACTGTCCAGGCTCACCGAGACGGTCAACGGCTGACCCGGATCCACATCGCTGATGGTTACAGACGCAAACAGCATGACCGTTGAGTTGTCATTCACGGCCTGACCCGCCGATGCGCCGGTGATCACCGGTACATCGTTCATGCTGGTGCTCACCACGCTGGTCGCGGCGTTTACGGCCGATCCGCCGGCTCCGTCTGTGACCGAGACGGTGAAGATGCTCGTCTCGGTCTGGCCGACCGCCACCCGGTTGTTGGCCGGATCAAAGACAAGCGCTCGGATCGCCGCCGTCGCTTGGGCCGCGGTTCCGGAGAAGGTGTACACGCCGCCGCCGGCGTGCACAAACCCGCTCGCCGTCAGCGAGCCCGGCGTGAATACGCCCTTGGCCGCCGTGTCCAGCGTCACGCTGACAGAGAGCGTCTGTGCCGGAGTGTCCGTGTCGCCGATCGTCAGGCCGGCAAACGGCGTCACCGTGGCGTCATCATTCACAGCCTGCCCCGTCGTCGCACCCGCGACCGTCGGGTTGTCGTTGATGCTTGTGCTCACCACGGTGGTCGTGGTGTTGCTGACCGTCGCCGCCACACCGTCGCTCGCCGCGATGGTGAAGGTTGTGGTCTCGGTGCTGCCAACCGCCACACGGTCGTTTGCAGGGTCAAACACCAGAGCCCGGATGGCCGCAGTCGAGTCCGCGGCCGAGCCCGTGAACGTATAGACCCCGCTTCCGGAGTGCACAAAGCCGCTTGCCGCCAGCGACGCCGGCGTGAAAACGCCCTTTGCGGCGCTGTCGAGGGTCACCGTCACTGTCTGCTGCTGGCCGGGATCCAAGTCGGCGATCGTCACGCCGCTGAACGGCTGAACCGTCGCGTTGTCGTTCACCGATTGCCCGGAGGTCGCCCCGCCGATGGTCGGAGCGTCATTGACATTGGTGCTGACCACCGTCGTCGTGCTGTTGCTGACCGACCCTCCGCTGGAGTCGCTTGCCGCGACCGTGAAGGTGATCGTCTCGGTTGCGTTCGCCGCCACGCGGTTGTTGGTCGGATCAAAGACCAGTTGCCGAATCGCCGTCGTCGCCTGGGACGCCTGCCCGCTGAACGTATACACCCCGCCGCCCGCGTCAACAAATCCGCTCGCCGCGACAGACGCCGGGGTGAACACGCCCTTGGCCGCCGTATCAAGCGTCACGGTCACGTTCAGCGTCTGCGCCGGACTGTCAGGATCACCGATAGTCATCCCGCTGAACGGCATGATCGTCGCAATATCGTTCACCGGCTGGCTGGCCGACGCGCCGCTGACCGTCGGACTGTCGTTGATGCTTGTACTCACCACCGTCGTGCCGGAATTGGAGTAAGTGCCTTCATTTTCGGGAAGGTCCCACACCTCCACCGAGAACATCGTGATCTCCGTGCCGCCGACCGCCACCCGGTCATTGGTCGGGTTGAACTCAAGCAGCTGGATCGCATCCGTGGCTTGCTCAGCCGTGCCCATGAAGGAGTACACACCTCCGCCGTTGTCAGAGAAGCCGCTCGCTGTCAGAGACGCGGCCGTGAATACGCCCTTGGCCGCCGCATCAAGAGTCACCCTGACCGTCAGTGTCTGAGCCGGACTGTCCGCATCCGACACCGTCACGCCGCTGAATGGCCTGATCGTCGCGTTGTCGTTCACCGCCTGGCCCGTTACCGCTCCACTGATCGAGGGGAGATCATTGATACTGACGCTGACCACCGTGGCCGTGCTGTTGCTCGTCGCGCCGCCGCTCGAGTCATTGACCGCCACGGTGAATGTGGTCGTCTCCGTGCTGCCAACTGTCACTCGGTTGTTCGTCGGATCGAACGACAACTGCCGAATGGCCGTCGTAGCCTGCGCCGCCGTGCCGGTGAACGTGTACACCCCGCCGCCGGCGCTCACAAATCCGCTCGCCGCCAGAGACGCCGGCGTGAACACACCCTTGGCCGCCGTGTCAAGCGTCACGCTCACGCTCAGCGTCTGAGCCGGCGCATCCACGTCCCCGATCGTCATGCCGCTGAACGGCGTGATCGTCGCGTTGTCGTTCACCGCCTGGCCCGCCGCCGCTCCGCTGATCGTCGGGGCGTCGTTGATGCTCATGCTCACCACACTGGTCGCGGCGTTCGCGGCCGATCCGCCGGTTCCGTCCGTGACCGAGATGGCGAAGGTGCTCGTCTCGGTCTGGCCGACCGCCACCCGGTTGTTGGTCGGATCAAAGACAAGCGCCCGGATCGCCGCCGTCGCCTGAGCCGCGGTCCCGGAGAAGGTGTACACGCCGCCGCCGGCGTGCACAAACCCGCTCGCCGTCAGCGATCCCGACGTGAACACGCCCTTGGCCGCCGTGTCCAGAGTCACGCTCACCGTCAGCGTCTGCGCCGGACTGTCAACATCACCGATGGTCAGGCCCGCGAACGGCGCCAGTGTGGCGTTGTCGTTCACTGCCTGCCCCGCCAGCGCATTGCTTACCGTGGGGTTGTCGTTGATGCTGGTGCTGACCACGGTGGTGGTCGAGTTCGTCACCACCGCTGCGATGTTGTCATTGGCGTTGATCGTGAACGCGGTGGTCTCCGTATTGCCCACCGCCACGCGGTTGGCTGTCGGCTGGAACACCAGCGCACGGATGGCTGCCGTCGCCGAGGCCGCCGTTCCGCTGAAGCTGAAGTTGCCGCCGCCCAACGCGACAAAGCCGCTGGTCGCCAGCGAGGCCGAAGAGAATGTGCCTTGTGCGGAGTCGCTTACCTGGAGCGTCACCGTGAGCGTCTGCGACGGATGATCCACATCACCGATCGTCACCCCGCTGAACGGCTGGAGCGTCGCGGTGTCATTCACTGATTGGCCGGCCGTCGTACCCGTGATGGTCGGCGCATCATTTACGCTCGTGCTCACCACCGTGGCGGTCGAGTTGCTCACCGAGCCGCCGCTCTGGTCGCTGACGGCGATCGAGAATGTTGTCGTCTCCGTGCTGCCCACTGCTCCGCGGTTGTTCGTCGGATCAAAGACCAGTTGCCGGATCGCTGTGGTGGCCTGGGCCGCCGTCCCCGTGAACGTGTACACGCCCGATCCCGCGTCGACAAAGCCACTCGCGGTGAGGGACGCCGCAGTGAACACCCCCTTGGACGCCGCGTCAAGCGTAACGCTCACGCTCAGCGACTGCGCCGGGTTGTCGACATCACCGATGGTCACGCCGGAGAACAGAAGCACCGTCGCGTTGTCATTGACCGTCTGGCCGGCGACCGCTCCGCTCACCGTCGGATTGTCATTGACACTCAGACTGACTGCCGTAGTCACCGCATTGGCGACCACCGCCGCAACGGCGTCGTTGACTGCAATCGTGAAGGTTGTGGTTTCCGTGCTGCCCGCGTTCACACGGTTGTCGGTGGGATCAAATACCAGAGCGCGGATGGCCGTCGTGGCCTGGTCCGCCGTGCCCGTGAACGTGTAGACCCCGCCGCCCGAATGAACAAAGCCGCTTGCCGTCAGAGACGACGGCGTGAATACGCCCTTGGCCGAGTTGTCAAGCGTCACCGTAACGACCTGCTGCTGTCCCGGATCCAGGTCAGCGATGGTCAGGCCGCTGAACGGCGAAAGTGTCGAATTGTCATTGACCGCCTGACCCGCCGTCGCACCGGAGATCGTCGGATCGTCGTTGACGCTCGTGCTGATCACCGTCGTCGCCGTGTTGGTCACCGCCGAAGACGTCTGGTCGTTCACCGTGAGAGTGAATGTGGTCGTTTCGGTCTGCCCGACCGCCACGCGGTCATTCGTCGGATTGAACACCAACTGCCGGATAGCCCACGTCGCTTGCGTTGCCGTCCCGGTGAACGTCCACGAGCCCGCTGTGCCCCCGGTGACCCAGCCGCCGGCGGCAAGCGTCGCCGCCGTGAATGTGCCCTTGCTGGCGTTGTCCAGGCTCAGAGTGACCGTCAGGATCTGCCCCAGGTCCGCGTCGGCGATCGTCACCGTGCTGAATGGAGTGATCGTCGCACTGTCATTCACCGTCTGGCCCGCCGATGTGCCCGTGACTGTCGGCTGATCGTTCGCCGCGGACACCGTGACCGCTGCGGTCGCGTCCCGTACCTCCGGCGCAACACCGTCGCTCACCCGGATGTCAAACTGCACAACCTCCGTCTGCCCCACCTCCAGCCGACCCGCCGTCGGCTGAAACACCAGTGCCTGCAGGGCCGTGGTCACCTGTGCGGCAGTGCCGCTCCGGGTGAAAAAGCCGTTGCCGACCGCGGTGAATCCCGCGGATGTCAGCGAGGACGATGTGAATCCGCCCGTATCCAGATCATTCACCCCGACCGTCACCGTCAGCGTCTGGCCGGGAGTGTCCGGATCAGTCACAACAACGGTGGAGAACGGCGCGATCGTCCCCGTATCGGCGACTGTCTGTCCGGCCAATGCACCACTGATCACCGGAACCTGATTCACCGCCGTCGAGATCACGGTGGTGGTGCTGTTGGTTGTCGCCGGGTCCACGCCGTTGCTGGCCGAAATGGTGAACGTCGTGGTTTCCGTCTGACCGGTGTCCACCCGATTGTCGGCCGGGTTGAACACCAGCCTCGAAAGCGCGATCGTCGCCTGCGCCGCCGTGCCGCTGAACGTATACACCCCGCTGCCCGCGCTGGCAAAGCCGCTCAGGCTCAGCGACGCTGGAGTGAAGATGCCCTTGGCAGCGTTGTCCAGAGTCACCGAAACCGACAGCGTCGCCGCCGAATTGTCCGACCCGATCACCACGGCGCTGAACGGACGGATCGTCCCCGTCTCGTTCACCGTCTGACCGGCTGCTGTGCCGCTGATGGTGGGCGAAGCCAGCACCCCGGCATATCGCACCGGCGCCACAAAGCCCGAGAGAGCTTCGATCGTGCCGAGCTTCAGTTCCAGCTTCCAGTCGCCGCCCAGTCGCGACGACCCGGTCAGGTTGAATGACGCCGCCGCGTCCGCCCGCATGGTGGATGACAGTTCTGACACGAACGACCGACCAACGTCGCCCATCGCCACCTGACAGCCCCACAGGATGACATCGCCGTCCTCCGACAGCGCGTCGCCCCACGTGCTGATCGTCCCCGCAAGCCCGGCCAGCGTCGCCGCGTCCAGCGTCTGGCCTTCCCCGCTGCCCAGTTGCACACGCCCGGCAGAGCCGTGCGTCACGAACTGGATCGATGCCAGCCCGCCACGGCCCGCCAAGGCCCGGCTCACCTGCGCGAACACATCGCCGCTGCTGTCAAGCATCACCACTTCAGCGCCGGCGAACGCCCGCGTCAGGCCGTTCCGGTCGGCCACATTGTCGGCGATGAACACCACGCTGCTCGGCGAGGCCGTCATCAGCGTGCGCTGCTCCAGGCCTTCCAGAAGGCCGTTGTTCAGACCGCTCACCGCGCCGGGAACGTTGGGCGATGCTGCCGAAGCGGTGCCGATGGGACGGAGGTTGCTCATGGTGTTCTACCTTGCCGATTCGTGACAAACCACACTTTGGACCGCGACATGGCCGCGCTATGCAGCCCATCGCATCGGGCGGCATCGTGCAGATCGCGATCCCGGTTCAGTCCAGTGAGGGGAAAACCCCCGATCGGAAAACCCCGTCTCACACGCCACGCGCAACACCTGCGCACGCCGCCGCTCGCCGCATTCCACCCTCAGCGCAGTGACAACCGCCGCCCCACGATCATCCGCACACGCTGCAACTGACCGCCCTCACTCCACTTACCGCGACGCCACCTCATGCGCCAACTGATCCTCATCCCGCTCCCCGCGGCGGATCACCTCAAATGTGTCTCCGCTGACCATCACCTCCGCCGGCAGGTTCCGAGAGTTGTACCGGCTTGCCATCGCCATTCCGTACGCGCCCGCGGCATACACCGCCACCAGATCGCCCCGCACCAGAGGCGGCAGCATGCGGTCCCTCGCCAGAAAATCCCCGCTCTCGCACACCGGCCCCACCAGATCGCACACCTCCAGTCCCGGCAGTTCCGGGCTTGCCGTCCGCCGCACCGGCTCGTGCTGCGGCGCCACGCTCACCGGCCACGCGAAGTGAAAGGCCTCGTACAGGCTCGGCCGGATCAGCGTGTTCATCCCCGCGTCCACCACCACGAACTTCTTCCGCCCGTTCACCTTGGTGTACAGCACCCGCGTCAGCAGCACCCCCGCGTTCGCCGCGATCGTCCTGCCCGGCTCCAGCACCACGCGAATGCCCCGCTTGACGTACGGCTCCAGCAGCGGCGTCAGCGCCGACGCGAACTCCGCCGCCGGCGCCGCGTCGCCGGTGCTGTAGTCAGCGCCAAAGCCCCCGCCGATGTCCAGCGTGCTCAACCTGGCGCCCGCCGCCATGGCCGCGTCCGCCAGTTCCAGCAGCCGCTTGACGGCCTCCACGTACGGCCCAGGATCCAGGATCGACGAACCGATGTGCATGTGCAGACCCGTCAGCCGCACCGTGGACTCGCCCCCAAACCGCTTGAACATCGCCAGCGCCTGCTCGGGCATCACGCCGAACTTGCTCTCCTCGGTCGCGGTGGTGATGTGCGCATGCCCCCCCGCCTTGACCTTCGGGTTCACGCGGATCGCCGCCCGGCACGTCTTCCCCGCCGCCCGGGCCACCCCCGCCAGCACCTCATATTCCTGCTCGCTCTCGATGTTGAAGCACCCGATCGGCTCCACCAGCGCCTCCGGCCCCACCCCCATCGCCCTCGCCTGGGCGATCTGCTCGGCAGTCGGCGTCCACGCCCCCAGAGCCTCCCGCAGTTCCTGGTCGCTCTTGCCCACCCCGGCGAACACGATCCGATCCCCAGGAGCTCCCGCCAGCCGGGCCCGGTAAAGCTCCCCACCCGACACCACATCCATCCCCAGCCCCCGCCCCACCAGCGCCCGCAGCACATGCACATTCGGGCAGCACTTGACCGCGAAGCAGATCAGCGGATTGAGCCCCCCGAACGCCCCCGCCAGCTTGTCCGCGTGATCCTCCAGTGTCGCCCGGCTGTACACATAACAGGGCGTCCCCACCGCATCGGCCACCGTCGCCAGATTGACTCCCTCACCAAACAAAACACTATCGCGATAGACAAACTGGTCCATGCAGCAGCTTAGTAGGCGATACGGCATGCCATGGGCTTCATTTTCGTGTACACTCATTTCGTCCTGTTCTGGAGAAGTGCGGGACGCTCGGCCTCGGCCGACCGTCCTCTCAAGGGATTGCACCAGATTCCTGGTCACCCCGCCCCTTCTGTTCGTCCGGCTCCCTTCATCCCCGTTCGGCAAGGACTCTGCCATGACCGCTACGCCCGCTGCCATCCGTCGCGCCTTCACCCTCATCGAACTTCTCGTGGTGATCGCCATCATCGCGTTGCTCGTCGGCATCCTGCTCCCCTCGCTCGGCAAGGCCCGCGCCGCTGCCCAGTCCACCGCCTGCATGGCCAACATGAAGCAGCTCGTCGTTGCCAACGTCATGTACGCCAACGAGAACAAGAGCCGCTCCATCGAGTCCACCGCCCGCGGCCGCGACATCATCACCAACGCCCAGTTCGACCGCTTCTGGTTCGCCCAGCCCACCGACGCCCGCCGCTCCCCCACCGGCACCACCGGCACCAACCCTTGGGCCCCCGGCCCCATCTTCCAGTACCTCGGCAACGTCGACAAGATCTTCGAGTGCGCCACCAACCGCCGCGGCTCCGCCCGCTTCACCAACTCCGTCGCACCCAACGTCGCCGTCGAGCAGATGCTCCGCGAGATCTTCCGCACCGAGCGTCAGGTCCACTTCGACTACACCGTCATGTCCGGCTCCTCCGGCGTCCGCATCGACAGCAACACCAACATGTTCTACTACAACCTCTCCCGCACCCTCCGGGCCAACGCCACCACCTCCCGCCCCCGCGTCGTCGCCTCCACCATGGGTTCCCAGTTCACCCGCATCCGCGGCATCCCCCTGTTCGTCGAAGAGGACGGCTATTGGTGGAACTCGTCGGTCACCGACGGCCTGTGGAGCAACGAGGACCAGGTCACCAACCGGCATGGCCGCAAGGGCCACTTCGCCTACGTCTCCGGCGACGTCGAACTGATGGACCTGCCCAAGGGCAGCGTCGAGGGTGCAGGCGGCAACAACGACGTCGGCGACTTCACCGCCAACGACGTCTACGCCCAGACCCGTGTCGGCCAGTTCATCCGCGCCGGCTCCGCCTGGGACCTGGCCGCCGTACCCGGCCTGCCCATGGATCAGGGCTACGGCTACGGCTGGCTGGACAACCCCCGCTAAAGCCGCGCCGCACACCGTCGCACCCCAGATCGCAGCAAGGCCGACCCCTGCGGGTCGGCCTTTTTTCATTCCCCCCACCGGCCCCGCCCGCGTGGCCGCGATGAACAATGCCCCTTGACCGCCCCGCACCCGCCCGCCGATGTCTCCATCCTGCTCTCCCCAGCCAACGCGGACTTCGCCCAGATCCACGCCCTGCTCGCCTCCACCTCCTGGTCGCCCAACATCCGGCCCGACGTTGTCGCCACCGCCTTTCGCAACAGCCTCTTCGCCCTGGCCATCCAGGCCCCAACCGAGCGGATCGCGCTCGACGGCGGCGGTCGCGTCGTCGGCACCGCCCGCGTGGTGACCGACTACGCCACCTTCGCCTGGCTCTGCGACGTCTACGTCGTCCCCGAACTCCGGGGCACCGGGCTGGCTCGCGCCATGATCCTCAACCTTCAGGTCCACCCCGGGCTGGGCACGCTCCGCCGCTGGTGCCTGACCACTCAAGACGCCCACGGCCTCTACGCCAAGCTCGGCTTTGTTCCCGTCATGGCGGACGCCTGGATGGAACGCAAGTCGACCCCCCCTCAGCCTGGCAGCAAACCCCCTGCCCCGGCAGACCGACGCCGCTGCACGCAAAACTCGCTCGCAGGCTATCGTTCTTTGATGCCTCAGTCTTCCACGCACGGATCTCGCTCCCGCCCCGCTGCCGCCTCATGCGTTGCCGTCGCCCTGCTCGGTGCCGTCGGCTGTGCGCCTGCCGCGTGGGCCCTCGTGCAGACTGCAACGTCAACACCTGCCGCCCCAATCGCTCCCGCTACCCCCACACCCCCCACACCCCCCA
>Ga0209972_10002292_pt1 | contig 15745 bp, 8 predicted proteins | sample NOAtaG_7_FD_187302 | JGI IMG/M metagenome (GOLD analysis project Ga0209972, IMG submission 187302) | Freshwater lake microbial communities from Lake Erie, under a cyanobacterial bloom - NOAA_Erie_Diel1S_2200h metaG (SPAdes) (version 2) | ecosystem: Environmental > Aquatic > Freshwater > Lake ... | reverse complement strand
GAGATCGACCAGCGTGCGCTCCACGCGCCCGATCGCCTTGCGCACCGCGGCCGGCAAGATCGACGCCAGCGTCATCCCGATCGGACACGCGTAGTACCCGCTGATCCACCGCGCGAACTGCATGAGTTCGCCTGGCAGCACCACGCCCGACGGATCGACGCCGAGGATCGGCTTGATCTTCTCGCGCGGGATCCCGATGTCCTCGCCCGCCGCGATGCGCCGCACGATCCAGCCCGCGGTCGGCGTCTCGCCGCGCCCGAGCGGCACCTCGACGCGCGCGCCGTCCGGCAACTGCGCGAGTTCGCGCGGCAACGCGTAGGTCAACCCGTCTGGCGACCGGTCGACCGCCCGCTCGACCGCGACGACGACGAGCGGGAGCTCTTCCACTGGGGTTGTGGCGGCGAACAACGACACGGGCACAGCCTATCCGCCGCGCGCCGCGCGGGAATTCGGCCCTGCGCGGCGATTGGACAAGTGGTGGGGTGTGTCAATCCGCGGCGCAAAGTTCGAACAGTCTTGCTTCGCGCGGGGCGATTCCGTATCCCATACACCAGCGTCGCGTGTCGCGACACCTTCCGTGCGAGAAACCCATGCGCGCCGCGATCAACACCATCACCCGAACCGCTTCGCTCGTCCTCGCGATTGCCGGCGTGGTCTTCGGCCTTGCCACGCCGAGTTTCGCGCAGGCGAAATGCGACGGGCGCTGGCTGACAAGCCTGGAGCAGGGCGTGACGGGTCTCAACTCAACCGCGCTCGCGCTTGCCGTGCTGCCGAACGGCGACCTCGTGGCGGGCGGCGGCTTCACCACCGCCGGGGGCGGCACGGCAAACCGTATCGCGCGGTGGAACGGTTCATCCTGGAGGCAGTTGGGATCTGGGATGGATGGCGGCGTGAGCGCGCTCGCGGTGCTGCCGAACGGCGATCTCGTGGCAGGCGGCAGTTTCACGACCGCCGGGGGCGTGACGGCGAACCGCATCGCGCGGTGGAACGGCTCGTCGTGGGCGCCGCTCGGATCTGGAATGAACAGCACCGTGCGCGCGCTCGCGGTGCTTCCGAACGGCGACCTCGTGGCGGGCGGCCAGTTCTCGACCGCCGGGGGCGTGACGGCGAACAACATCGCGCGTTGGGACGGTTCGTCGTGGGCGCCGATCGAATCCGGGACGGACAGCACCGTGCGCGCGCTCGCGGTGCTTCCGAACGGCGACCTCGTGGCGGGCGGCCAGTTCTCGACCGCCGGGGGCGTGACGGCGAACCGCATCGCGCGTTGGGACGGTTCGTCGTGGGCGCCGCTCGGGCCGGGAATGAGCGGCGGCTGGGTGTACGCGCTCGCGGTGCTTCCGAACGGCGACCTTGCGGCGAGCGGGCATTTCACGACCGCCGGGGGCGTGACGGCGAACTACATCGCGCGTTGGGACGGCTCGTCGTGGGCGCCGCTCGGGTCGGGGATGAGCGGCGGCTTTGTGCTCGCGCTCGCGGTGCTTCCGAACGGCGACCTCGTGGCGGGCGGCGATTTCTCGGCCGCCGGAGGCGCGACAGCGAGTTCCGTCGCGCGTTGGGACGGCTCGTCGTGGGCGCCGCTCGGATCCGGGGTGGGCGGCGGCGTGTACGGGCTCGCGGTGCTTCCGAACGGCGACCTCGTGGCGTGCGGCCTGTTCTCGTTCATAGACGGCGTGGCCACGAATCGCATCGCGCGGTGGCATGGCGCCGCGTGGTCGCCGCTCGGGTCGACAACAAACAACTTCATGTACGCCCTGGCGGTGCTTCCGAACGGCGACCTCGTGGCGGGCGGCGACTTCACCATCGCCGCGGGCGTGGCGGCGAACCGCGTCGCGCGGAGGGAAGGCTCTTCCTGGGCGTCGCTTGGATCCGGGATGGACGGCACCGTGCAAGCACTTGCGGTGCTTCCGAACGGCGACCTCGTGGCGGGCGGCAACTTCTCGACCGCCGGAGGCGCATTCGCGAGAGCCCTCGCGCGGTGGGACGGCACTTCTTGGGCGCCGCTCGGATCAGGGATCGGCGGCTTCTGGGTGTTCGCGCTCGCGGTGCTTCCGAACGGCGATCTCGTGGCAGCTGGCGACTTCACGACCGCGGGGGGCGTCACCGCGAACCGCATCGCGCGTTGGGACGGTTCATCGTGGGCGCCGCTCGGGTCGGGGTGGAGCGGCGGCTTTGCGTACGCGCTCACGGTGCTTCCGAATGGCGATCTCGTGGCGGGCGGCAGCTTCACGACCGCCGGGGGCGTGACCGTGAACCGCATCGCGCGTTGGGACGGTTCGTCGTGGGCGCCGCTCGATTCTGGCATGAGTGGCAGCGTGTTCGCGCTCGCGGTGCTTCCGAACGGCGACCTTGTGGCGGGCGGCGACTTCACGATCGCGGGGGGCGTGACCGTGAACTACATCGCGCGTTGGGACGGTTCATCGTGGCAGCCGCTCGGTTCTGGCATGAACGGCACCGTGTTTCGGCTCGTGGTGCTTCCGAACGGCGATCTCTTGGCGGGCGGCAGCTTCACGACCGCCGGGGGCGTCACCGTGAACCGGATCGCGCGTTGGGACGGTTCATCGTGGTCGCCGCTTGGTTCTGGCATGAGTGGCAGCGTGTTCGCGCTCGCGGTGCTTCCCAACGACGAACTCGTCGCGTGCGGCAACTTCACGAGCGCCGGTGGAGTGCCATCCGGCTATTGGGCCCGCTGGTCCGACACCGGCATTCCGTGGTTCATGCAGCAGCCCGCGCCGCAGTCGGCGAGCTCGGGTCAGACCATCACACTCACCGCGGCCAGCGCATCGGGCTACGACTTCGACGGCGCGGTCACTTTCCACTGGCAGCGCAACGGCGTGGACATCACGAACGGCCCCGGCGGCGCATCGAAGCGCGGCGGTGAAGTCGCAGGCGCAAGCGGCGCGCTGACCGCGGCGAACCTCGCGACCACGCTCACCATCACGGCCGCGCAGCCCTCCGATGCCGGCGACTACACCGTCGTCTTCACGAACTCCTGCGGTGCTGTGACAAGCGTTGCGGCCGCGGTCGCCATCGCGACTCCGTGCCCGGCGGACCTCAACGCCGACGGCACCGTCGGCGCACAGGACCTCGCCGCGCTTCTCGGCGCATGGGGCACGAACGCCGGCGATGTGAACGCCGACGGCACGACGGACGCGCAGGACCTCGCGGCGATGCTCGGCGCGTGGGGCGCGTGCGGGTGAACTCCTCGCGCCTCGCGCTCACGCCAGGATCGGCGCGACCACCTTGCCTGCGACATCGGTGAGGCGGTAGTGCCGCCCTTGGTAGCGATAGGTCAGGCGCTCGTGGTCGACGCCCATCAGGTGCAGGATCGTGGCGTGGAGGTCGTGCACATCGACGGCGCCGTCGACGACGCTGTAGCCGAAGTCGTCGGTCGCGCCGTGCACATGGCCGGCCTTCACGCCGCCGCCGGCCATCCACAGCGAGAACGCGCGTGGGTGGTGGTCGCGGCCGTAGTCGTCGGCGGTCATGCGGCCTTGGCAATATGCGGTGCGGCCGAATTCGCCGCCCCACACGACGAGCGTGTCCTCGAGCAAGCCGCGGCGCTTGAGGTCCATCACGAGCGCGGCCGACGCTTGATCCGTCTGCGCGCACTGGCGCGAGATGCCGCCGGGCAGCCCTCCGTGCTGGTCCCAGCCTTGGTGGAAGAGCTGTACGAAGCGCACGCCGCGCTCGACGAGCCTGCGTGCGAGCAGGCAGTTCGCGGCGAAGGTGCCGGGTTCGCGCGCGGACGCGCCGTAGAGCTCGAAGGTTTCGTCGGTTTCGCCCGCGAGATCGGTCGCTTCGGGCACGCTCGTCTGCATGCGGTAGGCGAGCTCGGCCTGCGCCAATCGCGCGTCGATCTCGCGGTCGCCTTCGTGCGCAAGCGCGTCGCGCGACATCGCGGCAAGCGCGTCGAGCATCGCGCGGCGCGCGTGCGGCGAGACGCCTTCCGGGTTCGCGAGCGCGAGCACGGGCTCCTTGCCCGCGCGGAACTGGACGCCCTGGTGCTCGCTCGGCAGGAATCCCGCGCCCCACAGCCGCGCGTAGAGCGGCTGGTCGCGCGCGGCGTCCTTCGACACGAGCACGATGAACGACGGAAGGTCCTTGTTCATCGAGCCGAGGCCGTAGCTCATCCACGCGCCCATCGACGGGCGGCCCGCGATCTGGTGGCCGGAGCAGAAGAAGGTGATCGCGGGGTCGTGGTTGATCGCGTCGGTGTGCATGCCGCGCACGACGCAGATGTCGTCGGCGATCTTGCCCGTGTGCGGCAGAAGGTCGCTGAGCTCGATGCCCGCGCGGCCAAACTTCTTGAAGCCCGTGAACGAGCCTGCGAGCGGCAACACCGCCTGATTTCCGCTCATCCCCGTGAGACGCTGGCCCGCGCGCACGCTGTCGGGCAGCGGCTGGCCGTGCATGTCGCGCAGCTTGGGCTTCGGGTCGAGCGTCTCGAACTGCGACGGGCCGCCGGATTGGAAGAGGTAGATGACGCGTTTCGCGCGCGGCGCGAAGTGCGGCGACGGCGTGATGAGCGGCGCGTCGCCCGTCGCTGCGCGCGCGGTGCGCGTCGCGAAGATGTCGCCGAGAGCGATCGCGCCGAGACCGAGCGCCGACGCGCCGAGGAAGTGGCGGCGCGATGGGCGCATCAGTTCGTCGTAGGTGGGCGTCGGGCGTGGCGTCGTCATCGTGGTCTGCCTATCGCGACATGAGCGAAGCGTCGCTTGCGAGGATCGTGCTGCACGCAAGCGAAAGCGCCGCGGTTTCGTCGGCGCCGGCCGCGCGCTGCGACTCGACGAGCGCGCGGAGCGGCGCAAGCTCGCCTTCGCGCGGCGCACGCGCGCACGCGAGGCGGAACGCGCGCACGAGACGCGCGTCGCCGTCGGCGGGGGCCTCGCGCGCCGCGCGTTCGGCCAGTGCGCGCGCGCACTCGGTGAACACCGGATCGTTCAAGAGCGCAAGCGCTTGGAGCGGCGTGTTCGTCGCGCCGCGCCGCGGCTGGCACGCTTCGCGCGAGCCCGCGTCGAAGGTGAGCATCGTGGGGGGCGGCACGGTGCGCTTTCGATAGGTGTAGAGACTGCGGCGATGGGCGCCTTCGCCGGTTTCGGCTTCGTAGCCGCCGCTTGCGCCCGTTTCGCCGACGAGCCCCGGCTGCTGGTAGGGCTTCACGCTCGGGCCGCCGACCTTCTCGACGAGAAGGCCTGACGCGAACAGCGCGGAATCGCGCAGTTGCTCCGCCGTCAGGCGCACGCTCGGGCCGCGCGAGAGAAGGTCGTTGTTCGGATCGCGCGCGCGTTTCTCGTCGCTCGTCGCCGAGCGCTGACGGAACGCGGCGCTCGTCACAAGCCGCTTCAGGATTGCGCGCGTGTCCCATGCGTTCGGCCCCGTCGCGAAGTCGTGTGCAAGGAGATCGAGCACCTCGGGGTGCGTCGGCCACGAGCCCTGCACGCCGAAGTTCTCGCTGGTCTCGACGAGCCCGCGACCGAACACCTGCGTCCACAGTCGATTCACCTCGACGCGCGCCGCGAGCGGATTGCGCGGGTCGAACAGCCACTGCGCGAGGTCGAGCCGGTTCGACTGCGCGCTGAACTCGCGCGGCAGCACCGCCGCGATCGCGCCGGGCGTGACCGGCTGCGTGCGATCGGGCTGGTCGTAGCGCCCGCGCGTCAATACATAGGTCGGCGCCGCGTGCGGCGAGTCGCGCATCGTCATGAACGCAGGCAGCGACTCGACATGCGCCGCGAGCGCGCGGCTCGCGGCGCGCTGCGCCTCGCGTTCGGCCGCGGTTGCGCGCATCACGGCGTGCGCGAACGCCGCGTCCGCATCGGGCGCGACGCCCGCCGCAAGCGCAGCCTCCGCGGGCGAAAGCTCCGCGCGCCACACGGCAAGTTCGTCGATCGCGCCGCCGCGGAACCCAGCGTCGCGCGAGCGCGAGCCGACCTCCATCGTCGCGCCAGCGATCGGGCCTTCGAGCGCGTCGCGCAGCGTGTTCGTCTTCGCCTCGCGTCCGTTGACGAAGAGCCGCAGGCCCGTCGCCCACGAAAGTCCGTCGTAGGTCGCGACGATGTGCGTCCACTCGCCGACAGGCAGCGCATCGAGCATCTCGACGCTCGCCGCGCTGCCCGGCCAGAGATGGATCACGCTCCAGCGCAGATGGCCGTCGGCGATGATCAACTCAAGCCCCGAGCCGTCGGCCTCGTTCGTGTAGAAGCCAGAAGTATGCAGGACAGCCGCGCGCGCGTTCCTCTCGCCCGGCTTGATCCAGAACGCGACGCTGACCGGATCGTGGCGCGTGAAGCCCGAAAGCCCCGCGAGCGACACGCCGCCGTCACCATCGAGCGCGAGCGCGCGGCCGACCTTGCCCGCGCCAAGCGCAACCGCGCCGAGCTGCTCGGGCCGCGCGCGATCGGTCGTCGCGGGCTTCGCGGCGTCGACCGCGTTCGGCGTCTTGCCGTCGGCCAGTTCGTCGAACGCGTAGCGCGCGGCAGGCGCGGGCAGCTCGCTCGGCGCGCGCGCGCCGCTCGCGTTCGCCATCGCGGCGACATCGGCGTTCATGCGCGCGTCGGTCGCGCGCATCCACGCGACGAGGAGCTCGCGCCTGCGCTTGGCCTGCTCGTCGTTCTCAAGCCGCACGAACGGCGGCGGCGCGCTGAACGCATGCGCGTACGACTTCATCCCGTTCTCGTCGATCGAGCCGAACATCGCAGCAAGCCCGTAGAACTCGCGTGTCGGGATCGTGTCGTACTTATGGTCGTGGCAGCGCGCGCACTCGAGCGTGAGTCCGAGGAACGCCGTGCCGAAGGTCGACACGCGGTCGGCGATTCCCTCTTGACGGAACTCCTCCGCGATCGAGCCGCCTTCCTCCGTCATGCGGTGCAGGCGGTTGAACGCGCTCGCGATGTCGTTTGCCTGCCGTTCCGCGCGCGTTTCGGCCTTCACGAGGTCGCCCGCGATCAAGGCGGTCGCGAAGCGGTCGTACGGCATGTTCGACGCGAGCGCGTCGAGCAGCCAGTCGCGCCACGGATGCGTGAACGAGTCGGCGTCGGACTGGTAGCCGAAGGTGTCTGCGAAGCGCGCGAGGTCGAGCCACACGGTCGCGCGGTGCTCGGCCGCGCGCGGGCTTGCGAGCATCGCGTCGACGCGGCGTTCGTAGGCATCAGGCGCCGTGTCCCTGGCGAAGGCGTCGATCTCCTCGGGCGTCGGCGGCAACCCCGTGAGCGCGAGCGCGGCGCGGCGCAAGAGCGTCGCGCGGTCGGCCTCGGGCTCGGGCGCGAGGCCCGCCTGCTCGAGCCGCGCCAGCACGAACGCGTCGAGCGGGTCGCGCGCCCACGCGGCGTCGCGAGCCGCGGGAGCGGCGGGGGCGGCGGGCGCCACGAACGCCCAGTGCGGCTGGTACTCCGCGCCTTCCTCGATCCAGCGGAGGAGCGTCGCGCGCTCCTCGTCGGTCAGCGGCCGCTTGAGCTCGGGCGGCGGCATGACATCGTCCGGGTCGCTCGAGCGGATCCGCGCCGCAGCCTCGCTCAGGTCGAGGTTGCCGGGCACGATCGCGTGGCCGCCGCCGCGCAGCGCTGCGAACGCGCCTTCGGGGGTGTCGAGTCGCAGGCCCGCCTTGCGCGTGCCCGAGTCGGGGCCGTGGCAGGCGAAGCAGCGGTCCGACAGGATCGGCCGGACATCCTTATTGAAGTCGAGACGGTTGGAGTCGAGTTTGGCGCGCGGCGGCGGTGCTGACGGCGGGGGCGGCGCGACGGCCGCCGTCACTGCCAACGCGAGGAAAGGAATCGCGGGCCAAGGCACGGTTTCGCCACTCTACCTTCGGCTACACTCAGAACCTATGGCTACGACGAAACTCGCGCGCCTCGCCCTTGAGGACGGGACGGTTTTCCACGGACGCGCCTTTGGCGGATCCCTCCGGGATCTCGAAGGCATGGGCGAGGTCGTGTTCAACACCGCGATGTGCGGCTACCAGGAGGCGCTGACGGATCTCTCGTACACCGGGCAGATCCTCACCATGACCGCCACCGAGATCGGCAACTACGGCGTGGCGCCCGAAGACATCGAGAGCGCGACCCCGTGCGTGGCCGGTTTCGTCGTCCGCGAACTCTCGCAGATCGTCTCGAACCAGCGCGCCACGCGCGGGCTTTCGGACTGGCTCGAAGAGGCCGGCGTGCCCGCGATCGAAGGCATCGACACCCGCGCGCTCGTGCGTCGCCTGCGCATCGGCGGCGCGATGCGCGGCGTGATTTCCACGGTTTCCATCGCGCAGGCCAGCGACCTCGAGCTGGTCGCCCGCGCGAAGGCCATTCCTTCGATGGCGGGCGCGAACCTCGCCGCCAAGGTCTCGCCGCGCTGCAGCGGCCGCTACGAAGAGGCGCTCGGCGAGTGGGCCCCGCGCGGCGGAATGTTCGTCGATTCGAAGCCCTCGCCGGCCGATGCGCCGAACGGCGCGTTCCGGGTCGTCGCCATCGATTGCGGCGCGAAGCGCAACATCTACCGCCACCTCGTCGAGCGAAACTGCGAGGTCCACTTCCTCCCGCACACCGCGACCGCCGCAGAAATCCGAGCGCTCAAGCCGCACGGCCTCTTCATCTCGAACGGCCCCGGCGACCCCGCGGTCGTCCAGACCGTGATCGACACGCTGCGCGAGGTCGCGGGCGAAGTGCCGACCTTCGGCATCTGCCTTGGCCACCAGCTGCTCGCGCTGTCGCTCGGCGCGACCACCTGGAAGCTCAAGTTCGGCCACCGCGGCGCCAACCAGCCCGTCCGCAACCTGCTGACGGGCCGCGTCGAGATCACGAGCCAGAACCACGGCTTCTGCGTCGACGAGACGAGCCTCCGCGCCGCGGGCGGCGAGCCGACGCACATCCACCTGAATGACGGCACGCTCGCGGGCTTCCGCCACACCAAGAAGCCGATCTTCAGCGTGCAGTACCACCCCGAGGCAAGCCCCGGGCCGCACGACTCCGCGTACCTGTTCGATGTCTTCATCGAGATGATGAAGACTCGTAAACCCATTGGTGCGCAGGAGATGGAGCGCGCACAGGCCGCCCTGGCGGCGATCTGAACCGCAGCGCCGCGCGCCGGCGCGGGCGGCATCGCGCCGCCGCGAGCGTGTTCTCGGATGACAAGTTTTCCACGATCGCCGCGCGCGGACCCTCGCGCGGTCATGCGCGCCGCTTTGCCGCGGAATCCCGCAGCATGGCGCCGATGGTGTTGCGGCAACGCCGACGATTTTCCGCACTTTCCTGCGGTTTTGCCGTGGCCGCCGCCGGCGCGCGAGCGCATCGTCGGCCGTGCTGTCGGGATCGCGGGCAACTTCCCACTTGATTCGGCCACTCGCGCCCGAACTGTCCTTGCGAGAGTTCCGCGCGGGGGGTACCTTGCCCAACCCAGTGCCCTGACTTCGTTCAAAGGAAGTCAAGGGAGAGACGGACCATGCGTAGATCAGCAACAGGAGCGCGCGAGCGTCTCCGCCTGATCGAAGCAGTCCGTGAGCGTTTCGAGTAGTCGCACCACCCCCCGCAGGTGGCTCAGGAGTACAGAATGCAGCGCAGCACGAAGAACGAGACGACCTTCATCACGACCCAGAGCGGCGCGCGCAGCACGCGCACCGTGGCCGGCCTGATGGCGGTCGCCCTCGTCGGTACGACGCCCTGGATGGCGTCGTGGTCGAACATGACGCTTGCGCAGGATGCGCCCACGCCGCCCGCCGCCGAGCCGACCCCGGCTCCCGAGCAGACTCCTGAGCAGAAGGCTCAGGCCGAGGCCGAGGCCGCTGCGAAGGCTGAGGCCGCCGCCAAGGCTGACGCCGAGGCGAAGGCAAAGGCCGACGCGGAGGCCGCTGCCCAGGCGCAGGCCGAGGCTGACGCCAAGGCCGCTGCCGAGCGCCAGCAGGCGATCGACTCGAACCGCACCGCAGCTCGCGAGGCGATGTCGAACAGCGACTGGAAGAAGGCCATCGATCTCTGGACGACCCTCCAGACCTCGGTTCCCGGCGATGCAGAGGCCGCGAAGGGCATCGCCCGCGCGCAGGCCATGATCGACCAGGGCTCGCTCATCACCGATGTCGGCACCGATCTCGCGCTCCGCAAGCAGCGCTGCCAGGTCGAGGTGACCGCCGCGATCGCGGACGCCAGCCAGATGATGTCGGCGGGCGACTACTCCGGCGCCCAGCGCGAGGCCCTCAAGGCCAAGCTGCGCCTTGACCGCGACAAGAGCGTGTTCCCGGCCGCCGAGTACGGCGACCTCTCGAAGCAGATCGACACGCTGCTCGAGCAGATCAGCGTTGGCCAGGACAACGCCGCGCTCGCGAAGGCCGATGCGGCCCGCCGCGAGGCGACCGCCGCGTCCGCCGCGAAGCAGAAGCAGGAGCTCGAGTCGCGCACGAAGGCGATCAACGAGCGCCTCGTCCGCGTGCGTCAGCTCCAGCTCGAGATGAAGTACGACGAGGCGATCCAGGTTGTCGACGAGATCCTCTTCATGGATCCGAACAACCCCGCCGCGCAGGCGCTGCAGGCCGTGCTCAAGACGAGCCGCCTCTATGTCGCCTACAGCAACACCGAGAAGCGCCGCCAGGAGGCCTACGGCGAGATGTCGGGCGACCTCCTCGACCGCTCGGTTCCTCCGATGCGCAACATCACGGGCCCCGGCCCGCGCTCCGTCAGCGGCCTCATGGAGTACCCCGAGGACTGGCCATCGCTCAGCGCGAACCGAATGCGCAACGGCGCGAGCGGCTGGCAGGAGAGCACCGTCAACCGCCAGGCGATGGCGGCGATGCAGAAGTCGGTCTCGGTCAACTTCAACAACAACCAGCTCGACCAGGTGTTCAGCTACATGAACGAGGTCAGCGGCGTCGACTTCTACCCCGACTGGAAGGCCCTCGAGGCCGTCGGCATCCGTCCGGAAGACACGATCAGCCTCCAGCTCGACAATGTCCCGGCGGAAGTCGCGCTGAAGCGCGTCGTCGAGCAGCTCGGTGACGAAGGCGATCGCCCCGACTACTCGGTCGAGGACGGCGTCGTCGTCGTCAGCTCGGGCGAGATGCTTCGCAAGAAGACCCTCACGATCGTCTACGACATCCGCGACCTTCTCTTCGAGGTTCCGTACTTCGACAACGCTCCTGACTTCAACCTGAGCGCTGCTCTCTCGCAGGGCAACCAGCAGGGCGGCCAGGGTGGCGGCGGCCAGGGCGGTGGTGGCGGCGGCGGCTTCGGCGGCGGCGGCGGTGGTTTCGGTGGCGGTGGCGGCGGCTCCGGTGGCAGCGGCGGCGGCGGCGGCATCATCGGCGACCCCGGTGAGGACCCCGAGCGCAAGACCCGTCAGGAGCTGATCGACCAGATCACCGACATCATCCAGGAGCAGGTCGATCCCGAAGGTTGGAAGGACAACGGCGGCGACACCGGTGCGATCCAGGAGCTCAACGGCAACCTGATCATCACCAACACCGCGCGCAACCACCGTCAGATCGAGGGTCTCCTGACTCAGCTCCGCGCCATCCGCGCGCTCCAGATCAATTACGAGTGCCGCGTCATCGGCGTCACCAGCGACTGGTTCGAGCAGATCGGCGTCGATCTCGACCTCTACTTCAACACCAACGACCAGATGTGGAATCAGGCCCGCGCGGCCGATCCCAACTTCAACATCAGCGACTTCTTCTTCAACGACGGTCCGTCGAAGGGAACGCTGAAGGATCCGGTCATCTTTGGCCCGCTCGGCTCCGCCGGCGCGGGTGGCGACCCGGGCAGCCCGAACACCGACGCCTCCGGCGCGGCGGTCGGCATCCCGACGGCCGACGGCACCGACATCCAGTACATCTACGGCCCGGTCGGCTCGCCCGTCCGTCGCCAGCAGGGCTGGACCCCGGTGACCTTCAACCAGGATTCGTCGGGCATCACCAACGCGCTCGGTTCGGGTGCCATCACCGGCATCGGCAAGACGATCCTCGACAACGGCACCGCCGCTGCGACGACCGGCTTCAGCTACATGGACGACATCCAGGTCGACCTCCTCATCAAGGCGACGCAGGCCGATCAGCGCAATGTCGTGCTGACCGCTCCGCGCCTCACCCTGATGAACGGCCAGCGTTCGTTCATCACGATCGCGAAGCAGATCTCGTTCATCTCCGGCCTCACGCCGGTCACTGGCGACGCCAGCGGCGCCTTCCAGCCGCAGGTCGGCGTCGTCCAGGACGGCTTCGTCCTCGATGTCGAAGGCGTCATCTCGGCAGACCGTCGCTATGTGACCATGACGGTCGCGTTCGACACCAGCACCGTGCTCGGCTTCGACACCGTTCCGATTCAGGGCGCCGTCGGTGGCACGGGTACCGGTGGTGGCCGAGGCAGCGAGTTCGCCGCCTCGATCCAGCTGCCCGAGATCCAGGGCCAGTCGATCCGCACCACCGTCAGCGTTCCCGACAAGGGCACGATCCTCATGGGCGGTCAGCGCCGCTTCAGCGAGGTCGAGATCGAGTCGGGCGTTCCGGTGCTCTCCAAGATCCCGATCGTCAACCGCTTCTTCACCAACCGCATCGATGGCGAGCAGGAACTCACCGTCGTCATGCTCATGCGGCCTGAGATCGTGATCCAGAGCGAGAACGAGGATCTGCTCTTCCCGGGCCTCGTCGACCAGCTCGGCAACATCGGCGGCTGACGCCACCGACCCACGCAACTTCCCGCCGACGCCGCATCTCGCGGCGTCGGCGGTCTTTTTCCGCCACCACGGCGCATGCGGCGGCCGTCGGTGCGCCGTGTGCGTGTGCTATCGTGCTGCGCGAGCCCGAGGAGGCCCCAGGAACACATGGCAGCAAGCCCGAACCACATCAGCGTGCGCAAGATCGACGGCATCACCCGAATCGACTTCGTGAATCGGAACATCCTCGACGAGCTGAACATCCACGAGATCAATGTGCAGTTGATGAAGGTGGCCGAGTCCGAGTTCCGCCCGAAGATCGTGATCGTGTTCCGCAATGTCGAGCACCTGTCCTCCGCTGCGTTCGGCGTGCTGGTGGCGCTCAAGAGCCGCATGGACAGCCGCGACGGCCAGCTGCGCCTCTGCGAGATCCAGCCCAAGATCCGCGAGGCGTTCGCGATCACCAAGCTCGACCGAATCCTGCCGATCCACGACACCTACGACGCCGCCGTGGCCAGCCTGAGTTGACCCCGCGCCCCACAGCGCGGTCCCGCCGATCCGATTCCGTCCGATGAGCGATCCTTCCACCGTCTTCGCATGCGACGAAACGCTGCAAGAGCTGCGTGCAGGGCTCGAGCGTGTCCACGAGATGGTGGGCGCCGCGCTCGCGCGCTTCGGCTTCGACGAGGGTGCTGCGTTCGCGATCCGGCTCGCGCTCGAGGAGGCGATCGTGAACGGCTTCCGGCATGGAAACCGCAACGACCCGAACAAGGTCGTGTTCTTCCGCGCGCGGATCGACGACAAGGCCGCCTCGTTCGAGATCGAGGACCAGGGACCGGGCTTCGACCCGAAGGCGATTCCCGATCCGACCGATCAGTTCAACATCGAGATGCCGTCCGGCCGCGGCGTGATGCTGATCAAGGCGTACATGACCGACGCCGAGTACATCCCGCCGGGCAACAAGCTGCGGATGACCTATCGCAAGCCGCAGGCGACCTGATCTCCGCCCGATCGCGGCCGTCACTTGACGATGACTTCGACGACGGGCGTGAGCTCGATCGTGGCGATGTTGCGGCCGTCGGGCTTCAGCGATCCCTCTGCGGTGAACGACGGTGCCCACTGCACCGCGATCGGAGCGACCGCCGTGTATCCCCGCAACCGCAGTCGATGTGTTCCGGGTTGATCGAGCGTCACCTCGATGGGGTAGCTCTCTGGACTGTGAGAGGTTCTGGTGAGCCACTTCGCCGGGGCCGCCTTCAGCGTGCCGTCGATCTCGAGGCCGGACCAGGTGAAGAGGCTGAAGTGCGTCAACTGGCAGAGGTTCGTTCCATGGACGGGCCTGACGCGGACGAGGAAGGGCACTCCACGCTCTACCTCGGTAGGGGCCGTGAGTTCGATCGCGGTGGTGGCGCGCAGCACGCGCTCTGCAAACCGCGCATCGAGCGCGCCCGATAGAAGAGCGTTGCCGACGAAGGAGTTGTCGCCGAGCGAGGTCGCTTGGAGCGAGGCCTCTGCGAGCAGGCGCTCGGCGACCTCAAGCGTCGTGGCGGGGTCGAGCGTGCGTCGGTCGAGTTCTTGGACAATCCCGAACCGGGTCGTGGGGGAGCTGAACCCATACTGCAGCAAGAGCATCCGCGCGGGCATGAGTCTCGCGAACATCGAACTCTCCACGACGAACGGGGAGAACATCGCGAGGACGCCGATCGCAACGCCGATGCACGCGGTGCGGATGTCGCGGCGGCGCTCGCCTGAGACGATCGCACCGCTCGCTCCGAGATCGGCGCCGCACTCGCTGCAGGGGTGCGCCTCGCGCCCCGGTGCGATGATCTGGCGACAGGCCTTGCAGCGGTTGTGGCCTGCGTCGACTCCGGACCACGCAAGAGCCGCGATCATGAAGCCGCCGAATCCGACGCCGTACCCGATCAGGGTCATGACCACCCGCAGCGGCGACGGAAGCGCGCCGCTGCGGGCCCACTCCATCGCCAGCATGAAGACGGACATCATGATGCCGAATCCGAGGATCGCGCCGATCAGCCGCTTCCACACAGGCTGCGACGGATCCATGACCGACATGAACGCGCGCTCGCGGAGCGTCTTGATCGTCGACACGATGCCGCGCGTTGGAGACTTGCGGGCGATGAGCGCGGTCGCCTGCACCGCGCCGCCGATATCGCCGCGGACTCCCGCCTCCCAGGTCTCGCGCAGCGCGTCGCGGTCGTCCCGCGTCAGTCCGTGCTTGCACGGTCGCTCCGCGAGCGGCTCGAAGCAGCGCGGGCAGACGGCGCCGCCGCTCCGCCAGATCTCGGGGACGGCGCCCCGAAGCCGGCGCGCCTGACGGATGTTGCCGACGAGCTGCCAGAGGCCGAACACCGCGATCGCGCCGATCACGATCTGCATCGGAAGCCGATCGGCGAACCACACCACGCCCGCGCCCACGCAGGCCACCGCGAGGCCCGCCCCGAGCCAGACGCCTATGTTCCCGCGCTGCACCTTCGCGGCCCAGCCGTCGAACTCCGCCTTGGTGATGGACCAGGCCGCTTCGGGCCGCGGCGCGTCGCTCGGTTCCTCAGTGTGCTCGCCCATGGGGGCACGATATCAACCGCACGAGCGGCCCTGCGTGGCTCAGAGGGCTTGAACTCCGTCGAGCGCGCAGCGCTCGGGCTCCGCCCTCGACGAGCGCACAGCGCGAGCGCCGTACCGTCGGGGTCGTCAGCCCAATTGGGTGCCACTACTTCCAGTAGTGCGGAGTCGGGGTGGCCTCGACCCACACACCTACCGATACGCACGCGGAACCACCACTAGAAGTGGTGGCACCCGTTTTGGCTGTCGACTCGCATGCGCGGCGCTCGGGCTACGCCCTCGACGAGCGCGCAGCGCGAGCGAAAAACCGTCCGGGTCGTCAGCCCAAATGGGTGCCACTACTTCCAGTAGTGCGGAGTCGGATAGCCCCGACCGACACGCCTGCCGATACGCACGCGAAACCACCACTAGAAGTGGTGGCACCCGTTTTGGCTGTCGACTCGCACGCGCGGCGCCGATAGCGTCTGCCGTCGCTCATTTGATGTCGATCGCCCGCTCGAGGTCGAGCGGATATACGAACGCGCCTGCGGGTGGCACCAGTGCGCCGGTC
>Ga0209972_10002291_pt1 | contig 15747 bp, 16 predicted proteins | sample NOAtaG_7_FD_187302 | JGI IMG/M metagenome (GOLD analysis project Ga0209972, IMG submission 187302) | Freshwater lake microbial communities from Lake Erie, under a cyanobacterial bloom - NOAA_Erie_Diel1S_2200h metaG (SPAdes) (version 2) | ecosystem: Environmental > Aquatic > Freshwater > Lake ... | reverse complement strand
GTTGCCGCGCACGGAACAGACGCGCAAGGTCGCCTTCGGATTGTTGCGCACGCGCTTCACCTTGAAAGCGTCGGGGTCGGTGGTGAACGCATAACCACCTTCGAATGGCACCACCCAGACCGGCAATGAAACGGGGTCGCCGTTGCGCTTGTACGAGGTGAACGAAACGTACCGGGCCTTGTCCAGTTCGTTGGGCATGTCGGCAGGCTAACCGCGAGTGCAGAACTCGAGTGTCAGTTCGACGAACCTCTCGGGCGCCTCCCACGGTACGAAGTGCCCACACCCATCGATGCGAACCGGACCAGCGTGACGGGCAAACACCACCTGTGCCATCTTGTCGAAATCGGGGTAGATCACCCGGTCGCTCGTACCGAACACGATGAGCGTCGGCGTTGCGGCATTCGCACCGTACAGCGGGCGCTCGACACGCTTCTGCGCGGAGTACGCAGATTCGTAGTTGCCGAACGTCTCACGGAGACGACGCGGATCGCCGAACGGTTCGACGTGATAGGCGACATCCGTTGGTAAAAAGTTGCCCGGGTGGGCCCAGTTGCGCGGACCGTAGAACTGTGCGACGTAGTTCAGACACGCTTCGACCGATGTCAGTTCACTGATCAGGCCGTCCGCATCGGTTCCCTGCCGTTCGAAATAGTCGCGCGTCGAAGCGTCGGCGCGGGTTGCAAGGCCGGCCATTTCTGCTTTCATGTAGGGCAACGGCGAATTGAAGAGCACCATTCGATCGACCCACTCGGGCCACCGAAGCGCGATCTCCTGGATCACCGAGCCGCCGAGATCGCCCCCGACGAGAATCACCTTGTCGTATCCCAGGTGATCGCAAACCAATGCGTGAACGTCGAGAGCATGCGACACCACGTCGTTGAACCCATCGGGGCCCACCTCCGAGTCGCCGAAGGCACGAAGGTCCGGCACCACGACATCGAAACCCGCATCACGCAACGGGCCAATCACACGGTGGTACAAGCGCTTGGTCTCGGGCCACCCGTGCACGCACACCATGGCGGTGGCGCCCCCGCTCCGCGCCCGCTCATGATGAAAGGCCTGCCGAAAACCGCGCGGTGAAGCAAAGTGAACCGGATACATCGGCACGTCCTCAGTCGGCGCTGGACGGATGTCCCGCGGTCATCGCCAACAGCCCAAGACCGATGAATGCGAACCCCGAAACGTAGCGACGCATCACATAGACGGCACGACCGCGCAACAGCCAGTCGCGCAGACCGCTTGCCATCAGGGTGTACGAGCCGTTGAAAATCGTCGCAAGCACGACAAAGACGAGCCCGAGAACCAGAGACTGGATCTTTGCATTCGATGCATTCGCATCGACGAACTGCGGAAAGATGGAAAGGAAAAAGAGTGACGTCTTCGGGTTCAGCGCGTTCACGATGATTCCCTGACGGAACGACTGCGCGAGCGTGGTGTGGGTCGAATCGGTCCGCAATTCGTCGGGGCGGGTCAGCAACGTCTTCAGACCCGTGAAAATGAGGTAGGCCACGCCGCCCCATTTGATCGCATTGAAAAGGCTGACGGACGTGGCAAGAACCGCGCTCAGGCCCAATGCCGCGAGCGAGGCTTGGATCATGTCTCCGATCTCCAGACCGGCGACCGTTGCCAACCCGTGCGACCGGCCATCAGCCAACGTGCGGTTCAGGTTGAGAATGATCGCAGGGCCGGGAATGAGAAGGAGAACGACGGTTGCCCCGATGAAGGCGACGAGATTCGACGTTTCGGGCACCGGAACACCTTAGTTGCGGGCTCCTTCCGCAGAGGGAGAGATTCGCGGATACGCAACGGTGAAAAAGATGAACGTGAGAATCATCCACACCGAGAGAACCAGCCACACACGATGGAACGCGGTTGCCGAGCCCAGCACCCCGGCTTCACCGGCGACTGCGATCGACAAGGCGACTCCCATCGCGCCGCCCACTTGGCGAAAGGTGAGGTTCGTTCCGTTCGCAACACCGAACTTTTCGTGATTGATACCGATCAACGCTGCAGCGGTCAGATTCGACCATGACAACCCGAGACCAATGCCATAGATCGCGGCAAATGGCAGATAGTGCGTCCAGTAATTCGCGTCGCCGTCGAGAAACAACGCGAGTCCGGCGATTCCTACGGCACAGCATCCAATCCCCGAACCGATGATCGGCTTGATCAGTCCACCGTCGGAGAATCGACCTGCGACCGTCGCCGTCACGAAGATGATGACCGGGGTCGGCATGATCGCAAAGCCGCTTTTCAACACCGACCATTCCCACACGGTCTGAAAAAACAGTGGCGCGCTGAACCAGAACCCGGCGACGGGAAGGTTCAACGTGAACGTCGCAACCGAGGCGGCGGTGAAACGCCGATGCCTGAAAATCGACATGTCGAGCAACGGTTCAGCGTGCGTCATCGAACGCCGAACGACGATCCAACCGAACAAGATGACACCGACGAACGACGCCAGAATTCCGGGGCTCCTCCATCCCCACTTCTCGCCCTGCAGCACACCCAACGTAAGTAACGCCAAGCCGATCGTGCCGAGTGGGACCGACACCATGTCGAGACGTGTGCCCGTCGACGAGCCCTTCGATTCACGCAGGAGGTTCCGACCGAGTACGACGACGATCAAGACCACGGGAATGTTGATGAAGAAGATCCACCGCCATCCACCGAGTTCGATGACGGCGGCACCAAGCGGTGGACCCAACCCTCCTGCCAAGGCGGCAATCGAACCCCACACACCCACCGCCAGGCTGCGACGCTCCGGCGGAAACTCGGGTAGCGCGAGCGCGATCGACGTTGGCACCATCAGTGCACCACCGACCGACTGCACGGCACGAGTCGCAATGAGGATTCCGACGTTCGGCGCCAGTCCGGCCCCGAGGCTTCCCAGCGCAAAGATGGAGATGCCGACGAGGAACACGCGCTTGCGACCGAAGAGATCGGCAACCCGCCCCGCAAGCAACAGCAGCGATGCCGTACCGATCGAATAACTCGTCAAGGCCCATGCGAGAGTCGTGCGCGCGACGTTCGAAAAGTCCTTTTCGATCGACGCAAAGCCAACGTTCAGCACCGTTGAGTCGAAGATCACGAAGAACTGGCCGAACGAAGTCAGCAGCAGCGCGTACCACGCGCGTCGAGGGATGGCTGGAACCTCGGCGGCCCCCACCGCCCCGGATTGCATCAGACCATCATTGCCGACAGCGATGCCGTCACCCGACTACGCCGACAGGACCGCCACCACGAACACCCCGTACAGCGCCAGCAAGACGACTCCCCTCGCCCGGCCCACGGTGTTCGACCGATTCGGCACCACGAGCAATGTCCCGATGATGCCCAACACCACCGCGATCTCCAGGCCATTGACGTCGCCTGAAATGGGTTGGATGAGTCCCGCGATTCCGACGATGAACAACGTGTTGAAGATGTTCGAACCCAAGACAGCGCCGACACCCACATCGGAATGACCCCGACGCGCCGCGATCAGTGCCGTCACGAACTCCGGAGTGGACGTTCCAACGGCAACGAGCAGCGAACCAACGACGAATTCACTCCAACCCAACGACTCACCGAATCCTTTCGCCGCAGTCACAACCAAGCGACCGGCGAGAACCAACAAGGCAAGACCGGCCACCAACTCCAGCACCGTGCGGCCGCGCGTCGAACTCGTCAATGCTTCGATGTCGACCCGATCTCGGCGCGCATCGCGCACAACCCAAAGCAACCAGAACACGAATACTGCGAGGAACGCCATCGCCTCCACCCGCGAGAAATCCCCGTCGCCCGCGAAAACCCACAGCAACCCCATCGCAGCGATCCCGATCGGCAATTCCCGCCGCACATCGGCAACACGGACGACCACGGGCGAAAGAAGAACCGTGAAACCCAGAACAACACCGAGATTGACGAGGTTCGACCCGGCCGCGTCACCGAGAGCAATCTCGGGACGCCCATCGAGCGACGCCAGAACGGAGACCGACAATTCGGGGCTCGACGTTGCGAAAGCCGCCACGGTCGCACCGACGATTCCCGCAGGAATGCGCAGCCACTTGGCCAGTCCGACCGAGCCCCGTACGAAGAACTCACCACCGGCTGCCGCGAGAGCGACGCCACTCACCATCCACACGATGTCCATCGGGTCAGCGATCCTTTCAACAGAAATGAGATTCGCCGACCCGTCTTCCCGGCACGCCGAGTGAAATCTACCTCCGCAGACGTCGCCGTAGGCCGAACAACACGGCACCTGACACGACCAACGAACCCGCCAACATCAGGTTCGCATCCAGACGTTGCGAACCCGTTGCGGGCAGCTCTGCGACGGTGAACTTCTGGCGGAACCCAACCTTGCTCTCGCGGCCGTATGCCCACAGCGTCACCGGACCAGAGACAGATGCCGGCAACTTCGTCTGCACCGAAATCGTGCCGGTGGCATCGGCGCGCACCGTCGTCAGAACTTTGCGGCCGGCGAAGGCGCGTACGGGGTCACCCACCGCCTGGCTGGTCACTCCACCCCCATCGTCGAAGCCGATCGACACGAGCTCAAACGGTTGGAATCCGGAGATTCGTACGGTCACGGTTTCGCCTGCCGCAACCTGCTCATCCTTCACCAGTGGCTTCGGCTTGAACGTCTCCACCATCGACGGCGTCACCGCCGGTGGCGGTGAATCCACGATCGTCGATGTCGTCGTCACAACCGTTGTTGGAGGCGCTGTCGCCGTCATTGTTGACGAACTCGTCGTCGTCGATGTTGTCGCTGCGGCAGTCGTCGCCGGTGCTTCGGTCGTCGCCGGAGCCACGGTTGTAGACGTGGTAGTCGTAGTGGTTGTCGTCGTCGACGTCGCAAACCGCGCCAGGCCACCTTCGGCTACGGCAATCAAACGCTCGCCGGATTGATTGAAACCAATGCCGACCCACGTACTGTCGACCGGATCCTCTGCGCTCCATGTCGCACCGTTGTTTCGCGATACGTAGAGCTTCTCTCCGTATTTCGCAAATGCCATGATTCCGCCGTCACGCGCGACTGCCGTCGGCGAAGCCCCCGTTCCCACGTAAGTTTGGGTCCACGACATCCCGTAATCGGATGAGACCCATACGCCGTTGTGAACCGAACTATAGAAGTCGTTCGAAGCAACCGCGTATCTTCCGTCCCCAGACAGCTTGATGGATGGCCAGATACCTCCTGAGGCATCAAGTGTCTGAGTCCATGAAGTCCCCCCGTCGGAAGAGGTGTAGAGGCCAACCGAATCTCGACTAGTGATGATTCTTGTGCCATCCGACGACAGGGCCACGCGCGCCCAATGCCCACCGTGAAGTCGGACCGCGGGATCAGCACTGACGCTTGGCGTGATGTCAGACCATGTCGCACCGCCATTCACCGATTTCATGACGACTCCGTTGGTTCCGTCCGTGCTCTTTGCAGTCGCGACAAGAGTATTGCCGTCGCGCGACATCGCCAGACCTGTCCATTGGCGATTCGTCTCCGTGTTCGCAAGCGCCCAAGATGTGCCACCGTTGCGAGAGATCTGAATATCACCGAAGTTTGCCGTGTCGTTCGCAGCACCGTCCCATAGGTAGCCCACTCCGGCCACTGTCTGCCCATCTCCAGAAGTTGCCACGTGGGACCAATTCGCCCGCGCCGGGGACGCCGTCAATTCGGTCCACGATGCCCCGCCGTCCGACGTCTTCCAGACACGGCCCGCGAATGGCGTCGCAAGGCGGTGTTGAGACGAATACCCGACAAGTCCGGTGTCCGAAACGGCCAGCGAATACCAGGTACCACTACTGGCGTCGACATCAGTCCAGGTGTACGACGCAACGGCGATCGCCGAGGGCACAAGAACCAGAGTTGCTACAGCGAAAAATGCGGCGAGATGTTTTCTCATTGAAAACAAATCTAATCAGTGATTTCGACGCGGACACGCTTGTTGCCCTTGCCTTTGTTCTCCAACTTCACGACGCGCAAGCGGCCGACGTCTTTGGTCGATGCGACATGGGTGCCGCCATCGGCTTGCTTGTCGAGGCCGACGATGTCGACAACGCGGATCTCCTTGACGGTCTCGGGGATGAGCGAGACCTTCGTACGGATGAGGTCCTCATCCATCACCGCCGTATCGCGTGGCAGAAATCCGACGGTGATCGGATGGTCGCGTTCGATCGCCTCGTTCACGAGCACCTCGACGCGTTCGGCAAAACCCTCGGGTAGCGGATCGAATTCGAAGTCCATGCGTGCCGAGAGCGGCTCCATGTTCCCGCCGGTGACGGGAACCTGCCACTCGTTCCAGATGACACCGCAGAGAATGTGCATCGCGGTGTGGGTGCGCATCAGCTTGAAACGACGCTCCCAGTCGACGACCCCGTGCACGACATCACCTACGTTCGGGATCGGACCCTGCAGCGTGTGCCAGGCGAGATCACCTTCTTTGCGCACCTCCGACACGTGGGCGGCGCCCAAGGTTCCGGTGTCGTGGGGTTGCCCACCACCCGTCGGATAGAAGTACGTCGAGTCGAGCGCGACTCGATTGTCGGCAACGGCGATGACGATTGCATCGAACTCGCGCACGAACGCATCGCGCAGGTAGGCGAGCTCGGTGTGCACGGGAACTTCCGTCAGAGAAGGTCGACGAGTTCGTCGACGGGCGTGAGCATGCCCATGCAGAACGGACCGAACTCGGCGTACTCGGCCGATGCCTGGTCGAAGCGCATGGTGTACACGACCTCTTTCAGATCGTCGGGGTTCACGGCAAAGAGGGTGACACCCCACTCGTAGTCGTCGAGGCCCGTCGAGCCGGTGACAAGTTGCGTGACCTTGGCGCCGAACTTGCGGCCACTGTGGCCGTGTTCCTGCATCTGACGCAGACGCTCTTCGTAGGGCAAGGTGAACCAGTTGGCCCCGACGTTGCGGCGCTTCGACATCGGGTAGAAACAGAATGCGTTCTTGCCCGGCACCGGGATCTGCGGATAGAGACGGGCGTTCAGCATTTCTTGGGGCACACCGACGGCGTATTCACTGACCTCGGTGAGCGACACGTAGCTGTCGACGATGTCGAGGCCTGCGCGCTGCACGGCGGTCTGGAAGCGACGCAGTTCACGCATGTCATTGGCGAGCGCCATGAAGCAGGCGTCGCTCTTGTGGCCGAGCATCGACACCGTGATGACGGTGAGGCCTGCCGACTCGGCTTCTTTCACCGCATTGATCGTTGCCTGACGATCGAATGATTGGCCGGCCTTGCAGAACAGGTGCAGTACACCCATTCCGATCGAGGGAGACATCGGTTCACTCATGGATGCCACGCTACCGCTGGGCATTTACGAATGCCGAAGCCACCCTGTCGTCGGCGCCCGGCGCGGTCGCGAGAAAGAACGACGGCTCGACGAGCTCGAGTTCCATCAACTGTGGTTGGCCAGCGCCATTCGGAATCACGTCGACACGCGCGTACAGCGGCGCAGCACCAAAGCGCGTCTTCAGGACCCCCATGATCGACTCGCCCAGTGCCACTTCATCGCTGGTTGCAGTGCGCGAGTCGATGTCCTCCGCCGCGTAGAGGCCGTTGCCCATGTCCGGCTCGGCAGCGAGGATCGCCCCCTTGCGAAAGGCGTGGCTGAGTTCTCCGTTCAACCACACCATTCCGGTCTCACCCCGGTCGTCGATTCCCGCTTCGTACGGCTGCAGCATCGCCACCGCACCGGCGGCGATGATTCGGGCAATGTGGTCAATGACGTCGGGAACAACGGCCGACGCATCGCGATAACGCAACGTGTCATGCGACCCCGCCGAGACGCTGGGCTTCACGACGACGTCGTTGCCGAACTCGTCGAGAACGTCGCGCACCGACGACTCGTCGGCGCTCGCGACGAAACGTGTCGGCACGACGGGAATCCCCGAAGCCACAAGATCAGCAAGGTACCGCTTGTCGCTGTTCCATTCGACGATCTCGTACGAATTGAAAACGCGGGTCACGTGCGATGCGTTCCGCATCCAGGCGAGGAACTCGTCGCGACGCAGGTGGTAATCCCACGGACTGCGGAGGAACACCGCCGAGTACGCGGACCAGTCCACATCGTCGTGCCAGTTCACGAAATGAAACTGGGTGCCGGCTCTTTCGAGCGCGGCACCCAGAATCGGTAGGTCTTCGTCGAGATCGCGCGACACCGCGGCGGTGACGAGCGCGATCACGACAATGAGAGAAGACGACTCAGAAGTCGTCCATACCCCCGCCCGGCATGGCCGGTGCGGAAGCCTCGGGCTTGTCGGCGATGACGGCCTCGGTGGTGAGGAAGAGCGCCGCGATCGATGCGGCGTTCTGCAATGCCGAACGCGTCACCTTCGCTGCGTCGATGACGCCGAGCTTCACGAGGTCCTCGTACTCGCCGGTGGCGGCATTCAAACCCTCGTTGCCCTTCAGCGACTTGACCTTCTCCACGACAACGCCGCCTTCGAGGCCGGCATTCTCGGCGATCTGCTTCAGCGGACCTTCGAGTGAACGAGCAACCAACTTGGCGCCGGTTGCCTCGTCACCGGTGAGCTTGCCGGCGCGTTCGAGAACGGCGGCCTGCGCACGGAGAAGTGCGACACCACCACCGGGCACGACACCTTCTTCGATGGCTGCCTTGGTGGTGCTGACCGCGTCTTCGATGCGGTGCTTCTTTTCCTTCAGTTCCACTTCGGTGGCTGCGCCGACCTTCAGAACCGCGACGCCACCCGACAGCTTGGCGAGACGCTCTTGCAGCTTCTCACGGTCGTAGTCGGAGTCGGTGTTGTCGATTTCTGTCTTGATCTGGTTGATGCGACCCTTGATGTCATCCTCGGCGCCGGCGCCTTCGATGATCGTGGTCTCGTCCTTGGTGATGACGACGCGCTTCGCGCGACCGAGCAGGTCGAGGGTCACGCCCTCGAGCTTCAGGCCGACTTCCTCGCTGATGACCTGACCACCGGTGAGGATCGCCATGTCCTGCAACATCGCCTTGCGGCGATCGCCGAAGCCCGGGGCCTTGACGGCTGCGCTCTTGAACGTGCCGCGGATCTTGTTGACCACCAGCGTCGCGAGTGCTTCACCCTCGACGTCTTCGGCGATGATGACGAGCGGTCGACCACCCTGCATCACCTTCTCGAGAACGGGAAGCATGTCGCGCACGTTCGTGATCTTCGAGGAGACGAACAGGATGTACGGATCGTCGAGCGAGGCTTCCATGCGGTCGGCGTCGGTGACGAAGTACGGCGAGATGTAGCCCTTGTCGAAGCGCATACCTTCGACGAGATCCATCTCCATGCCGAAGGTCTGCGATTCTTCGACGGTGATGACGCCGTCCTTGCCGACCTTGTCGATGGCCTCGGAGATCATGTTGCCAATTTCCTGATCGGCGGCCGAGATGGCAGCGACCTGGGCGATCTGCTCTTTCGAGTCGACTTCCTTGGCGAGCGCCTTGATGCTGGCGATTGCCGCCTCGACGGCGGCCTCGATGCCCTTCTTCAGGCTCATCGGGTTGGCGCCGGCCGCAACGTTGCGCAGACCTTCACGGACCATGTTCCATGCCAACACCGTTGCGGTGGTGGTGCCGTCGCCGGCCACGTCGTCGGTCTTCTTGGCGACTTCCTTGACGAGCTCGGCGCCGATCTTCTCGTACGGGTCTTCAAGCTCGATTTCCTTTGCGATCGACACGCCGTCGTTCGTGATCGTGGGGGCGCCCCACTTCTTGTCGAGAACGACGTTGCGACCCTTTGGTCCGAGGGTGACACGAACGGCATCGGCCAGCTTGTTCATGCCTGCCTCGAGGCCGCGTCGGGCCTGCTCGTCGAAAGCGATGATCTTTGCCATGGTTCTCCTCCGAAAATTCGATGAGTGAAAAGCTCAATAGTTGGGGTGTCTCGCACTCGTGGTCCGAGAGTGCTAGCACTCTAACGGGGTGAGTGCTAACCCGCCAACGCCTGCCCCACCTGGATTCTTCGCCAGTTCTTGAACTTCTGCCCCGCCGGCCGGCCCGGCGGTCGTCACAATTGCCCAATGAAAATAAGTCGTGGTTTTGCCCGTGCGGCTGCCGTCACCACCCTCGTCTCACTTGCAATCGGCCTCCCCGCCACGGCCCGAGCGGCGACCCGGCCGACGGCGACGTGGAAGGTGACCGAACTTGCGACATCGACCACCTACGCCACAAAGTCGCTTTTTTCCACCACTTCGGGTGGAACACAAAGCTGGAAGGCATCGGGTGCCTGCTCGATCAAGTCGAAGAAAGTCGTAACCGGATCGGCGACAGGCAAATGCAAACTCTCGGTCACGATTGCCTCGTATCGGGGGTACGCGGCTCGCAGCGCAACCAAGACCCTTTCCGTCAACGCACCGATCACGTGGGGTACCGCTGCCGGCTGCGCTTCGACCTACAAGTTCGTCGACCTGTCCTCTGCGCCGGGTGCCGGCAGCGGGTATGCAAAACCGAAAGTCGCCGCATCGTGCAGCGACGGCATGCTCACCGTCACTTCGAACGGAATGATCGGCTACACCTACGTCGCCAAGACACCCAATCCGCTGAAGGAACAGACCTACACGTGGAAGGTCACGACGTCACCGAAGGTTGCCGCGACCGCAACGAGCATCAAGACGCAGCTCGGCACCGTTGCTTTCACCGTCACGGGAATTCCGATCTTCGGACCCATGGAAGGACCCGTGCCCCGACAAGAAGAATTCGGCGACCCCGTGTACAACAACATTCTCGACGCCTGCAAGGGACACACGGGCTACAACGGCGACTACCACTACCACGCGATTCTCGCGATGAACTCCTGCTACCTCGACGAGACGATCATCGGTTATGCAAATGACGGTTTCCCCATCTATTCGAACCCGGGGTACACGTACACGTCGGGCTACAAGATGACCGGCAACCCGAAGTCGTATTCATGGAACGCGTACACGTACCAAGCCGGCGGGGCGAACACTCTCGATGAATGCAACGGACGCACCGACGAAAGCGGCAACTACCGCTACTACGTCACCGAAACTTTCCCTTACATCATCGGTTGCTACAAGGGGACGCCCACCACACAAGTTGGCAAGGCCGCCGCACCGATGGTGATGAAGTCGTCGACGTACGTCTGCGAGATTTAGCTCAGACGCCTGGGGTACCCGAAGTCGCGTGCGGCTCAGCCGCCCGCGACTGCCGGAATGATCGAGACGGTTTCGCTGGCGGGAACGGGCGTGTCGAGACCCTGGAGGTAGCGCACGTCGTCGTCGGCGACGAAAACATTCACGAACTTGCGGAGCGCACCGGTGTCGTCGAACAGGCGCTCGCCAAAACCCGGGTGCTTTGCTTCGAGGTTGCGCAGCACTTCACCGAGGGTTGCTCCGTCGACCTGGACGGTGGATGCTCCGCCCGAGATGGGGCGCATGGTGGTGGGGATGCGAACGGTTGCCATACGGGTCACGCTATCGGCGGCACTTTGTCGCGCCACGGAGCGGCAGCCTCGAGCTGCGATGCGATGCGAACGAGAACGTCTTCCCTGTTGGCCGCGGCGATGAACTGCACGCCCATCGGCAAACCGTCACTGCTCCAATGCAACGGCAGACTGATCGCTGGTTGGCCGGTCACGTTGATCTGTGCCGTGTACTGCAGAATCGAACGAAGCCGCAGACCTGCTTCCGGACCGGTGAGCCAACCCAGCTTGGGCGGGGGCCCGGCAAGAGTCGGAGTGACGAGCAGGTCGTAACCCTGCGAACCGTCGGCGGGGGTCCACCAATCGAGCATGCGTCGCGACCATGCGTGCATCCAGCTCACCATCGCGATGTACTGCGTCGCGCTGATCGACTTGCCGATTTCGCGCATGAAGAGGTTGTCCATTTCGATGTCGTCTTCACCCACGGTCCGTCCGATGATGCGTTCCACATCGACGAGACCCGCATCGGTCGCCACGGCGACGATTCCCGTGAACGTGTCGGCAAAGTCGGGGTCGCCCATCGCGGCAGGGTGCGCATCTTCGACGATGTGGCCGAGCGACTCCAGCAACTTGCGGGCGCGCACCATCGACTCGCGTGTCTCGGGGTGGTCGACACCGCCATCCATCAGCGGGTGGTCGAGAATCCCGATTCGAAGGAACCCAACCGGGCGTCCCACTTCTTCCATCAGCGGCCGCGAAAACGGTGGTGCCGTGTACGGGTCGCCCGATTCGTAGCCCGACAGAATGTCGAGCATCAAAGCGGTGTCACGAACACTGCGAGTGACCACACCATCGATCGTGGCGCCCATCCACGACTCGCCCGCATCGGGACCTTTGCTGATGCGACCGCGCGACGGCTTCAAACCAACGAGCCCGCACTCACTCGCCGGGATACGAATAGAGCCGCCCCCGTCGTTCGCGTGACCGATCGCGACGATCCGCGCAGCCACCGCAGCGGCGGATCCACCGGATGACCCCCCCGTCGAGTGACCGAGGTTCCACGGATTGTGCGCTGCACCGTACGCAAGCGGTTCGGTGGTGATGGTGCTGCCGAATTCCGGTGTGTTGGTACGGCCGATGATGATCGCGCCGGCGCGACGCAACCGCCGCGTGATGTACGAGTCGACCGGCGCCACGTAACCAGCGTTCTTCAGTGCACGCGATCCCATGTGGTGGGGTTCGCCCGCGATCGCGGCTTCGAGGTCCTTCACCACCACCGGCACGCCATGAAGAGGTGTGGTGATCGGTCCTGCGGACAATGCGGCAGCCTCGCGACTCGCCTTCTCGAAGCGCGGATGAATGATCGCATTCAATTTTGGATTGATCGCCTCGGCGCGAGCGATGGCCGCAGCCGTCAACTCGGCCGGCGACACCATTCCACGGTGCAACGCACCGATCTGGTCGTTCGCATCGAGGTCGAGAAGGGACTCCACGTTTCCTGAACTCATGTGAGAACCCTACGCTTCCGCCATGCGCGTGCTCGCCGCCCTCGACAAGTTCCGCGGCACCGCGACGGCAAAGGAAGCGTGCAGCGCCGTCGGGCACGCCTGCTGGGAACTCGGTTTCGACTGTGACGAGGCGCCGCTTGCCGACGGCGGCGAAGGAACACTCGACGTTCTCGGAGGACCGAACCGCACAAGCCGGGTGACGGGCCCACTCGGTGACACGGTCGAAGCGGCGTGGCGTCTGTCGCGCGATGTCGCAGTCATCGAGATGGCACGCGCATCGGGATTGCAACTCGCCGGCGGCGCGGAGAAGAACGATCCCGTCGCCGCTAGCACCACTGGTACCGGTGAACTCATCGACCAGGCGCTCGACGCGGGAGCAAAGAAGATCATCGTGTGCCTCGGCGGTTCCGCGACAACCGACGGTGGCTACGGCGCCGTGCGCGCGATTCACGCCCCCGCGCGCCTGAAAGCCGTCGAGTTCATCGTCGCGTGTGACGTCACGACGCGCTTCACCGATGCGGCGCGCGTCTTCGGTCCCCAGAAGGGTGCGAAACCGACACAGGTCGAACTGCTCACGGGGCGTCTCGAACGCCTACGCCAGCTGTACGTCGAACAGTTCGGCGTCGACGTGGGCGGGATCGAAGGTGCGGGTGCAGCAGGAGGACTCGCCGGTGGCCTCGCGGCACTCGGTGCGCAGTTGGTTCCGGGCTTCGATGTCGTCGCCGACGAAATCGGTCTCGACGAACGGGTTGAACGCTGCGACATCGTCATCACGGGTGAAGGCTTCCTCGACGAGCAAAGCTTCGCCGGCAAGGTCGTCGGCGGAATGCAAGGACTCGCCGAATCCAAGCGCAAACGTTTCGGCGCAATCGTCGGTGATGCAGACGTCAACGTCGACTTTCCGATCGCGAACCTGACCGAGCTGTACGGCCTCGACGAAGCGACCACGAAGACACGCACCTCCATCGAACGCGCCGCTATCGGCCTTCTCCGCACATTGGCCGGTTAACCATCACTGTTTGGGTATCCGATCGGATACCCTCCGAGCCATGTCCGGACACCTCATCGAACATGCTCGTCGGCTCGCGGGGCTCACCCAAGCCGACCTCGCCGCACTCGCCGGCACCTCGCGGCCCACGCTGTCCGCCTACGAAAGCGGCCGCAAGTCGCCAACACTCGCCACAACGGAACGGATTCTCGAAATGGCGGGCTTCACTCTCGGCCTCGACCCCACGGTTGAATTCACCGAGCACTTCACCAACTACCGACGTCCGTTCTATGTCGCCAATCGTCTCTGGCGCCTTCCCGTTGAAGAGGCCCTCGCCACGGTCGTGCTGCCCAACCACTTGAACTGGTCGACATCCGGCGAAGCATTCGACCTCCGCAACCGGCGGCGACGCATGCACTGTTACGAGATCGTCCTTCGCGAAGGAAGTGGCAAGGAGATCATGACCTACGTCGACGGAACACTTCTCGCTGACTTATGGCCTGAGATCTTTCTTCCCCAGGGCATCAAGACGGCCTGGACTCCGATAGTCGAGGAGTACACCCAATGAACAATCTCGATCAGTTCAAGTCCGACGTCGCACGACTGTTCTTCTCGCTCCCGGCGTCGGACGGGTACGTACTCGCTGGCGGTGGCGCGTTGCTTGCAAGCGGCCTGTCCCATCGCCATACCGAAGACCTTGACTTCTGTGGCCACAGGGAAACTCGGCAAATGGCAATCGTCGGCCGCATCTTCGAATTGGTAGCCACTCGCGAAGGCTGGAACGCCCAACCAATCCGACGTGAACTTGTTCCCGAGCTTCGCGAATTCTTCCGTTCGTGGGCGGAAGAGTTGTCTGCGTAGTGCGTCAGCCGGTGGTGGTGGTGGTTTCGGCGACCGGCGGAACAGTCGTGTCGGCAGCAGCCGGAACCTGACCCGGAAGCGGCTTGCCCGCGAGGTCGGTACCGAGGAGAACCATCACGCTCGCCTCGCCGATGTTGCCCGTTTCACTGGGCACCGGATCCGGCATCGGCGCAGTTTCCACGTTGCCGAGTGACGCAGCCACCGAGGCCGCGGCGGCTTCGCTTCCGGAGAAGTAGTACACCTTCGTCACGGTCTGCTTCGGAGTTGCGTCGCTCTTCGTGAGAGCGGGCTGGACGATGAAGCCCAAACCCTGCAGCGCGACGGTCATGTCGCCCGCGGCGCCCGATACGCCGGCGGCGTTGACGACCTGCACCTTGAAGCCGGTCGTGGGTCCGCTGGGCGTGGTGGTGGTTGCACCCGCCATGGTCGTGTCGGTCACGAGGGTGGTGTCGGGGGCCGTGCTGCCGCCGCCGTTGTCGCTGTCGTTGTTGATGTCGCGGAGAATGAAGAAGCCAAGGATCACGGCAACGGCCGCGGCCACCAGGCTGGCTGTCGCGTTGAAGCCCTGGGGGCCACCAAGGCCGCCTGAACCACCGCGGCGTGCACCTGCTTGACGACTCATGACAACCTCCGTCTTTGTGAACGGTTCAAAACACCACCGTAGTTGGGAAAATGGAGCCGAGTGTGGGATTTGAACCCACGACCTACCGCTTACAAGGCGGTTGCTCTGCCACTGAGCTAACCCGGCGTGACCGGCTCCAGTCTACGGGCGGCGGTTCCTGAGAATTTCATAGGTAGCAAGGGCCCCGGCCACCGACACGTTCAGCGAGGACAACTGCCCCTCCATCGGAATCGACACGACGAGGTCGCAACGTTCACGCACGAGTCGCGACACACCCTTGCCTTCTGCACCAAGAATCACGCACACGGGATCACGAGCGAGATCACCGATTTCGAACAGCGATCTGTCCGCACCATCGTCGAGACCAATCGTCCACACACGTGCCTTCTTCATGCGTTCCATCGCG
>Ga0209972_10002290_pt1 | contig 15747 bp, 25 predicted proteins | sample NOAtaG_7_FD_187302 | JGI IMG/M metagenome (GOLD analysis project Ga0209972, IMG submission 187302) | Freshwater lake microbial communities from Lake Erie, under a cyanobacterial bloom - NOAA_Erie_Diel1S_2200h metaG (SPAdes) (version 2) | ecosystem: Environmental > Aquatic > Freshwater > Lake ... | reverse complement strand
GCTATACTTTTCCCATGAATGGTTATTGAGCCATGTTTCTAATTGCTGCATATACGCTAAGCCATTCCCTTGTTTACGAAGTTGTAACTCTCTTATTAGGCACTTAATAATGTGCTCATGTTTAGTGACATCAGTCCCTACAATCTTCTGATACTTAAGTTTAGCTTTGCTATTAGCTTTAGAATCTGGATCTTTAGCTCTTAAAATTCTAGTCTGACCATTAGCATATACTTTAAGTGGGTATGTGGAGAGGAGTCCGTGCCACATTCTATCAAAAGGACTTGCAACATACTGCAAAAATCCTTCTCTCAAATGTATCTCATCCTCCTCTCCTAATTTGACATACCCTGCTTCTTGTAATTTGGTTAGGTCAACAATTAACTTTAAATTTTCTAAGCTTTCTTTGCGATAAGTCAAGATCAGAAAAACATATTCATCTGCAGTTATACCTAACTGCTTCAGAAGATCAGTATTAATTTCAATCATACTAAATTTTGTTATACTGATTCTTGATTCTCAATACAAATATAAGAAGAAAGTTTATCAATCCAAACAATATTGTTAAAACTTTGTATACTGCTTTTCAACCATTTCTCTTCTTGAGAATCTGGGACATACAATATAATAACTTTTCCAATTTTGTCTGGGCTTAATCGTAACAATCGTCCCACTCTTTGTATCATTGACAGACTCTTTGAATCCAATCCACAGATAATTCCTATCTCTGCATCAGATACATCAAATCCTTGATTAAGTGCCTTAGTAGAACATAACACATTTGCTTTGCCAGTTTTAAAGTCATCTAACGCCTGTTTACGAGCTTTTGTCCCTAATTTGGAATGATATACTCTAACGATATCTCCATGCGATTGTTGGACTTCTGCGTAAATTTTGTCAGTAAACTCATTATTACCTGCAAAGGTTAAGATTTTCTTATCTTTATGATATTCTACTAATTTACTTGCATATAAAATTTTGTTATATGCCTTTTGAACTACATCCTTTCTATCACGAATAGCTTTATAAAACATCAAAGCACTTGTATATTCTTCTGGTGAATATGCTTTTGGGTTCTTAAGTATTGCATTTGCTTCATTGAAAGCATCGAACTGACCCAACTTGTACTTGTAGAATACAAATGTTTGGTTTGCTTTAGTGTACTCTTTCTTTTCCTCATCAGTTAGTTCAACTGGTATACAATAAATTTCATAAGGGCTAATCAAACCCATTTTAACACACTGATCCATAGTAATCTGATATACAACAGGGGCTAGCTTTTGTAATCTGACTAAATACAATGGATCTTCTGGAGGTGTTGCTGTTAAACAAAGCAGCTTATTATAAGTATTATTAGTAAAAGCTTGAATGTAAACATCTGACAACCCTAGATGTACTTCATCTGCTACTATAATCTCATAATGCTTGTTTTCATACTTACAAGCTGATTGATAACATACTATTTCAACATCATCTAATATGTCTTGATACCCCCATTTCTCAAATTCTAATTTAAACTGGTCTTGTAATTGTGTAGTTGGGACTAATACTAAAGCTTTACCTCCCCATTTTCTAAGGATTTCTCCAGCTCCTAATACTCCAACTCTACTTTTCCCAAAACCAGTACCTGCGAATACAGACCCGATAAAGTTATTTGACTGCCACGCTCGCAGTGCTTTCCTCTGTTCTGTATTCTTTAATTCTAAGCTTTGCTGTAATGTCAGTTTCATCTTTTTTAACTATTAATTTAATTGCATTAGTAACATCATTAAGTACTATTTTATCAATAAACAATCCTTCAAATATTTCATCAACTTTACCTAGATCAGTAGAAGATTCTTTCTCATCTCCTACTCCCCAAATAGCAGGAGCATAAAGACATGGGCCTCCAAAAATATCAATCATAATTACCTTATCATCGTTATCTTTAGCAACATACATATCTCTAGTAATATTGTATTCAAAATTACCAATTAACATAATACTTTGTTCAGCTTTATTATAGGTCATAATGATCTCTATACCTTCACTGTTTTTGTAAACTGTTTGCATTTTGTTATACATACTGACAAATATCATAAATAGTTTGACCTTCAGCTCTACGCACATGATTTATGAGTAAGAATAAATGTTCTATCTCATCATAACCAAGACGCTTCTTTTCTCCTTGTTTCCACTTAAACTTATACCCATCACCATCATTAATCATAGTTACAAGTAATTCACCTTGACAATCTTCAGACCATGTCTCATTAAGACTACGGTGTAACTGATACATAGTACCATCATCAGTATCTGTTTCTGTGATAATGTACTCAACACTCTGACCAAGTGTTTCTATTACATAATAATTTTTCATTTTTCTTCTCCTTTTACTATATCATTAAGTTGTTCCCAAATACCTTGAGATTGTTTACCCCAGAAATGATCACAAGTAAACTTGTTATCTTTTATTTTTCCAGGCACATCCATAAAATAAGATTGATACTCATTAGGTTTTGCTGTAAACCTATAACATCTTTCTTTTACAGGACAATCAGTCCCTTCACACATTGTTATATCAGGCATCTTTGTTTTGTTTATTTAGTTCTTCTTGAATTTCATGAACAGTTGGGGCATGTTCTAACCCTTTTCTTCTTGTGATTTTTGCATAAGCTGCATTAACCTGATTACACAGGTTTAAGATTTCTTTTTCATTCATAAGTTATTTTGTTTTTAAAAGTTTGTAGTCAGGACAGGATTCGAACCTGTACGTCTAAGTAATCCACTTACATTAAAGACTTATCCTCAATGGGCTTTAATGTAATAGTGCCACCACGCTTTTCTTAGACTCATTGACACATAGCGTCTACCAATTCCGCCACCTGACTAACGAGAGTTATTAAGATTTTTGAATAGGTCTTTACTCTCAAATAAACCTACGAGTAGCCAGGGAGGGATTCGAACCCACAATGCACAACCATTCTTCAGGATGAGATGCCGTTTTCTCATTACGTGCTACCTGACTATTTACACCCGACTTTAGCTTGGTGTTATGTGTTAGCAGTCCCTAAGTATCTAACACAGCTACTTGCAATAGTGTCTAGCTCACCTGCAAGGGACTCTCTCGTGGCGCTCATTACTGAGTGAGAGGTACAATTCTGTTTTAATTCTATTTTTAGACATTTTTGGTAAAAAACAGAAATTAAAATTTACTAATCTGTAAAGTAAAAAGCTACTAATTTGTAAAGTCGTAGTACAGAACCCAGTATTATACGTCACTCCGAGTAGACGTCCTTACGGAGAGTATTCCTCAACTGGGGTGAGTAGAAGCTACCTACTCTACTATCTGTACTACTTGTAAAAGATTAAATGTCCAGTTAATTTACTAAAAAACTGGACATTTTAATTACGGTTCTTGCTCAGAATTATCGTATTTAGTACGTAATCCATACCCAAGATTAAACATTTGCATATTTTTATATGCTTGTCTAGCATTGTGTTTAAGAGTTTGCTTTAAATACTTTTGTCCCCATTCCATCCATTGCTTTTCTTGCTCTGGAGTCATAGTGTATTTATTATACCATTCACCACCTTCTTTTGCTAAATCTTGTGCAGTAAGTTCATATCCTGCGATTTGCATCATAGCGTTGATTAGGTTTTCAGCAACCATTGCTTCTTTTTGCTCTCTAGTCTTCTTCGTCATAGTCATAATATTCTTCTTTAGCGCAATCTTTACATAATGGATATTCTGACAAATGCTGTTCTACTAATTCTTCAATCTCATCATCTTCAAAAGGTTCTAATGCAAATTGTGACCAGAGAACATCTTTAATCTCTTGTTCATCACAATATCTACATAATTTACTTTTTTGATTCCACGGTGCTAGTGGATCTTTATCAGCACCTGCTGGTAGATTACCCATAAGTTCTTAATGCTATTAATGTGTTATACTTAATTGGTTTCATAGTATTTTGAATACGCTCTAAATTAGTTTGTTTGCTACCTGCTGAATGAATAGCTGCTAACTCATTAAAACTGTACTCTCTGTTGGGATAAACAGAGCTCTGTATTTGGAGTTTCTGTTTAGGCCAAGACAAATCTACATCAATTGGTTCAAAATTCAAATTCTGTTTCATCATTTTCGTAATTAAATTGGTTTTCTTCTTTTGAGATTTGTAGTAATTCTGCATTACATTGAGAACATAATCCTTGTACAAAATTATGTACATGATTAATAGTGTGGAAATAATGACCGCATGCGAAGCATTCACTAGCTTCTGTTGTTGTTTGTAAATTAATCATATTGTTTTATTTAGAGATTACATGATATAAAAATCAAAAGGGTCTACCGTTGTAAACCCTCTTGACCAAAACAAAATACAAACTGAAAAACACTGTATCAAAAGTACGAGTTGTCGCAAATTTAGTAAACTTTTGCGACAAAATTTATACCCGATTGCATATAATTTTCAACTTTTTGTTAAAATTATACCCGTTCGCATATAAATTTATTTACTCCACTTTTCAGTAATAGTTGTATCTGACTTTAAAAGTCCGTTTTTAATTACAGCTAATGCTGCTTTCTCCATCAACTCTGTCATTTGAGATTTCCATTCTTCAGCGAAACCTTTAGGACAAATTGTGTCTATCTGATCATGCACAGTCATAACAATCTTAACAGGTAAATTATTTTCTTCAATTCTTTCCATGATATACACTAATGCTAGTTTAGTCATATCAGCAGAACTACCTTGAATTGGAGTGTTCTTACTTGCTCTTTCTATTGATCCCAGTTCCATAAAGTTTTCTTTTTCAGAATACATTTTAGGGGTCCAAGTATCAAAGAATCGTTTACGTTTAAACGGAGCAAATGTTGTAATGTACCCATTCTTTTTTCCAAACTCACCAAGTCCATTAAGAAACTTTTCAATCTTTGGGAATGCTTTAAAGTATTTACTAATTAACTGCTTAGCTTCTTGCTGTGTAGAGTTAATTGTTTCAGATAACTTCTTAGGTCCCATACCATAAGCTAATCCAAAATTAATTGTCTTAACTTGTGTTCTAAGTTTCTTATGTTTTTTGCATTCACATTTTTCTTTTGATTTTATATAAGCGCAATCTGGTTCTGCTGCATCAATCCATTCTTTCCCAAATACTAATTCAGCACATACTGAGTGTAAGTCTTGATTTAATGTAAGAGCTTCTAAGAATACTGGATCATTTGAACCATAAGCAATTACATTTAATTCTTGAGAACTGTAATCGCTAGATACGAATACATAATCTTTAGGAGCTATAAAGCAATTACGATACAGATTAGATGCTGGTATTTGTTGCATATTAGGATCACTGGAAGATACTCGTCCTGTGTCTAATATTTGCTGAAAGTTGGTGTGAATCTTCCCATCTTGCTCTATGAATTTGTTAAAGTTATCTCCAAATGCTGATACTAATTTAGATTTCTCTTTATACTTAATATACAAGTCAACTAATGTTGATTTATACCTATAAGGATTAAGTTTCTTCCCATTAACATCATCAATCTCTGGATAATAAATTTTAAATACTTTAAGTACTTGTGTAGGGCTATCCCAATTAATTGTAGTGTTTTCTACAATGTCTGTATTAAACATATCTAATTGGTTATCTCTATACTTTACTAGTTCAGGTAAGTGATAAGCATGTTTATTTAAAGTGTTTAATGCTTGATTTGCGTCAACCTCATTTGTATTCTTTAACTTATCCCAGGCTACCTTATCTACAATTAAACCTTCATATTCAATCTCTGCAAAGACTCTCGTAACTTTCATCTCTAATTTACAAACATTTGAAAGTCCTTGCATTTCAATGAATTCTAACTGCATATCTCTTACTTTCCCTAAGTACTCTACATCTTTAGCACCATAAACTATTTGGTCAATAGTAAATGGAGATGAAGCTGTATCTGTGAATCTACCACGTATCTCTTTGTTAAGAGTTACATTTAAATATCTTTCTACTACTTTACCAAGGCCGTACCCATAATCTGTTTTCCCACAGTTCAGTACTTTCTCAGCTAAATAAGTATCAAAGATATTGTCAGTCGCTGCATTAAATTTCTTTTTAAGAAACTTATAATCAAACTTAGCATTGTGAAAGATCTTAACATAATTATCTGATTCTAAAAAGATTTTAATTAATTGCTTTTCTCTATCATTAATAGGATTACGACAATCAATAATAAATTGGTGATTATTATCTCCAATTTGTAACATTAATAAATCTTTAGAAACGAAACTAAATCCAGATGTTTCTGTATCCACACCATATACTGTGTTATTAATATTGTTGTGAATATAATCAAACATTGTATTCCATTCAGACTTTACAATATTAGGATGCTCGTATTCGATTAGCGAATCATTAAAGTTAATTAGATGTATCATTAGCTATTTCTTTTATGCTATCGTATTCTTCTTTAACTTGTTTCATCATTTGGATCAATTCAGGGAGCATCCAATAACCTTGTTGTGACATTAATTTAGTAAACAAATCTAAGTGTTTTGTTATTTCAGGCATAGTAGTTTCTTTTACATCCCACAATGTATGAAGAGTGTTACCATGTTCTTTTAATATTACATCAACTAATTGTTTACATAAGTATTTTGTTTTCTTATTGTATATCCATCCTATTTGTTCTACAGCATCAATAGCATGAACTACTTGCATACACCACATAATTAGATTTAATAAATAAATCTTTTGTTCTATTTCTTTATCAAGTTTTTCTGGTTTACTCATTGTTACCTCCTTGTATTCCAGCAAAGTCCGCTACTTCAATTAGTTTATTAGCTAATTTTTTAGCAAGATACTTGACAGCTTTTGGCTCTAATGAATCTAACCATTTATCTTGAGTCTCTTCTGTACAGTCCTCAAAGCAAGTTGGTTCTCTTTTATTGTCTGTATCAAATTGCTCAAAGATGTAAATACCCGATAAGTTTCTTCTTTTCATTTTCATAAACTGTTTTCGTAATTAATGTGGTCTTGTATAATAGTAACCATAGCTTTAGCTACTTTAATATCTAAGTTTTTACCTTGATAGTTAAAGAATGGTTTATTATTGTATTCTGCTAACTTAGTTAATCTCATTAACTCGTTACTTGCATAGGGATCGTTAGCAATCTCTAGCAGTCTTTTCATTTTACTCATATGTTTTATTTTTAATTGTTCGTGATTACTATCTACCTTGCGTTTTTATAAGGTTTTTTAAGTTATATTACAGCAGTCTCTACTCCATCATATAGAGACTTTATTGCTGTAATATAATTCATTCATTCATTGTATGTCAAACGGATGGATAATATTTACTTGCAGCCCCACATCTTTGGCGATGTTTTTCAAGTTGTCATCAAAGTGACAATAGGTTTACAGATTATATCCCGTCTAGAATGGACATAATCAACTGCAAGATTTGGTTCCCCTGCAAGGTTTCGCTCCTTGCTATGAACTCAGTTACAGGGGATTTGAACTATTAGTTAAATAGTTCTCCAGTGTTTAAGTCAACACCTGCAGGGATTCCCTTGCTTGTAGTTGTCGTAACATCTGCTTCCAAGAATGTATGTACTGCTTTGTCAAACACAACTTGTGTGTTAGCAAATACATACATACCTTGGTGAGTAATAAAAGCACCATCCTTACCTTTACGCTTTGCAGCAGTTTGTAAGTTAGCAGCTTGATACTCAGTTGGAGTAACTGTTTCTGTAATTTGCACTTTCAAATAATGAGTAGTACCATTTACATTAACGATAGGATTAAGAACATTAAGTTCTAATACCTCATTTCCAAGTTGGTCTGTGCTCCAATCTGCATCATCAGAGAAATCTACTCCGAGCAATTTGGATGCGTCTTTAGACTCAGCTGTGAGCCACGCACGACGAGCTTTACCTCCAGAATTAAAACGATCATCAGACTTATTGAATAATCCCAATGGATTAACAACACGTCCGTTGTCGATTAGTTCTGCAAACTCGATTTGGATTTTGTTACCTTTAACTTTACGTGCTTGTAACATTAGCACTTGACCTGCTGTTAGAGAACTCAAGTCTCCTGAATTGATTGTGTTTTTCATTTTGTTAAATGATTTTAAACGGTTTTTTTGTTCTCTGTTTTGTTAATTAAAAACAAACTGTAGGACAGAGATTAACCTACAGTTTGTTTTATATTTTAATTAAATGATATCTAAGTTTTCTGTTTTAGATATCAATGTTAATTTATTTACATTTACCCATTCAGTATTTACACTTGGACCAGTTTTATACATTCTGATATATTCAACTTCATATTGATCCTCAGAATATACATTAACATTGATTATTTTACATAATCCCATATCTCTATATTCTGATTTATCACTTTCTGAACTGTAATCATAAACTCGTTCAGTAGATACACACTCATCTCCAATAGCAAATTTTGCTTCTGGAGAATTACCTGTTAAGGCACTCATAAATATACCACCAATGGTATCTTTAAAAATGCCATAGCCTACTACAGCTTCAATAAATGCTTCCGCTTTTGTAGATCCATCTGTTAATGACAATAAATATTGTCCAATTTGATCAGCATCTACTGATACTCTTACTTCTTTGTTAAACTTTTTCATTTGTTTTTAAATGTTTAAATTGTTTATTAATTAATGATTTACCCATCTGCATTTATAGAGGCTTTGGACTCTTATTGTATTTCTACAATAGCTGCATTAGTAAAACAGAGATTAACTCTGTTTAATATATTATAGGTCAGGATCATAATCCATAAAGTCTTCTTCATATGCTTTACGGTCACGTTCAGCATAATAATCATCCATCTGTTCTTTGTGTTTTTTATGTATATCAATAAAGAATTGCATATTATAATGCCACACTTCTGTTAACTCTTGATATGTCCAACATTTTGAACCATCATATTCATAACGATCTGACCAACTACCATCTACAAACCATATCTTACCGAATAGATGTTGAGTACCATATCCATCATCATACTCGACATCAAGATCTTCTATAAACTTGGTATATTCTTCATCAGTAAAACCTTCACGTAAGTTAAAGATTTTAATATATTCAGGATTTAATCCATACCCTTCGTTATCTATCATAATAGTTACTGCTTTAACATCAGGTAAATGCATAATGTGATTTAAAAATTCTGCTTGTGCGTTCATTTGATTTATTTTTTAATTTATTTTAAATGATTTTAAATGTTAAAATGAAAGCGTGACATTATATCACACTTTCATTTGTTTGGCTATGATTATTCACCGAATTCAATGGCGACATAACCTAATGTGCAGATTAGTGCAATAACTGCATTCAGTACTCCACAAGCACCCATTACCAATTGGAAATAAGTGTCTGTTGAAAACGTGACTATCATGCCCATAGTTGGTATGAACATGAAACTTGCACAAGCTACCAACAAAATGCTGATGATAGCTACAAAACTGTTTTTTAAGTTTTTCATTTGTTAAATGAGGTTTAGTTAGCACTCAATTTTATAGACTTGAGTGTTTAAGTCTGCTCTTTTTATAGCAACGAGCTCGCTATTGGTTACACACTCTACACCATTGCTAATGTAGAAGTAAAGAAAGTTTTGTTCTTCCATTTTTTATTTGTTTTTGATTAATGATAATATTAAATGTAGGGGATTGCTCCCCCACATTTTAATGATTCAAATAACACCTATTCATAAGAAGCATCAATTGCTTTATATCTAGGCGTCATTACAGTACTCAACATGATCTCTTCAGGTGTCAACACTGAACCTTTCAAGATACTAGTAAGAATGCTTGGGCTAAAACCAGATACTAAACCAGTGTTAGGTGTATCACACTTAACAGGTACATTACCTTGTCTACCATTAACATTCCAGAAGATTATTCCTGGTACAGAATATCCAGCATCAGCATACTGTTTGCTTATAGCATCATAGTTAGTCATACCACCTGCTTGGTCAAACTCCATGTCACTGATAATCAATACCTTAGTAGGCATCTCTTCATGTGACACTTCATGTTCAACAGCACGGTGTAAGATAACTTCAAATGCTTTCTGCAAATTAGTACTCATACCCCAACGTGCACCTTGTAAACAGTAAACTCTCTCTTGAAGATTGTTACCTGTAATACGGTGAAAATTAGGATAATCTGTAAAGGTCAAGACTACATCCTTGAAAGCACCTTGGTTTCTCTCGGATATATACATACCCAAACCAATTGATACTTCCATAGGTAAACCTGACATACTACCAGACACATCACACATAGGTAGAATACGCTCTGTACACCCTTCCATAAAGTTGGGTAAAGCATTCCATCTATTAGTAATGTCCTGTATGTATGTGTCAGGCATGTTATACTTATTCAAGCAATCAGCTGTCAACTGATGAGGATAAAGTACACCAGAGTTTACCTTTTCCTTACCTTCAGCAACATTCTTGATGAACTGAGCATATCTGTCATAGTCATGCCTTGCAAAAGCATTCCTGTATCTAAACCCTGCAATACTAGGTAGTTTAGAGTACTCTATTTCATCCCACTCTTGAGCACACATGTGCTGTTCTACTGTGGTAGACATAGAAACTAACTGCCTACGGAAAGCACCTGGAGTTAAACCAAGATACTTATGCATAGCTACAAACCAATGTCCCTTACGAGGAAACCATTTGGCTAACAAGTTAGCATTACTGTTCTCTTCTAACTGTATAGACAACCAGTTAAGGTTATCTTCATTAGGCAATTCAGTAACAAAAATATCCTTCCAGTACCCATATTCAGGAGTATGAATAGCAAGGTGACTACCTAACTGAGGTTCAGTCTTGTGGATATATCTCATGATAATCTGAAAAGCATAACGCTGACCAGCACCACCACGAGTATCACGAGACCAGAATAAAATCTTGCAAGCAAGATCTGGATTCTCTGCATAAGCAAAGTTCCACATTTGCACAATAGATTCTTCTGACATATTACGAGAAGCACCCGCAATAAAGAAGAAATCTAAACACGCGTTATTACTCTTCGTATGAGTAATTGCACCATTAGCAGTGACTCCGTCACTACTAAACATTGAATTGATAAAATTGTCCATTTGTTATTTTGATTATAGGATTTAACAAAAATTTAAGACGGGCACCAATAGACATTATCTATTCAGGTGTTGCAGGAATATCAGAATACAGAGACCCAAGTAGTTTTATACTGGCGCCCGTCTATGTTTCACTTTATTATTTAGTATTATAAAGTGCTGATGTATTCTTTACCTGCGAGTTTTGGGAACTATACAGAATGCTTTGTTTACCTATAATCATTAGAGTATAAGTTGCTGTGAGCATTCATTAAGTCCCCGATTTAAACAATACAGATTACTGGTTTTGCATTCTTAGTTTATAATTGCTGCAAGTAATCATTACGTTTAATGTTTTGGGCAGTTATTTCTACATACCCAGGTATATCCCCTCTGCACTCAGTTGTAATATCTGAAAAGACATTGGTTTGTCCTTTCACCCGTTGCTCCTTCTCTAACCTTACTTCTCACATTTAAGTGAAACTTTTTCAGGCAATTCATCCACTATACATTTCAGTATAGCTTCACTGAGTCAACTATTTATCTGAGGAATTATCAGATATTACAACTGCTCACCCTTGGGAAGTGAGTTGTGGTGCATTAGATAGGTCTTTGTATATAGGGTAATAGACCAAACCCTACTGTCTTGTAACTATACTGGACAGTCCCACGCCAGCAGCTTACTGGATAGACACTCGGTTAAAGGAAGAGTGCCGATACTAATAATTCCATTGCACTCAGTTGTAATTATCTCCGTGGCTGTAAGGCGTTGTGGAGTCGTTCATTACAACTGTTAACCTTTTGGTTAGTACAATGGGAAAATTAATATACTATTGTTTTGCGACTGGTATATTAGCAGACCGTTTACCATCTTATAGTTTAAAGTCATAAGATATGTTGGACTTAAAATTAAACAGCTTAACCTACTGTTTATGCGTGAGAGAAAGGGCAAGTTTATAGTTGACTTGCAACGTTCATACATCCTTATTATAAAATACTCTCTATTTATACATGGATATATAGCAGTTTGTCTTCATGCCTAGGAATACGACGCATATCACGTCCTTTCTACTGTACGATTAATGGTAATAGATTTTAGATGTGGTTTACTCCACTTATCCTTGTTGATATAATCTCAGGTTACTACTTTTATTTACCATTAATAGGTTAGTGGTATAAACTAATATAAGTTATTTTTAGGTAACTATAGTTTACACCACTTATTAGTTCGGAGAATGTTGGGTCGAATTCAAACTTTGCAACCTTCTTCTCGTGACTAATATAATATTGATACTCAATGAATTAGAGCGTGCTATCTATCGGGCTTCGCCCTTAATTTTAAAAAAAGGGGAATAAAATTCCCCTTTTTAGGAAATGAGACGAGAATATTATTCTTCGTCTTCTTCGGCTGCAAGCCAACCCATTTCCACACCGAAGTCGTAGACTGATTGAAAATCGTCGTCTTCGGGAAAGAAATACGCTGACAGTTTTGCAGCGTTTTCATCAACAGCTTGTGTTGTCACTTTGAGTGACTTGCTGTTGCCACGACCTGTAATGGTCGCTTTGTTACCACCCCTTGGGGTGTTGTAACATCTGATGCAAGATAATTCGTTAGAATCATCATAGAAGGCTCTCATTGCCTTCACTACAAACTGAACTTCGTTTGCCATAGTTTTTATAAATTAAATGAATGAAATGAATGGGGATTATTTTAATCCCGAAACTTAGCGGGGGTCGTTGACTTGGTAGGACATCTCTCTCAAAAATTTCCTCCAAAAAAAATTTTTTATAAAATTTAATTTTAACCAGTTACATTTAGTAACCAGTTGGATACAATTTGTAACCATCTTAATATCACATTAAAGTATGATAAATCATTCACTAAATTCTATTTCTTAACTTAATGATAGTTAAATCATACTTTATTGCTATTTTTGAATTCAACAATTAATTTAAAATATCAATGGCTAGAATTAAACAATCGTCTACAGCATTTGTAGCTAAACCTAAAAGAAAGAGACCTGGAATACATGCTAAAACAAAGTACTCTAAAATTAAATCTTCAAAAAATTACAAAAAAATTAGCAGAGGTCAAGGATAATTATTACATTTGTCTCACGAACCGTTAACACTAACGATCACCCTTGAGGGCTAGAATAGTAAGTAAAGGGTCAGAAGTTGGGTTCTAATAATGCTAACGAACAGGTAACCAATCCATTACGACATAGGCATTAGGAGTTGTCCCCAATAGTTCGTAAAAATGTTAAAGAGATAAAAGTCCTGGGGTGGGTTATAACTATAGGCTGAAAGAAATGTTCCACCGAAGGCTTAAGACGGCAGGACTTTAAACTCTTTAATTAACACAAAAAATCACTAAGGGGATAATTGGGTCTTTTTAAGATTTAAGTTAACAAATTCGAAATCAACAAATTATGGAAATTATACTAATGTTTTTAGCATGTACTGCAGCAACTGTAACTGCTATTATTAAAATTAATCAGTATTATACTAATAAATTTAAAAATAAATAGTAATTTTGTTTTATGACTATTCTATATACAGGGATTCTAGTTAACAAAAATGATGTTCTTAATACTGAAGATAACTATACTCCTCAAGTATTAGTTAGTGATCGTACAGTACAAATTCTTAACGAGCAGGATGAACTTATTCTAGAATTTACGTATGAAGAATTACGTGGGATAATGGGAATAATAGCTGCTGAGCAAGAAAAAGAACATTTTTTTATTAGAGCAAAAATTAAAGAAAATTAAATGAAAATTACTAAGACTAATTATAACGAATTACGCACTCAAGAGTTAGATAATAACTTTGCTAAAGTCTGGCATGTTAATGAAATTCGTGAAGAGTTATTAAATAATACTCCTACTGGAGGAGTTACAACAGTTAATGGGTTAACAGGAAATATTACATTTCAAGGAGGAGGAAAATCTTTTACTTTTACCCCTACTCAAGATGACCCTGAAAACGGGACTATTCTTGTAGAGCTTGGAATCAATTACCATGAATCATATTTTGAGTTAGTAGATGATGGAACTACTGCTGATGTTAATTATCACTATACTAACACTTCAAATTTTATAGATAGTGGAGATACTTTAGATTATACAGTAACTTGGAATAATACAACTTCAGAATATGATTTTGTTCCAAATACAAATTTTACTGGATTTACTATGAATATTCAATTAACTATATTTGAAAATTCTGCAACTATATTTATTCCAAAAGTATCAGCTATAAATAATACTACAGGTGAATTTTCAATACAAACAATTAGAGCAAATACTTTAGTAGCAGCACGAATAGAAGGAAAAGTGTTAATTGCACTTAAAATATTTAATCCATCACCAGCAGAACCATGATAAAAAAATATAATATAACAGAACTCAAAGCTGAGTTTGCTAAACATAATTATCAATTCCCTAAATTTCATTTAGTTGGTATTAGATCTAATGCTAATAAACCAAATGAATTTGATGATTTGATTGGAGTAATAGATGGGGAATATGTAGCATGGTATTCTTGTACTACAAACCCTGGACAATATTGGTTGTTAAACTTACTCAATCCAAAAGGTGCAGCTCTTCTTAAACCTGGACAATATGTAGACACTTGGCAAGTTGGATTACATCAAGGTAAATATGAAGCTTTAACTCAATGTAGACCTGTTACTGTTTACAGAGATAATAATAAAAATAACATTGCTGAAGTTACTACTACATTAGATACTGGAATGTTTGGAATTAACATTCACAGAGCTAACCCTAAACTTGTATCTAAGTTAATTGATAAATGGAGTGCAGGATGTCAAGTTCTTAATGATCCTATTCAATTTGATTATCTACTTACTAAATGTAAACAATCAGGACTTAACAGATTTACTTATACTTTACTAAATGAATTTTAAAGAAATGCTACAAAGCGTATTTTCCGCAGACGGGAATCTATCATTCAAAAGAGTTGGTTCAGGAATAACTCTAATTGTTTTATTTGTATTAGCTTTTATTAGTACTTTAACAGAATCAAAAACTCCAGATTATATTTATGATTGGCTTGTTATAATAGTCCTTACAGGATTTGGAGGTACAGCCGCTGAAAATATTATTAAAGCTAAACAACCACAAAACCCAAGTTAGTATGCACAATGAATTATCAAAAGATGAAAAGATTGCAATTTTTGCTATTTTAGGGATAGGAACAATTTGCATAGTTTGGTTACTAGTGTTAATGCTAAACACTACTCCAATCCCGTTAAAAACTACTTCAACTGTAGACAATAGTAAATTAGAGATTGAATTAGAGAATAAAAAACTTAAAGCATTAGTAGATTCTCTAGAGTTAGTAGATAGCTTACATCTTATTCAATTAAAAGAGAAACAGAATATTATAAATAAAAAGAAACATGAAATTGGTAAAATTATTAAGTTTATTCCTGATGCTAATTCTAAGTACAAAGACAGTATTTGGACAGTGCATTTTGAGAAACCCCTCTGGGGAGATAGTATTGAATAAATCTCAAGAAGATAAAATATTACAAGCACTTGAAGATAAAACAATATTGTATCTAGAGATTGAAGCAAGAGATAATGAAATTAACTATTTAAATAATAAACTCATGGAAAGTTTTAGACTAACTCAATC
>Ga0209972_10002289_pt1 | contig 15750 bp, 9 predicted proteins | sample NOAtaG_7_FD_187302 | JGI IMG/M metagenome (GOLD analysis project Ga0209972, IMG submission 187302) | Freshwater lake microbial communities from Lake Erie, under a cyanobacterial bloom - NOAA_Erie_Diel1S_2200h metaG (SPAdes) (version 2) | ecosystem: Environmental > Aquatic > Freshwater > Lake ... | reverse complement strand
GGAATCGGGGGGGAGGTGGTCGGCCATGGGGAGGTCTCCGGGTGGCCCGAGGTGTGGGTGGGCCAGTGGAGAGCATGGCAGGAATCTGGCCGGGTTGCAAGTGGAGGAAATGTGGAAACTGACAGGACGTTGTCAGTCCCGGGGGTGGAATGTCCCGAATTGGGGGAGGGGCCGGGGGAAATGGTCAAAGAGTCAAATGGTCAAATGGTCAAATCGAGGCAGGCGGGGGATTGAGCGTGAGCGTGGGTGGTGGGGTCGGCTTCCGCTGCCCCTTCGGGGCAGACTCGTTGCGGGGGATGGGTACGGCGGGTTGCGCGAGGCTGAGGACAGCCTCGCTGCACCCGCCGCGACAGGCCGTCGCCCCTTTGGGGCGAGGAGGGGCGGGGGTGGCGGCGGGGGCGGGGGTGAGGGGGTGAGGGGGTGGAAGGCGCGACGGAATGCTGCGCGTCACGCCACCGGTGCAGAGCATTTTCTGGTATGCTGCTGTTGCCCCGGCGGGGCAAAGGAGTCGGTATGGCGGGGACGTATTCGCAACTGCTGCTGCACGTGGTGTTCTCAACCAAGGGGCGTGTGGGGTGGATCACGCCTGACGTCGTGGAGCGGTTGTACCCGTACATCGGCGGGATCGTGCGGGCCGAAGGCGGTGTGCTGTACGACATCGGCGGGGTGGAGGACCATGTGCACCTGTACCTTCGGTGGCGGCCGGATGGGTCGGTGGCGGACTTGATGCGGACGGTGAAGTCGTGGTCAACAAAGTGGGTGCACGGGTCGATGCCGCACCTGAGCGCGTTCGCGTGGCAGGCGGGGTACAGCGTGTTCTCGGTGAGCCGGTCCCAAGAGGATGCGGTGAAGCGGTATATTGCGACTCAGGTCGAGCACCACAAACGAGAGGACTTCAAGTCGGAAATGCTGCGCATCCTGACTGCGCACGGGGTGGCCTTTGAAGAGCAGTACGTGCTGGAGTGAGGGGTGATGCGTGATTCCTCTGCCCCTTGCGGGGCAGACTCGTTGCGCGGGATGGGTACGGCGGGTTGCGCGAGGCTGGGGACAGCCTCGCTTGACCCGCCGCTACATTCCGTCGCCCCTTCGGGGCGAGGAGGGGAGTCTGAGATTCGGCCGTTCAGAGTTCAGAGCGCAGCGTGGGGTTGGCGGGGGAGTTTTCCGCTGCCCCTTCGGGGCAGATGCGTTGCGGGGATGGGTACGGCGGGTTGCGCGAGGCTGGGGACAGCCTCGCTGCACCCGCCGCTACATTCCGTCGCCCCTTTGGGGCGAGAAGGGGGCAGGGGGGGGTGGGGGGCGAAATGAAAAACGCCGCCCGGTGAGGGGCGGCGCTTGGTGAGGGTGAGTCAGGATGTCGCGGTTCTGGCGGGTGGCTTAGAAGCGTTCGCGCTTGGTGGCGTTGGACTTTCGCTTGCCGGGCTTGCCGCCCTTGGCTGGTTTGGCGAAGGGGTTGAAGCGGGGGCCGGGCTTGCCGGTGGGGGCGGGGCGGGCAGCGTGGGGGCCAGCATGGGGGCCGGCGTGCGGGGCGGCGGGGCCGCCGGCGCGGGGGCCGGCCGGACGGGGGCCGTCAGTGCGGGGGCCGGTTGGTGATGCGGCGTAGCCGGGCTTGTTGAAGGGGCGCGGGCCGGTGTTGAACGGGCGCGGGCCTTTGTTGAAGGGGCGTGCGGGGCGGCCGTCGGCGGGGCCGGGGCCGGGGCCGGAGGGGGCGAAGTCGGGGCGGGGGCCGTAGGCCGCGGGCGGGCGCTGCGGGTGGCCGGGGCGGGCGTTGAAGTTGTCGCGGGGCTGGAAGTTGTCCCGGGGTGCGAAGTTGTCGCGAGGGGCGAAGTTGTCGCGGGGGCCAGGGCCCTGACGCGGGCCGGGGCCGGGGCTGGTGCGGGGGCCGGGGGCCGGGCGGGGGTTGAAGGTGTCGCGGGGTGCGAAGTTGTCGCGCGGGGCGAAGTTCTCGCGGGGGCCGGGGTTGCCGGGGCCGAAGCGGGCGGCGCGGCGGTCGCGACGGTTGGGGCCGTTGTTGCCGGCGCTGTCGACCGAGCCGTCGAGCGAGGTGGCGCGTTCGGCGGCGATGGCCTGGGCGAAGTCCTCGGGCTCGCGGACGGTGGGGATGCGGGTGTTGATCAGCCGCTCGATGTTGCGGAGCAGGGGCTTCTCGGCATCGGAGCAGAAGCTGATGGCGATACCGGACTGGCCGGCGCGGCCGGTGCGGCCGATGCGGTGCACGTAGGCCTCGGGGTCGAGCGGGAGGTCGAAGTTGAAGACGTGGGAGATGCCGTCGACATCCAGGCCTCGGGCGGCGACGTCGGTGGCGACCAGAACGCGGATCTGGCCGGACTTGAGCTTGTCCAGGGCGCGGATGCGCTGGTTCTGGTTGCGGTTGCCGTGGATGGCCTCGGTGGGGATGCCGGCACGCTCGAGCTTGCGAGCGACCTTGTCAGCACCGTGCTTGGTCTTGGTGAAGACGACGGCGCGGGTGCAGTCAATATGGTCGCAGAGGAGGTTGAGCAGGGCCTGCTTGTGGTTGGTCTGGACGTGGTAGAGGCTCTGGACGACGGTGGTGGCGGTGGAGGAGACCTTGGAGACGGCGACCTTCTCGGGGTTGCGGAGCAGGCCGTCGGCGAGGTGCTGGACCTCGCGGGGCATGGTCGCGGAGAACAGGAGCGTCTGGCGGGTGGAGGGGAGGAGGGCGGCGATCTGCCGGATGGGCTGGATGAAGCCCATGTCGAGCATGCGGTCGGCCTCGTCAAGGACGAAGGTGGTGACGGCGCGGAGATCGACGTGGCGCTGCTCGATGAGGTCCTGCAGGCGGCCGGGGGTGGCGACGACGATGTCGACCCCGGAGCGGAGGGCGTTGACCTGGTGGTACTGGCTGACGCCGCCGTAGATGACCGCGTGACGCAGGGGCGTGCCCCGTGCGTAGACGGCGAAGGAGTCGGCGATCTGCTGGGCGAGTTCACGCGTGGGGGCGAGGATGAGCACGTGGGGTGCGCGGCTGCGGCGGGGCGGCACCGGGACGCGCTGGCTGGTGGCGTTCACCGGGGCGTCGGGCGCGGGGTGCACGTCGTCAACGTGGGTGAGGAGGCGCTGGATGATGGGCAGGGCGAAGGCGGCGGTTTTGCCGGTGCCGGTCTGGGCGCAGCCGAGGATGTCCTTGCCGGCGAGGATGATGGGGATGGAGCGGGCCTGGATGGGCGTGGGGGTGTTGTACCCCTCGGTGGCCAGGGTGCGCAGGAGTTGGGGGAGCAGGCCGAGTTCGGCGAAGGAGCCGGCGGGCTCGGACGTGGGGACGATGGGCGCGGGCGGGGCGCCGGCGGCGGCGGCGAGGGCCGGAGCGACCGTCGCAGCGTGAGCCGGTGCGGGGGTGTGCGGGTGGGCGTGGCTGTGGGTGTGCGTGGGCATGCTGGGGGCGTGCTTGGTGCCGGCGTGGTGGGCCGGCTTGGTGTGGGGTTTGGACTTGTGCTCGGGCCGGTGCTCGGGCCGGTGGGCCGGCTTGGGCTCGGGCTTGATTTCGGCGAGGTCGGCGGGGACGTCGGCGGCGCGGAGGATGGGGCGGACGGGCGCCAGGGGCGCGGGGGCGGGCTCTTCCAGGAGGGCCGGGCCCTTGCGGACGGTGAAGGTGGAGGAGGAGGTGGTGGAAGAGGCGTCGGAGGGGAGGTCGGTGGTCATGGGATCAAGCATGGAAGCGGACGGGGACTGAGACAGGGACAGCGGAGCGTCAGAGGAAGGGGTGTTCATAAAGTCGACAGAAACAAGCGAACCAACAGCGGCGTCGCACGCTCGCACGGAGCGGGGCGGCGCAGGCGAGCAGGGCCCGAAGGTGGGCCATGCGGCGGGCGGGCGGCGGCGAACGAGCCACTGACCGAACGCGGCCGGTGTGGGACGGTCGCAACGCGCAGAGGCGATGCGAAGCCACAACGGCGACCGGGGCGGCCCGACGGGGGCCGACACGGGGTTTCGGGCGTCAGTGGTCCTGAAGGGACGCTGGTGCAGCGAGGCACCGGCGGAGGTTTCAGCGGGTCGCCGATCGGACCGCAGAGGGTCAGAGGCGGGCTGAGGACAACCAAAGCCGTACTGGGCGCTTCGTCCCGAAGCGGAGCCTTGCCGAGAGCGAGGAACCGGGGACGCCAGCAGGACCCAAGGTGGCCGGAGAGTCATGCAGACTCGCCGGGGAATGACACAAGGACTACTGGATGCGTGACTGGATGATAGGCACGGCTTGGGTTCGGGGGGTGGAAGGGGCGATGGACAGGGGAGCGGGGGTTATTGGTCCCAGGGATTGAAGAGGAGAACGCCGGTGGGCTGGAAGTCGGCGGTGTTGCGGGTCCAGAGGTGAAGGCCGCGGCGGATGGCGGTGGCGGCGATGAGGCCGTCTGCGGGGTGGAGGACTCGTCCGATGCGGCGGGCGTTGGCGGCCATCTCGCCCCAGAGCAAGGCGGTCTGCAGGTCCACAGGCAAGATGCGGTCAGCGTACTGGGACTGGGTGACGCTGAGCCATGTTTCCAGTTCCTGCCGGCGGGCTCCGGGGGCAAGCCGCATGGCTCCGTTCTTGATCTCGCCAAGGGAGATGACGCTGATGAACATCTCGCTGAGGTCGAGGGCGTCAAGCCGCTGCTGCACGCGGGGGTGGGGGTTGGGCTTTCGTGCTTCGGAGATGACAACCGTGTCGAGGAGGACGGGCATGGGCGGAGCGCCTGGGGGATGGCGGAGCGGGTTACTCGAAGTTGATCTCGCGCATCGGCGGGGCGTCCCGCGAGGGCAGTTCGAGCCCTTCAATCTTGGGGCCGCCGAGGAGCCATTGCTTGAAGTCGGGCTTGTCGCCGGACAATTCCTTGTACTTTTCGGCGGGGAGGACGACGAAGGTCTCGCCTCGGCGGGAGATGGTTTGGGGGCCTTCTTTGGCAGCGCGGTCGAGGACTTCGCTGAGGCGGTTTTTGGCGTCGGAGAGTTTCCAGATCATGGGGGCGGCTCGGTGTGGGGGCGAGGGGGGTAGATGAGGTGGAGCAAAGATCTAGATTGTCTAGATTGTTCGTCGGCGGGGGCTGCGGGGTTCATAGATTGACGAGAACTTGGTTATCAGACGTTTTTGGCGGACTTGGTGGTCAGATTCTGGCGAAAGCTGCGTGGGGAGGTGCAAGAAGCGGGGGGGCGGCGCGAACTGGGGACGGGGCGGGGTGCGGGGTTGGGGACCGGAGCGATTCCATGGTTATGGCAAATGTGAAGCGGATGTCGGGCATGCTGGGCTGGATGGCGCGGGTGGTGGGCGGTGTGCTGGGGGCGGTGGGGGTTGCGGGGGTGGCGCAGGGGCAGCCGTTTGGGTGTCAGGGGTTTGAGAGCGGGGCGCCGGGGTGGACGGCGACGGGGTCATCGATCAGCGTGGTGGGCGGCGGGTTGCCGGGCAACGCGCTGCGGGTGGAGGACAACCCGGGCGGGCCGTCGCTGGCGTACTCCAATTCGCAGTGGAACGGGAACTGGGCGAGCCGGGCGTGTGCGTGCCGCGCGAGTGGGCGATTGATGACGCTGGAGTTTGATGTCCGGCTGCTGGATGACGGGCTGGGCACGACGGGCCCGTATGCGCCGCGGATCACGGTGGTGGGGCCTGGGGGGACGGCGACGTTCACGTCGTCGATGGTGACGGTGACGGAGGGCGGGGGTTGGGCGCATGTGGTGGCGCCGATCCCGTGCAATCAGTCGCAACTCGTGAGCAACTGGGGGACGTGGACGGTGAGTTCGGGAGGGAGTTTTACGACGATCTTCTCGAACGTGACGGGGTTGCAGCTGCCGATGGAACTGGGCGCGGGGAGTGAGATCTGGCTATTTGACAACATCTGCCTGAAGGACTGCGACAGCGGTTGTGCGGCGCCGGTGGACGGGTTCTTCGGTCCGACGGACACGAGCCGGCAGGGGCCGGATGTGTTTGCGGGTGCGCGGGGTGCGGGGATTGCGATTACCAGCGGCGGCGGGGGGATCACGACGCGGTATTCGAGCCTGACGGCGGCGCGGGCGACGGGTTCGGCGACGGTGACGCAGACCTCGAACACGGATTACTCGGTGCAGTTTGCGGTGAACGAGCCGGCGGGGACGGCGTGGACGGTGAAGGTGGTGCAGCGTCGGAAGGGGGAACTGACGGCAGCGTTTGACGGGCCGGCGGCGGCGATCATGTGCTTGAGTGATGTGGTGGGGACGGTGAGCGGGCCGTCGGGAGCGCCGCTGGGGCAAGGGGCGACGCTGACGGCGGGGACGCTGGCGCTGCCGGCGGTGGCGTCGTGCTCGTCGGCGTTCTCGACGCCGAACGGGAGCGATCTGCCGTTTGACCAGACATCGACGGCGTATATCAGCGGTGTGGGGCCGCAGGTGGTGACGCTGCGGTTCCGGTGGCAGGCGCAGGCGGCGTCGCAGCCGATCGGCGGCTTCTTCAATGACGGGCCGTCGGCGGGGGTTCGGCTGGGGCGGTCGACGATCTCGCCGCCGATCAGCGTCGGCGTGACGACGTACCCGGGTGAGAACGGGCGGGTGGAGGCGGACGACGGGCACTTTGTGACGATCTCGTGCGTGCCGTGCGTGAACGATGTGGGGCGGTGCTTTGCGTTCAACGACCAGGGGACGGGTCCGACGTCGAGCGTGGCGCTGGCGGGGTTCAGCACGGTGGGGCCGACGGCGCAGCCGTTGTACAACACGTACAACGGCGGTGCGCCTCCGGGTCCGCCCCCGGGGACGGTGAGCGGGCATCTGCGGGTGGTGGAGGCGCTGCAGGCGGGGCAGATCACAGCGCTGGCGGGTCCGACGGCGTTCCTGGGGAACTGGGCGTGCTTTTGCGGTGTGCTCGAGTTTGATGTGCGGCTGTTTGACGACGGGGTGTCGGGGTCGCCGAACTGGCCGATTCGGGTGGAGTTGCGGCGGCAGGAGGCGGGGGCACCGTCGGGCGCGGCGTATGTGAGCGCGACGTGGCAGTCGGCGGCGATCAACGAGGGATCGGGCTGGGTGAAGATGCGGGTGCCGATGAGCGGGTGCCCGGAGGGGCCGGGGGCGTGGGACGTGCGGGCGCAGCCGAGCAACGCACCGGCGAGCGCGGCGGACATCGCGTGGATGTTCGGGAACGTGACGTCGGTGTGGTTCAGCGTTTCGGGGAGCGCGGGGCGGGCGATTGTGGACTACGACAACATGTGCATCAAGCGGAGTGACAACTGCACGCCGGCCCCGAGCGCGCTGGTGGGGTGGTGGACGTTTGATCGCACCGCGTCGCCGGTGATCGAGTCGGTGTACAACGCGCCGACGGCGTCGGCTCCGTCGGCGAGCCTGGGCGGTGCGCCGCTGTTTGCCAACGCACCGTCGCCGGTGCCGGGCGTGGTGAACGGGGCGCTGGAGTTTGACGGGGTGGATGATGAGGTGGTGGTGCCGGGGGCGAGTTCGACGCAGTTGGGCATCGGGGTGGGGGACTTCTCGATCGACGCGTGGGTGCGGACGAGCGTGAGCACGGGTGAGCAGCCGATTGTGGACCGGCGTGACTGGGGCGGCGGGTCGGCGCCGGTGGGGTACCGGATGTTCCTGCGGAACGGGCGGCTGGCGCTGGGGATGGCGGACGCGTCGCCGAGCGGGCCTGGGGAGACGGTGTTCCAGTCGATCGGGCCGTCGGCTCCGAACATTGCGGACGGGAAGTGGCACTTTGTGGCGGTGACGGTGAAGCGGCAGAACCCGGGCGCCAAGGTGACGCTGTATGTGGACGGTGTGGTGGTGGGGACGTTCAACCCGCTAGGCAAGACGGGCTCGCTGTACAACACGGCGCCGCTGTACATCGGGTCGTCGCGGCCGTTTGGGGAGCCGGCGACGTTCTTCCGCGGGCGGATTGACGAGGTGGAGATCTTCCGGAAGGAGTTGTCGGCGAGTGAAGTGATGGCGATTTACCAGGCGTGCTGCGCGGGCAAGTGCCGGGTGTTCGGTTCGACGTCGGCGACGAATTCGTGCTTCCGGATCAAGAACATCTCGGTGCGGCTGTGCAACGCGGGGTCGACGACGCAGACGTACACGCTGACGTTCAGCAACGGCGGGCTGGTGCCGGGCTGTGCGCTGGTGACGCTGGGGCTGCCGGCGCCGGTGACGGTGTCGGTGGCGCCGGGCGGGTGCCAGACGTGGACGTTCCCGTACACGGTGACGTCGGGGACGATCGGGGGCGGGTTTGCGTGCTACACGGTGACAGCGACGCCGGTGGGGGCGGGGACAGCGTTCGTGATGGGCGGAGCGGTGACGGGTTGCACGATCAGCCCGGATCCGACCGGGGGCGGGGTTGGTGGCGGAACGGGCAGCGCGCTGATGGTGGTGCCGCTGACCGGTGGTGTGGTGCCGGTGACGGTGAGCAACGAGGGAAGTTCGGCGCGGGTGGTGGGGTTGCGGCTGCGGATGCTGCGGCCGGTGACCGAGGGTGGGTCGGCAGGTGTGCGTGAGGTGGCGCCGGTTTCTCTGAATGGTCTGCCGCCGGGTGAGCCGCTGATTCGGACGTTGACGGTGCCGGGTGCGGGGAGCGCGGGCGGCGTGTTGAGCCCGGGGACGGCGAGCCTGGTGGTGGGGCTGGGGTTTGGTGACGGCGCCGACACGGGGACGTTTGACCTGGTGATCGACGCTGACGTTGATGGGGATGGGACGTATGAGACGCTGATGTCGAGCACGGTGGTGGCGACCAGCGCCGAGAGCCAGCCGGCTCTGCACTTTGAGGGCTTTGAGGGTCAGTTGACGGCGGAGTGCGCCGCGTTGCCGTCGCTGCTGCCGAACAGCCAGTGCGCGGTGGTGGTGGGCGACCCGGTGTTTGAGGGTGAGAACGCGGTGCTGCTGCGGGGCACCGAGCCGGGCGTGAACGGCGCCTCGGTGGTGCAGTGGTCGCAGATTGACAGCGGGCGCTGGGCGGCTGAAGCGCAGACGTTTGTGCCGACCGACGCGGTCGGGAACATCTTCGCGCTGGTGATTGACCAGTGGCCGAGCCCGGTGCACTTTGGCGGGTGGGTGGTGCTGGATGCGAGCAACAACACGGTTCGCAACGTGGTGAACAGCCAGCAGAGCGTGCCGCTGGTGCGGGACCAGTGGGTGGCGGTGCGGTTTGAGATTGACCTGGAGAGCGACACGGTGTCGGCGTTCTATGGCGGGACGCCGGTCTATCAGGGTCGCAGTTACCGCACGGGCGTGGGCTTCCCGGGTTCATCGCCGGCCGGGGATGGGCGGATCATCGGGCTGGCGATGTACTCGGGCGATGCCGGTGTGGACGGCAGCAGCGGGGCGTATGTGGATGCGATGGCGCTGCGGTATCTGGGCGCTACGTCGCCATCGACGTGCGTGGCGGACATTGTGGCGATTGGCGGGCTGCCGCCGGGTGACGGGCTGCTGACGGGCGATGACTTCAACGCGTTTGTGGCGGCGTTCGCGGCCAACGACGGGCTGGCGGACATTGTGTCGATCGGTGGTGAGCCGCCGCCGGACGGGCTGGTGACGGGCGATGACTTTGTGGCGTTCATCGCGGGGTTTGCGGCGGGGTGCCCGTGATGGGTTGACGGGGTGCGGGGTGAGAAGTTGCGTAGCGACGCGGCCGCCGGGCGAGAGGCCCGGCGGCCGCGGGCGGTTTGGGGTGGTGTGTCTGCGGCGGGGGGGGGGATTGGGAGGTGTCGCAGAGATCAATCTGGCCGATAATCGCCCGCTGGAACAGGGACTTGGCCAATCTCCGCGTGGAAGCGCCAAGCATGTTCAGGACGCGCCGCTGGCGGATGGGTTCCCCTGAGGTACACTGAAACACGGAGTGCGATTGTCGTGCCGCTGCAGAGCGCACACCACGCCCCCCTCCCGCTCCCCCTCCCGCTCCCTTTCCCCTTTCCCCTTTCCCCTTTCCCCTTCCCCTTCCCTTCCCTGCCGGCGACACTGGAGAAGACACCGTGATTGGTCCCAAGAGCACATACGACGTTCGGCTCGCTCGTGCCCTAGCGGGTCGAGTCCACGCTGGCGTGGTACTCGCGTTGTTCGCGGCCCTGGTCCTCTCGCCGGCCGTCGCGAGGGCGCAGGAGTACAACCGGGCGCTGCGATCGCAAGACGTTGTGCTCGAGCGTGTCGGCAGTGACGGCGGCTGGATGATCACTGGCCGGGTGGCGATGGACGTGCGGACCACGCAGGCGCGCGACCTGAGTTTTCAACTGGTCGTCCGCGTCAACGGCCAGCAGGTCGATCCTGTCAACCCCGGCGCGTACGGCTGGGTGCAGCGGCTGATCTTCGGCCTCGGCGTGCCCACCGGCGGGGGCGGCGGCGAAGTGAGCTGCGTGAGCTTCTGCGTCAACCACTGTCAGAGCGGCCTTTGCAGTTACTACCAGTACTCAAACATCATGTGCATGTGCTCCAACAACGAGCCGGGCCCGAATGTTTATGTGCCGAGCAGGTTTGCCGCGCCGTTGCCGCCGCTGCGCCCGGGTGATCAGGTGGTCATCTCGGTGTTGCCACTCGCCGGCAGCCCCGCCCTGCCGGAGATCCGCACGGACGACGATGTCCTGGTGCTGATCGTGCCCACCTGCACGGCGCCGACCATGACCACCCCGCCGCAGCCCGTAGCTGCTTGTGCCTCTGGCTCCGCCATGTTCTCCGTCGCTGCCGATGGCACCGGCCCGCTTACCTATCAGTGGCAATGGCGACCCACCCCCACCACCCCCGGCGGCGGCGGCCAGTTCGCCAATGTCATCGACGGCGTGAACACCGACCCGCAGGGCGGGCCGATCCGGTTCAACGCCACGGGCGCGCGCACCGGAACGGTGCGCATCGAAACCACCGGCGGGTCCGGCACTGCCGGCTCTCATTGGGAGAAGCGCTGCATCGTCACCAACTCGTGCGGCAGCGTGACCAGTGAGCCGGCTGCGCTGCGGGTGCTGAACTGCCCGTGCAGCCCGGCGGACATCACCGGCGTGGGCGGCCCCCCGACGGCGCCGGATGGCTCTCTCACCGGCGATGACTTCAACGCGTTCATCAATGCGTTTGCGGCTTCCGATCCGCTGGCGGACATTGTGGGCATTGGTGGTGAGCCGCCGGCGGATGGGCTGCTGACCGGCGATGACTTCAACGCGTTTATCGCGGGGTTTGCGGCGGGGTGCCCGTGATGGGTTGACGGGGTGCTGGGTGAGAAGTTGTGGGGCGACGCGGCCGCCGGGCGAGAGGCTCGGCGGCCGCGGGCGTTTTGGGGGGGGAGGTGCGGCTGGGGCGGAGGCGGGTGGCGGGGGGGCGGGGGCTGGGCTGCTGGACCTTCGCAGCGGCCGTACCAACCGCACCATCGGCGTGCAGCATGACGGCTCGGTGTGTTCGCGTCTGGGCTGGAGCGGGGGAGAGGGGCGTGGGGTGTTGGTGGGCTGGGGCGGTGTGATCGGATTGCGTTTGGGGCGCCGTGGAGGTGCGATGGTGCCGGTCGAGGTGTGCTTGGACGCAAGCTTTGTCCGAAGGCGGCCAGAGCGGGTTTGCGTGTCAAGGGAAACGCGGTACACTGGCAAAGTCCATTAGGGTGGTGGTGACGGGCGGAGGTTCAAGTGGGCAATCTCAGTTCTTGACCATGGCTCCGTTCTTCGGATGAAGTGCTGCGGACGGCTGTGCCGTGAGCGGTGAGAGGTGCGCGATGATGAATGTTCTGCGTGTGTGCGTGGTGTGTTTGCTCGCGGTTGTGGGTGCTTCGAGCGTTCGCGCCCAGTGCACGCCGGGCTGGCAACCGTTTGACCCAACCACGGCGTCAATTCCGGGGGTCAACGGCCAAGTCTTTGCCACCACGATGTGGGACCCAGACGGCCCCGGGCCGCAGACGCCCAGGTTGGTGATCGGTGGCTCATTCACCGTGGCGGGCAACACGCTCGCGAACCGCATCGCCCTCTACGACCCGGCGACGGGTGCCTGGTCCGCCCTCGGCACTGGCATGAACAACCGCGTTAACGCCCTCACCACGCTGCCCAGCGGCGACTTGATCGCCGGCGGGGACTTCACCTTTGCCGGGGGCGTGACTGTCAACCGCATCGCCCGCTGGAACGGCTCGGCCTGGTCCGCCCTGGGCACGGGCATGAGTGGCGGCAGCTTCGCCGCCGTGAACGCCCTCACCACGCTGCCCAGCGGCGATCTGATCGCGGGTGGGCAGTTCAGCACCGCCGGAGGCGTGACGGTCAACGGTGTCGCCCGCTGGAACGGCGCGGCCTGGTCTGCCTTGGGCACGGGCACGAGTGGCGGCAGCTTGCCCAACGTGCGCGCCCTCACCGCGCTGCCCAGCGGCGATTTGATCGCGGGTGGGGAGTTCACCACCGCCGGGGGCGTGACCGTCAACGGCATCGCCCGCTGGAACGGCTCGGCTTGGTTGGCCCTGGGCGCGGGAATGAGTGGCTTCAGTTCAGTCGGCGTGTACGCCCTCACCACGCTGCCCAGCGGCGACCTGATCGCCGGCGGGTTCTTCACCAGCGCCGGCGGCGTGCCCGCCAACTTCATCGCCCGCTGGAACGGCTCGGCCTGGTCCGCCCTGGGCACGGGCATGAGCAGCACCGTTACCGCGCTCACCGCGCTGCCCAGCGGGGACCTGATCGCCGGCGGTAACTTCACCACCGCCGGGGGCGTCCCTGCCAACCGCATCGCCCGGTGGAACGGCTCGGCCTGGTCCGCCCTGGGCACGGGCATGAGTGGCGGCAACTTCAGCGTCCCGCCCATCGTGAAAGCCCTCACCACGCTGCCCAGCGGCGACCTGATCGCCGGCGGGGATTTCATCACCGCCGGGGGCGTGACCCTCAACTGCATCGCCCGCTGGAACGGCTCGGCCTGGTCCGCGCTGGGGACGGGCATGAGTGGTGGCAGCTCCAACCCCGTTGTGTTCGCCCTCACCACACTGCCCAGCGGCGACCTGATCGCCGGCGGGTCCTTCACCACCGCCGGGGGCGTGACGGTCAACCGCATCGCCCGCTGGAACGGCTCGGCCTGGTCCGCCCTGGGCACGGGCATGAACAGCGATATGTACGCCGTCACCACGCTGCCCAGCGGCGACCTGATCGCGGGCGGGGTCTTCACCACCGCCGGAGGCGTCCCCGTCAACCGTATCGCGCGCTGGAACGGCTCGGTCTGGTCCGCTCTGGGATCGGGCATGAGCAACACCGTTACCGCGCTCACCGCGCTGCCCAGCGGCGACCTGATCGCCGGCGGGTTTTTCACCAGCGCCGGCGGCCGGACGGTCAACGGTATCGCCGGCTGGAACGGCTCGGCCTGGTCTGCCTTGGGCACGGGCATGAGTGGCGGCAGCTTGCCCAACGTGCGCGCCCTCACCACGCTGCCCAGCGGCGATTTGATCGCGGGTGGGGAGTTCACCACCGCCGGGGGCGTGACCGTCAACGGCATCGCCCGCTGGAACGGTTCGGCCTGGTCCGCCCTGGGCCCGGGCATGAACGGCCCCGTGTTCGTCCTGGACAGGCTTCCCAGCGGCGACCTGATCGCCGGTGGGTCCTTCACCACCGCCGGGGGCGTGACGGTCAACAACATCGCCCGCTGGAACGGGGCGGCCTGGTCCGCCCTGGGCACTGGCATGGACGGCGCCGTGTCCGCCCTCACCACGCTGCCCAGCGGCGACCTGATCGCCGGTGGGTCCTTCACCACCGCCGGGGGCGTGACGGTCAACAACATCGCCCGCTGGAACGGCTCGGCCTGGTCCGCCCTGGGCGCGGGTATGAACAGCATCGTGCTCGCCCTCACCACGCTGCCCAACGGCGACCTGATCGCCGGCGGGGTCTTCACCACCGCCGGGCTTGGGGTCGCTCCGTACATTGCCAGGTGGCCGAACTGCCCGCTGCCGCCGGTGTGCGTGGCGGACATTGTGGCGATCGGCGGGCTGCCGCCGGGTGATGGCCTGCTGACGGGCGATGACTTCAACGCGTTTGTGGCGGCGTTCGCGGCCAACGACGGGTTGGCGGACATTGTGTCGATCGGTGGTGAGCCGCCGCCGGACGGGCTGGTGACGGGCGATGACTTTGTGGCGTTCATCGCGGGGTTTGCGGCTGGGTGCCCGTGAAGTGGGTGGGGGAGTCTGAGACGGTTGTTATTCGGGTACAACGGCGTGGCCCTCGGGATGCAATACCCGGGGGCCACGTTCGTTTGGCTGGATGTCCGGCGGTGAAAAGGCCCCCGTGTTGGGGAGCGGCCGCGGGACGGAACCGGGGTGTGGGGTACAGGACACTGACTATGCGGACCGTGAAAATGCTGGTTGGGATGATGGCCGTTGGGTGCATGGCGCTGCCGCTGATGGCGCAGCCGGGCGGGGGTGGCGGTGGTGGCGGTGAGGGTGGTAAGAACGGGCAGCCGGGTGGGGAGCGTCCGCGGCGGGAGCGTGCACCGGGCGGGCCGGGCGGTGAGGGTCGGCCGGGCGGGCAGATGAGCCCGGAGAAGGCCAAGGCGGCGTGGGGTGCGCAGGCGGCGGCGGTGGCGGCCCGGCTGGGGCTGAATGAGGGTGAGGGCAAGGCGCTGGCGGAGGCCTACGTGGCGGCCCGCGAGAGCCATGGCAAGGCGGCCGAAGAGGCGCGGCGGGGGATGATGGAGCGCAATCGCGAGGGTGGCGGAGGTGGTGGCGGGCCGGGCGGGGGTGATCGCGAGCAGATGCGCGAGCGGGCCCAGGAGGGCCTGCGGGCGATGGCGGAACTGAACAAGAAGGAGCAGGAGAAGTTCGCCAAGGCTCTGGAGGGGAAGGTGGCGGCGGACAAGGCGGCCAGCGCGGTGGCGGTGCTGGGGACGTTCAACCGTCAGTATGACGTGATGACCGACGCGCTGGTGGGTTTGAAGTTGGAGGCGGGCAAGCAGCAGCAGGCCATGGAAGTGGTCGAGCGGTTTGTGGCGGCGCAGGAGAAGGCGCGGCCGGCGGCGGGTGGCGAGGGCGACCGTGAGGGCGCACGCGAGGCCATGACCGCGGCCCGCAACTCGATGCGCGAAGAGATGGCCAAGGTGCTGAGCGCTGATGAGATGAAGAAGTTCGAAGAGACGCTGCCGGGCGCCCGCGGGCGGGGCCAGGGCGGCGGAGAGGGCGGCAAGGGCGGGGGCAAGGGTGGCGAGGGTGGCAAGGGCGGTGGTGAGGGCGGGGGCAAGGGTGGCGGCGGCCGCTGAGTGATGGGTCAACGTGAGGCTTCGACTTTTGTCTGCACCCGGTGAGGGTGATGGATGGACAACCGGCCGGACGCTCAGGTGACTGGGCGTCCGGCTGTTTTTTTGGTGTGATGGGGGAAGGCGCGGGGCGGGGGGGGGCGGTCAGCCGGTGAGTTTGGCGACGATCTTGCGAACGGTGGGGACGACGACCAGGGCGGTGGGGAAGGCGACGAGGAAGGCCAGAGCCCAGGCGCGGAGCCAGTGGGTGGTGAAGCCGGGGACGAAGCCCCGGTGGATGATGGTGAGGGCGAGGGAGATGACCAGGCTCATGGCGAAGACCATGAGGGTGATGAACAGAAACGTGGCGTACTTCTTGTCGATGCGGAGCATGCGGGGCGACGGTACGGTGGCGGATCAGCGGGTGGGCGATGTGGTGGTGGGGGCTGGTGGCAGGTCCAGCGCCCAGGTGATGGACTGCTGGAGGAGGCGGCGGAGGGTGGGGGAGGCAGGGTCGGACGGGGGCGGGGTGGCGGGGAGGATGGTGGCGACGATGCGTTGGGGCGGGAGGGGCGTGGGCTCGACGCCGGCGGGGGCGGTGGGGATGCGGGGGGGGGTGCGGGGGGTGGCGTTGACCCAGAGGATGGGCTGGCGGGTTGACGCGGCGCTGCCGGAGGG
>Ga0209972_10002284_pt1 | contig 15767 bp, 10 predicted proteins | sample NOAtaG_7_FD_187302 | JGI IMG/M metagenome (GOLD analysis project Ga0209972, IMG submission 187302) | Freshwater lake microbial communities from Lake Erie, under a cyanobacterial bloom - NOAA_Erie_Diel1S_2200h metaG (SPAdes) (version 2) | ecosystem: Environmental > Aquatic > Freshwater > Lake ... | reverse complement strand
CGTTCCTGAGCTCCAGGCTCGTGAAGGAGGTGGCCCGGCTGCGGGGCGACGTCTCCCCGTTCGTGGCACCCGAGGTCGTGCAAGCGCTCCGGGACAAGCTCGGCACCTGAGCCCCGACCCGGGCGACCCGGCGTTGCCTCGGGGTCAGCCCATGCCCCGGGACCCATGGCCGGCCCGGCAAAGGCGCCCCCCGATGCTGGACTCGAGGAATCCGCTCCGACACTCTCCGCCCCATGCATCCCCTCCGGTTCCTGCTGATCACCCCCGCCCTCCTCGCGCTCCCCCTCCAGGCGGGCGAACCCAAGGCCCTCTTCGACGGCAAGACCCTTGCCGGCTGGGAGGGCGATCCGAAGATCTGGTCCGTGCAGGAGGGTGCCATCACCGCCGGCCGCGTGGATGAGCGGGCCAAGCGCAACGAGTTCCTCGCCACCACCCGCGGCTACACCAACTTCGTGCTGCGACTGCGCTTCAAGATCGAGGGCACTGAAGGCTTCGTGAACTCGGGGGTCCAGATCCGCAGCGAACGCGTCCCCAACCACCACGAGATGGTCGGCTACCAGGCCGACATCGGCGAAGGCTGGTACGGGGCGCTGTATGACGAGTCCCGCCGCAACACGATCCTGGCCAAACCCGACCCGGAGGTCGTCAAGAAGGCGGTGAAACCGGGCCAGTGGAACCACTACGAGATCCGCGCCGATGGCGACCGGGTCGTGTTGAAGATCAACGGCGCCCAGACCGTGGACTACACCGAAAAGGACCCGAAGGTGGTCCCTCACGGTCGGATCGCCGTCCAGATCCACGGGGACGGGAAGACCCGCGTCCAGTTCAAGGACATCACCGTCGAGGAACTGCCCTGAACCTGGGAAAGCCCCGGGAAGAGGGGATGGATCACGGGCGCGGGAGAGGCACCCCGCGCGCCTCATCCCCAGACAACCAACAGGCCGCAGGAGGGAAACCCCTGCGGCCTTGCCGTGGATGGGTCTGTCGGGACCGTCGGGACGGGGGAGAAGACCCTCAGAAGAACCTGGATCACCCCGCGACCCCTCAATCCTCGCCGGGCTCGAGCGGCGGACGGACGCCGTACTTCTTCTTGAGGGCCTCGACCTGGGCCAGGGGTTTCATGCCGCCGGTGCAGGTCGGGTCGGACAGGGACGCGGCGGCCGCGCAGACGCCCGTCAGCAGCGACTTCTGCAGGTCCCAACCCTCGTGCAGGCCCAGCAGGACGCCCGCGCAGAACGCGTCGCCCGCACCGGCCGATCCCGCGATGGCCTTGGCCGGCACCTTGAGCGAGGGCTGCCAGTGGTCCTTGCCGTCGCGGGTCCGGGCGAAACAGCCCTCGGGAAAGTGGATCACGACCAGTTCCTTGACCCCGAACTGGAGGATTGCCCCGGCGGCGTGCCGCAGGGAGACCGTGTCCAGCACGCCTTCCTTGCGGATCCGGAAGCCGGTGACCATGCCGGCCTCGTACTCGTTGATGATGGCGTAATCGCAGTGCTTGAGCGCCGGAGTCACCACCGTCTTGAAGCGGTCGCTGGCCTCGCTGACCACGTCGATGCTGGTCTTGAGACCCGCGGCCTGGGCCGCCGCAAGGAGCTTGGCCGCGGCCGTCGTCCCGTCCTTGCCCACGACGTCCAGCTTGTCCAGGAGCAGCAGGTAGCCGAGGTGGAAGATGCGGGCCTTGATCTTGGAGAAGTCGAGATCCTTGCCGTCCCACAGGGCGTTGGCACCCCGGTAATGGAAGAAGGTGCGCTTGCCGGTCGACTGAACCGTGAAGACGTCGGTGTAGCTCGTGTCGGCCTCCGCGGTGGCCTTCAGGAGGCGGGTGTCGACCTTGTGCTTGGCGCAATCTTCGAGGATCGCATTCCCGAGGGCATCCTTGCCCACGAGCCCGGCCCCGAGCAGCGGGAACTCGACCCCGAGCTTGGCCAGGTCGAGGAGCACGTTGTAGGGGGAGCCTCCGGTTCCCAGGTGTTGGCTCTTGATGTTGGCCAACTGTTCGAGACCCGGGTAGGCATCGACCATCTTGACCCGATCGATGATCCAGTTGCCGCCGGCGAGGATGCCGGAGCGCTTGGAGACGGAATGGCTCTTCATCGGAAATGCAAACGACAATACGGACTGCGCAATTGAACGGTGACACGGTACACCGGGCACCGTCCCGTTGTCTCCAAGGATTTGCAGGGGCTCTCCGTCCCAACGGATCGATCCTCCCCAGCCCACCACCGGGAGCCGGTCGCCGGACCTCGCGAAAAACATCACCTGAAGGGAAGGCTTCTTGTGTCGGGAGGCTTCGTCCGGATACTGTTCCTGCAAGTTTCCCTGCCGGCTTATGCGATTGAACCAGTCCCTCTGGATGGCCGCCCTCTGTTGGGGTGCTTCCGCGTTCCAACCCACCGCATGGTCGGCCGAACGCGGCCCCGACAAGCCCATCCCGCCAGCACCGCCGCTGCCCGCGATCCGCGCGCTGCGGCTGGAGCCGGCCAGACTCACGCTGCTCGACGGTCGGGACTCCCGGAAGGTCCTGGTCCTCGGCGAGACGCCGGACGGTTCCTGGGTCGACTTGGGCCCGAGCGCCGTCCTCAAGCCGGAGTCGGCGGATGTGGCCGTGGATGCCGAGGGCTACCTGATCGGAAAGAAGGCCGGCAGGACATCCGTCGCGGTCTCCGCAGCGGGCAGGACCGCCCGCCTTGAGGTCGAGGTGAAAAGCGTCGCCTCCCCCGAGGTCGGGTTCGTCCGCGACATCGAGCCCATCCTCAGCCGTGCGGGCTGCAACTCGGGCCCCTGCCACGGTTCGGCGAAGGGCAAGAACGGCTTCAAGCTCGCCCTGCGCGGCTACGACCCGGACTACGACTACCAGGCGCTGGTGAACGACCTCAGTGGTCGCCGGTTCAACCGGGTGCACGTCGACGAATCGCTGATGCTGCAGAAACCGCTGGGCGACATCCCGCATGAGGGACGCCAGGCCCTCGTGCCGGGATCGCGTTACCACCAGACCCTCCGGCAATGGATCTCCGAGGGGGCCCGTTTCCAGGAGATCGCCCCCAACCGGCCGACCCGCATCGAAGTCCTGCCGGCCCAGGTGAAGCTCGACCTGCCGGGACGGCGACAGCAATTGCTGGTGATCGCCACCTACCCCGACGGCTCCAGCCGCGACGTCACCCGTGAGGCCGTCCTGAGCAGCAACAACGAGGAGGTGGGCCTCGTCCAGGGCAACACCGTGATCCCCCTGAGGCGGGGCGAGATGGCCGTGCTCGTGCGTTACGAGGGCCAGTACGACGCGCGCGAGGTGACGGTCATGGGCGACCGGACCGGATTCCGCTTCGCCGCGATGCCCGCGTACAACTTCATCGACACGGCGGTGAATGCGAAGCTGGAGAGCCTCAAGATCAACCCCAGCGACCTGTGCACCGATGCCGAGTTCATCCGCCGGGTCTCCCTCGACATCACGGGCCAGCCGCCCACGGCCGAGGCGGTCCGGGCCTTCCTGTCCGACCCCGCCGAATCCCGCAAGAAGCGCGAGGCCTTGGTCGACACCCTCATCGGCTCCAGTGCCTCCTCGGAGTTCTGGGCCAACAAGTTCGCCGATCTCCTCCAGTGCAACTCGGAGATCCTTGGCAAGAAGGGGGTCTGGGTCTTCCGCAACTGGATCCGTGACCAGTTCGCCGCCAACCGGCCGTTCGACCGTTTCACCCGGGACCTGCTGCTGGCCAAGGGCAGCACCTTCGAGAACCCGGCCGGCAACTACCTGAGGGCCTTGCGCGATTCCGGCAAGATGACCGAGGACATCTCGCAGACCTTCCTGGGGGTCCGCTTCAACTGCAACAAGTGCCACGACCACCCCTTCGAGCGCTGGACCCAGAACCAGTATTACGAGTTCGGGGCGTTCTTCGCCCAGGTGGCCTTCAAGCGGGGCACGCTGGGCCGGGACCACATCATCCGCTCCGGCGAGACCTACGCCCATGAGCAGGTGTCCGAGGAGATCGTCTATCCCAACGACCAGGGCGGCGAGGTCCGGCATCCCAAGAACGATGCGGTCGTGCCGCCAAAGGTCCCCTACGGCACGAGCCGGGCGGTGGTCCCCGGTGAGGATCGCCGCGAGGCCTTCGCCGCCTGGCTCACGTCCCCGGAAAACCCCTACTTCGCCAAGTCGACGGTGAACCGCTTCTGGAGCTATTTCTTCGGCCGCGGCATCATCGACCCGGTCGACGACATCCGGGCGGGCAACCCGCCGAGCAATCCCGCGCTGCTGGAGGCGCTCACCGCCCGCTTCGTGGCCGATGGCCATGACGTGCGCAAGCTCATGCGCCACATCGTCACCTCCCGGACCTACCAGCTCAGCATCGTGCCGAACCGCTGGAACGAGGACGACCAGGTCAACTTCTCGCATGCCCTGCCCCGCCGGCTCAGCGCCGAGCAGATGCTCGACTCCATCGCGGTGGCCACCGGGAGGCCGCTGCAGTTCTCCAACCTGCCCGAGGGCATGCGGGCCGCGCAACTGCCCGACGGACTGGTGCCGGGCAACGACTTCCTGAGCCTCTTCGGCAGGCCCAAGCGGCAGAGCGCCTGCGAGTGCGAGCGCAGCAGCAATGTGACCCTGTCCCACGCCCTCAACCTCATCAACGGCAAGACCCTGGGCGAGTGCGTGAGCCGGCCCGACAACCGCTTCGCCAAGCTCGTCTCCGAGCAGACGGACGACCGAAAGGTCATCGAGGAGATCTACCTGAGCTGCCTGAATCGGCCGCCCACCGACAAGGAATTGTCCGGCATCCGCCTCGGTCAGGGAGCCCAGCGCCTCGAGGGCGCGCAAGACCTCGCCTGGGCCCTCATCAACAGCCCGGCATTCCTCTTCAACCGCTGACCCGCCGCTCCCCGCCCACCGCAACCCTGCACCCGCACCCCAACCCACCATGATCTCCATCCCCGGCCTCTCCGGCGCCACCTGCGACGGGTTCAACCGCCGCGAATTCATGCGCCTCGGCGGCGCCGGCCTGCTCGGCCTCAGCCTGGCGGACATCCTGCGCCTTCAGGCCGAGCAGCCCAAGACCACCGGGCCGGCGCCGGGACAGCCCAAGAACGGCTGGGGCTCGGCCAAACAGGTGCTGATGATCTACCTGCAGGGGGGCCCGAGCCACATCGACATCTGGGATCCGAAGCCCGACGCGCCGTCCAACGTGCGCGGCGACTTCAAGCCCATCCGCACCAAGGTGCCCGGCATCCAGCTCAGCGAGGTCATGCCCAAGCTGGCCCAGCAAATCGACCGGGCCACCCTCATCCGCTCGATGAGCTACACGCCGGCGGGTCTTTTCAACCACACGGCGGCGATCTACCAGATCATGACGGGCTACACGCCCGACCGCGTGTCGCCCTCGGGCCAGCTGGAGCCCCCGGCGCCCAACGACTTCCCCCACATGGGGGCCCAGATCTCGCGCCTCAAGCCGCTGGACATCCCGATGCTTCCCTTCGTGATGCTGCCGCGCCCGCTCCAGGAATCGAACGTCATCGGCAAGGGGGGCACGGCCGGCTTCCTCGGGGCCGCCTACGACCCCTATTATTTCTACCAGGACCCGGCCACCGGCATCAACCTGGACGACCTGACCCTGCGCAAGGACGTCACCAAGGAGCGCCTCGACCGCCGATCCACGCTGCTCAAGGCCGTGAACGACGCCATGCCCGAGATGGAGAAGGCCGTCGAGAAGTACGCCCTCGACCGCTACTATCAGAAGGCCTTCGACCTCGTCAGCAGCGGCCGCGCGCGCGACGCCTTCGACTTGTCCAAGGAGAAGGACGGCCTGCGCGACAAGTACGGGCGCCACACCTTCGGCCAGGGCCTGCTGCTGGCCCGGCGGCTCCTCGAGTCCGGCACCCGCTTCGTGCAGATGAACTGGCCAGCGGTCGCCAACGGCGACCCGACCGTCGACGCCTGGGACACCCATGCCGCCAACTTCGGCCCGCTGCGCAACCTGCATTGCCCGAAGCTCGACTCGGGGCTCAGCGCGCTGCTGGAGGACCTCGACGAGCGGGGCCTGCTGAAGGAGACCCTGGTGGTGGCCCTGGGCGAATTCGGCCGCAGCCCACGCCTCGGCGTGAGCACCAGCGGCAACACCAACAGTCCGGACGGCCGCGACCATTGGCCCTATTGCTACACGGCCCTGATCGCCGGGGCGGGCATCCGGCGCGGAGCCCTCTATGGCAAGTCCGATGCGACCGGATCGTCACCCATCGAGACCCCGGTGCACCCGACCCAGATCGTCGCCACGGTGTACCACGCGCTGGGGATCGACCCGCACACCATCGTGATGAACCACCTGAACCAACCGCGCGAACTGGTGCAGGCCGAGCCCGTCACCGCCCTCTTCGGCTGAGCCCGGCGCCCTTCCCTTCCAACCGCGCGCTCCCGACGCCCCACGACCGAATCGACCCGGTGCCTCCGACGACCGGACGCCCCACCTCCTCCCCATGAGAGTCCCCTCGGCCCTGATCGCCCTGTCGGCCCTGTCCCTGCTCTGGACCTGCCTGCCCGGCGTGCTGGCACAGGCCCCTCCCCGACTCGATTCGGCCTCCGTCACCTGGCTCCAGCGCGGTACCACCCAGGAGATCACCCTCAAGGGAGACGCCCTCGAGGGCATCACGCAGGTGCTGGTCCAGGGCGGTGGGGTCTCTGCACGACCGGGAGTCCCGAAGGCGGCCACCGTGGTCCTGGAGGGATCGGCGGGAGGGCTCTCGAGCGGTGCGGCCAATTCGCAGCAGGCCCTCACCCTCCACTGGGTTTCGGTCCCGGAGGCGGCGCTCGGCGCGCGCGAGGTCCGGGTGGCCGGACCCCACGGGGTGTCCAATCCGCTCACACTCCAGCTCAGCGACCTGCCTGAACTGACCGACCCGCGCACGAACGTCACGCTCGCCAAGGCCGCCCCGTTGACGCTGCCGGTGGCCATCTCGGGCGTGCTGGGCACGAACACCGAGTCGGACTTCTTCCGGTTCAAGGCGGGTGCCGGCAAGGCGCTGATCTTCGACCTGCAGGCCAACCGCACCGGTTCGCCGCTGGACGCCAACCTCATCCTCCGGGATGCCGCGGGCAAGGAACTGGCCCGCAGCGAGGATGCCCACGGCCTCGATCCGTTCCTCGAATACACGTCGACGGTCGACACTGACCTCGTGCTCGAGGTCCACGACCTGCGCTACCAGGGCGGCGCCGACTACCGCTACCGCCTCGTGGCGGGACACCTGCCCTACCTCGAGTCGTTGTTTCCCTTTGGTGGCCGGCGCGGCGCGTCCGTGAACCTCCAGTGGGTCGGCAGGAACCTCGAGGGCGTCGAGACGCTGCCTCTCCAGGTCGCACCGACGGCCCCGCTGGGCCGCCAGGAGGTCCGGGCCCGCACGCCGCTGGGATTCTCCAACCCCGTGGCCTTCGAGGTGGGTGACCTGGAGGAATCCGCCGACACGGAACCCAACGACACCCCGCAGCAGGCGCAGGTCCTCACCCTGCCACGCGTCGTCCAGGGCCGCATCGGCGCCGAGAAGGATGCGGACATCTTCCGCTTCAAGGCGCCGGCCGACCAGCGCTGGATCATCGAGGTGCAGGCCCGACCGTTCGGTTCGCGCCTCGACGCCCTCCTGACCCTCTCGGACACCAACGGCACGGTGCTCCAGCGCAACGACGACGCCGCCGGCCCGGATGCGCGCATCGAGTTCGACGCCAAGAAGGACGCCGAATACCGCCTCACCCTGCGCGACCTCACCCAACGCGGCGGGGACCGCTTCGGCTACCGGATGACCCTGCAACCGGCGGACCGCACCCCGGATTTCGGCGTCCGCGTCGGAGCCGGGCGCTTCCGGGTGGCCCGGGGAGGTTCGGTGGCCGTGCGGTGCGAGGTGGATCGGCGCAATGGTTTTGACGGCCTGGTCCGCATCGAACCCGTCGGCCTCCCCCCGGGCGTCTGGGCCGCGCCGCTGGTCCTGGCTCCGGGGGCCTCCACCGGATGGTGGGTGATCTCCGCCAACGCCGATGCCGCCCTGGAGTATCTCCCGCTCAAGGCCATCGCCCACGGTGACCATCAGGGCAAGGGCGTCTCCCATCCGGTCACGTTCTCCGAGATGGCCTGGCTGACGGTGTTGCCCGCCGTGCCGTTCGACCTGAGCGTCGCACCCTCCAGCCTGCTGGCCGAGCAGAACGCGGCCACGAGCCTGGAAGTCCGGGTCCAGCGCCGGGAGGGATTCGACGGCGAGGTGCGGATCGTGGCCGAGGACCTTTCCGGCGTCTCGATTCCCGCCGTCACCGTGCCCGCCGGGCAGACCCGCGCCCGCCTGGCGCTGCAGGTGGCCCAGAACGCCGAGGTGGGCACCCGCCCGGTGATGGTCCGCGCCGAGGCGACGGCGAAGGGGCGTGCCGTGGTCACCCACGCACCCGCACCGGTGCCGCTGACCATCCAGCCGATCCCCATGTTCCTCACCGCCATGCTGCCGGGGTCGCCGTTCTTCCGCACCGACCCCGTCCGCCTGTCGGCCGTGGCGCTCCCCGATGGCACCACCTCCGAGGCCAACCAGACCCAATTCGTGGTCAAGGTGGACCGGCGCGGCGTGGGCGGAGAGATCGACCTGCGCCTGGAGGACCTTCCAACCGGCGTCGAGGCCACGGTGTCGCCCATCCGCACCAACAAGAACGAGGCCACCATCCAGCTCAAGGTCTCGTCCAAGGCGCAGACCGGCAAGGAGCACCAGTTCCGTGTCGCCGCCACGGCCACGCATCAGGACCGGATCTGGCGTCAGAAAACCCAGCCCATCCACCTCACCCTCACCGCGCCTGAACCGGAGGCCTCGAAGCCGGAACCCCTGAAGCCCGCTCCCGGCAAGCCCGAGCCGGCCAAGGCCCAGGCCCAGCCCGCCGAACCGAAGCCCGCCGCCCCACCGGCCAAGTCATGACCTCCCACCCCACCGTCGCCCGCCCCCCGGGAATCGCCCGGACCGCTGCCGCCCAACCGATCGCTCCCACCGGCCAGGTCGTTCCAGGCCACCGTTGGCCCGCCCTGCTGGTCGCCGGGCTGATGGCCGTCGCCGGTGCCCCGGAAGCCCTTTCGGCCGCCGAGAAACCCGTGTCGTGGTGGCGCGACGTGACGCCCATCTTCAAGCGTTCCTGCAACGGCTGCCACAATCCCAACAAGCTCAAGGGCGAGGTGGATACCTCCACCTTCGCCGGCCTCATGAAGCCCGGGAAGGAAGGCCCGAACCTCGTGGCGGGCGACCCGGCCAAGTCGTTGCTCATCGCCTCCGTCTCGGGCAAGGAGCCCGACATGCCCAAGGAAGGCGACGCGCTGTCCCCGCAGGAGGTGGCGCTCATCTCCCGGTGGATCCAGGAAGGGGCCAAGGACGACACCCCGGCCGACGCCTACTCGACCAAGCTCAAGGAACCGCCGACCTACGCCCTGCCCCCGGTGGTCAGCGCGCTTGACGTGTCGCCCGACGGCAGGGCCATCGCCGTGGCCGGCTACCATGAGGTGCTGCTGCTCGACACCGGCAACTGGTCGCTCACCGCGCGCCTCGTGGGCGAATCGCCACGCATCGAGTCGGTCGCCTTCTCCCCGGACGGCAAGTCCCTCGGCGTGAGCGGCGGAGCCCCTGCCCGCTTCGGCGAGATCCAGGTCTGGGACATCGCCGGATCCCGGCAGACCCAGGGATTCCGACTGGCCACCGACTCGCTCTTCGGCCTGTCGTGGTCGCCCGACGGCACGCGGGTGGCCACCGGCGGTGCCGACAAGGTCGTGCGCGTGACCCGGGTGAGCGACGGCAAGGAACTGGTGAAATTCGAGAACCACAGCGACTGGGTTTTCCGCACCGCCTGGCTGCCCGACGGGTCCAGGTTCCTGAGCGCCAGCCGTGACCGGGCCATCAAGCTGATCGACGCCGGCAGCGGCCAGTTCATCGACGACATCAACAAACTCCTCGAGCCCATCGATTGCATGGCGCGCCATCCACGCGAGGACGCCGCCGCCTACGGTGGCGCCGAGGGCGGCCTGCGGGTCTACCGCGCCAAGGAGAACCAGGACCGCACCGCCGGGAACAACGACGTCAACCTGGTGCGCGACTATGAGCGCCAGCCCGGTCCGGTGCATGCGGTCGCCTTCAGCCCGGATGGCGCGCTGCTGGCGGCCGGCGGCACCGGCAGCGAGGTCCGCGTGTACGAGACGGCCACCGGGAAGCGCCGCGCGACCCTCCGGGGTCATGCCGGGCCGATCTTCGCCCTGCGCTTCTCGCCTGATGGAAAGCGGCTCTACACCGCCGGATTCGAGGGCATCGTCCGTGCCTTCGACCCCGCCTCGGGGGCGCTGGAGGCCATCCTCTACCCCGTCCCCCTCACGCCTGCCCGCCAGACGGCGGGACGGTGAGCCGGGTTCCAGACGCGGCAACCTTGGACGCCGGTTCGGCGGCACCAACCCCGGGCCGGAGCCGGGCCGGTCGCACTCAGGTCAGCTTCGGGAAGAAGCGGCGGGCGGTGGCGCAGGTCTCGGCGGAAAGGGCCTCGAGGCTGAGGCCGCGGGCCTCAGCGACGGCGACGGCGACCTGGCCGACGTGGGCGGGCTCGCAACGCTTGCCGCGGAACGGGACCGGGGCGAGGAACGGGCAGTCGGTCTCGAGCATGCAGTGCCCGGGAGCCACGGCGGCGGCCGCCTCGCGCACATTCGCCCCATTCTTGAAGGTGGCGATGCCGGTGAAACTGACCAGCGATCCCAAGGCCTCGACCTCGCGGAGTTCTGCCAAGGTTCCCACCCAGCAGTGGAAGACCCCCTTCACCCGCGCCGCGTGGGGCCGGAAGATCTCAAGGGTCGGCGCGAAGGAATCGCGGGTGTGGATGATGACATTCAGGCCGGCCTCGGAGGCGATCTCCAGCTGCTGTGCGAACAGCGATGCCTGCTTCCGGCGGTTGGCCGCATCGGCGACCGGTTCCGGCGCGGGCTCCCCGGGCCGCCGGAAGAAATCGAGGCCCGTCTCTCCGATGGCGACCACCTTCGGGTGCCGGGCCAGGTCGCGCAGCGCCGGCCGGATCTCCTCGGGCGATTCGTCCACATGGCCTGGATGCACCCCGACCGCCGCAAACACCGAAGGGAAGCGCTCGGCGATCGCCACGGCCCGCGCGCTGCCGTCCAGGGTGGTCCCGATGGTCACGATCCGGGTGATCCCAGCGGCCGTGGCACGCTGCACCACCGCCTCCAGGTCCCCCGCGTAGTCCGGGAAATCCAGGTGCGCGTGCGTGTCGAAGAACTCGGTCATGTGGGCCTGAGGGTGCCCGGAAGGCTCGGGGTGGATCAAGGAGGCCCGAGGCCGGTCGACCGGGCGATCAGGTTCCGCCTCGGCACCTGGCCGATCGCCGGGAGTTCGCGGTGGTTCCACCCGCTTTCCTGCTTCCCCGCACCGGAGGTTTCCCGGCATCCTTGAACCATGTTCCTCGGCCAACGTCTCCGCCTCTGGCTTTGCGTCCTGATCCTCGGCCTGGGCCGGGGCGTTCTCGCGCTGTCCGCCGCCGAAGCGGCGAGGTTCTCCCTCAACGACGGGGATCGCGTCCTCTTCATCGGCGACACGTTCTTCGAGCGGGAGGTCGACTACGGGCACCTGGAGACCTCGCTGACGACCGCCTACGCCGACCGTCGGGTGACCTTCCGCAACCTGGGCTGGGCGGCCGACACCCCGATGGGCAAGGCGCGCGCCAGCTTCGACTGGAACAAGTCGGAGGAGGGTTGGCTCAAGCGCGTCCAGGAACAGGTCGCCATCGCCAAACCGTCGGTCGCCATCCTCAGCTACGGAATGACCGCGGCCCTCGAATTGGCCGACACGCCGTCGCCGGATGCCCGCGCGGCCTACCTCTCGAAATTCATCGCCGACACCGGCCGGCTGATGACCGCCATCGGCGAGGCCAGTGGCCAGCCCGTCCGTTTCGTCCTCTTCACCCCGGTCCAGCAGCAGGGCGAGCGCCCCGACTCGAACCGGTCCAAGGCCCTGAACGAGGTGGCCGAGGCGCTGACGGCCCTTGGCAAATCCTCCGGCAGCCCGGTGGTGGACATCCTCGGGGCCACCCGCCGCATCTCGATGCTGCGCATGGTCACCTACGAGAGCCCGGTGATCCTCAACGAAACCGGCTACCGGATGCTGGCGGACCGCCTGCCCGAACTGCTCGGCATCCAGGCCCCGGCCAAGGGCACGGACACGGCACTCCTGCGCTCGGCCATCCGGCACAAGAACGAGCTGTTCTTCCACCGCTGGCGCCCGGCCAACTGGACCTACCTCTTCGGCTTCCGCAAGCACGAGCAGGGACGCAACAGCGTCGAGATCCCGCAATTCGACCCGATGGTCGCCGAGTGGGATGCCCGCATCGCCGGCCTCCGCCCGTCGGAGCAGCCCGACCCGAAGGTCGCGGCCGAGGTGCGTGAGCTGCTGGCGCGACACGCGGCCCAGTCGGCCTCGGCCGCCGATTCCCGCGCCAAGGTCTCCAAGCAGCCGTTGCCCACCTTCGACCACGAAAAGGACATCGAGGTGAACCTCTGGGCCGAGAACCCGCTGCTCCACAAGCCCATCCACATGAACTGGGACCCCCAGGGACGGCTCTGGGTGGCGTCGTCCGAGGTCTACCCCCAGATCAAACCCGGCCAACCCGCCGTGGACTCGGTCGTGGTGGTCGAGGACACCGACGGCGACGGCAAGGCCGACCGGCACACGGTCTTCGCCGACGGCCTGCTCATCCCCACCGGCGTGGTGCCCGATGGCAAGGGAGGCTGCTATGTGGCCGCCAGCCACCAACTGCTGCACCTGGAGGACACCGATGGCGACGGCAAGGCCGATCGCCGGACGGTCACCCTGTCGAGCTTCGGCACCGAGGACACGCACCACAACCTGCACACGCTGCGCTGGGGGTACGACGGTCACCTGTACATGAACCAGTCGATCTACACCCACACCCACATCGAGACGGCCCACGGGGTGCGCCGCCTCAATTCGGGCGGCATCTGGCGTTTCAATCCCGACTCCTGGACGCTGTCGGTCTTCACCCGCGGAGGCTGCAATCCCTGGGGCCACCACTGGGACCAGTACGGCAATTCGTTCTTCACCGACGGCGCCGGCGGCAAGGGCATCTACCACGCCATGGACGGGGCGACCTACTTCACCTACTCGGACATGCGCCGTGAGGCCGACAGCATCAGCCCGGGCAACTACCCCAAGTTCGCCAGCCTCGAGGTCGTGCACAGCCCGGCCTTCCCCAAGGACTGGCAGGAGAACGTCATCACCTGCGACTTCCGGGCGCACCGCGTCGTGCGTTTCTCGGTGAACGATTCCGGTTCGTCCTTCCAGACCCGGGAACAGCCGGACCTCCTGCGGTCCACCAATGTGACCTTCCGCCCGATCGATCTTCGCCTGGGGCCCGACGGCGCCCTGTACATCGCCGACTGGAGCAACCCGATCATCCAGCATGGCGAGGTGGATTTCCGGGATCCGCGCCGGGACAAGGAGCACGGCCGCATCTGGCGGGTCACCGCCAACGCCTCCGGTCGGGCCGCGGGCCGGAAGGCCACCGACCTCACCCGACTGCCGACGGTGCAGCTCCTCGACCGCACCTTGTCGGCCAACGGCTGGGAGCAGGAGCAGTCCCGGCTGGTCCTCCGCCAGCGGGATGCCGGCGAGGTGCTCGAGGCCGCCAATGCGTGGGGCAAGACCCAGAAGGATCCCCGGTCGGCGCTGGAGGTGGCCTGGTTGCACCAGGCCTTCGGTCGGCAGGGCGGTCCGTGGCTGGGCCAGCTCACCGCGTCCGGCGATCCCCGCCTGCGGACGGCCGCCGCCCGGCAGTGGAGCCATTGATGGGATCGTCATCGGAGCCGCACCCATGACGCCCCGCAAGGATGCCGCCCGGAGGACCCCGTCGCGTTCGGAATCGACCGAGGACCACCTCGAGCGCATCCAGGAACTGGTCGATCGCAACGGGTACGCGCGCGTCAGCGACCTGGCCGAGGCGCTGGGCCTGAGCTCGTCGACGGTGTCCAACATGGTGAGGCGGCTGGCCAAGCGGGGGTACGTCAACTACCAGCGCTACCGGGGATTCACCCTCACCACCGAGGGGGCGGCCGTCGCGGCCCACGTCAAGGACCGACACCGCACCCTGACCGAGCTCCTGACCCTGCTGGGACTCGGACCCGAGACCGTCGAGCGGGAGGTCGAGGACATCGAGCATCACCTCACGCCGCAGACCCTCGCGGCCCTCACCGCGCTGGTGGGCTACTGGAAGAACCACCCGGCGGAGCTGAGGGCCTTCCGGCGCTTCCAGTCCCGGACCCCGGCCCGGAACGCGTCGACGGATTGCCTCAAAATCTGATCCCGGGCCGACAGTTCCGGCTTCACCTCGGTTTTGGCATGGGCCAAATTGGCCGTCTGTGATCAGCACCACCGCCGAACTGCGGGAGCTCGCGGCACGCGTGCGCGAGGCCGACTGGGTCGCCCTCGACACCGAGGCCGACTCGTTGCATGCGTACCCGGAGAAGCTGTGCCTCCTCCAGGTGGGCATCCCCGGGGCGGAATTCCTGGTCGATCCCCTGGCCGACCTGCACCTCGAGCCGCTGTGGGAGGCCATGGACCACCACTGCATCATCTTCCACGCGGCCGACTACGACCTGCGTCTGCTCTTCCGGGGCCACCACTTCCAGCCGGCCGGCATCTTCGACACGATGCTTGCCGCCCGCATCGTCGGGGAACCCCGTTTCGGCCTCAACGATGTGCTCAACGCCCATCTCGGCATCACCCTCGAGAAGGGTTCGCAGAAGGCCAACTGGGGCCGCCGGCCACTCACCCCGGCGATGGTCGACTACGCGCTGAACGACGTGCGTCATCTGCACCCGCTGCGGCAATCCCTCCAGCGCCGGCTGGAGGAACTGGGCCGGGTCGAGTGGCACCGACAGTCCTGCGAGCGTCTCATCCGCGACTGCTGCCAACCCGAACAGGTCGACGAGGATGCCATCTGGCGCACCAAGGGCCACGACAAGCTCGATCCGCTGGGTCTGGCCGTCCTGCGCGAACTTTGGCACTGGCGCGAGAAGGACGCCTTGCGCACGGGCCGACCGCCGTTCTTCGTCCTCAAGCACGAGCAGTTGGCCGAACTGGCGGCCGCCGCATCCGAGACCCGCACGACGCGGGGCCTCAACCTGCCGCACTTCCTCACCTCGAAACGGCGCGCCGGCCTGCTGGACGCGGTCCAGCGAGGCCTCGAGGTGCCCGAGGACAGCCTCCCGCGTCCGATCCGGGTGCATTCGCGGCGGATGACCCGTGCCGAGCTTGACGTCTCCGACCGGTTGGCCCGGGTCCGCGATCTCAACGCCCAGGAGTTGGGCATCGATCCCACGCTCATCGCCTCCAAGGCCACCCTCTTCGCGCTCGGCCGGCACGACCCCGAGGCCTGGGCCGACCTGATGCCCTGGCAGCGCGAGCTTCTCGAGAAACCGCCGGCCAAACGCCCTGCCGCGGGGTCCCATCCCCTGCCCGCACGGGGGGGCGCTCCGAACGCCGAGCCTCCCAAGGACGTCCGCGGGGACGACGATGCCCCATCGACCCCGGTCTACGGGCTCGACTGAGCGTTCCAGGGCGCCGGCAAGGCGCTGCGGACCGGCCTCGGAACCCGGAAACCCGCCATGTCACGGCACCCGGAGGCGTCGACATCCGCGTTTTCGAGTTGATCCGCCCGTCGGGGGAACGAGCTTTACGGCGCGCGAGCCCTTTCCCCCTTCCATGCACCCATCGATTCCCCT
>Ga0209972_10002283_pt1 | contig 15771 bp, 7 predicted proteins | sample NOAtaG_7_FD_187302 | JGI IMG/M metagenome (GOLD analysis project Ga0209972, IMG submission 187302) | Freshwater lake microbial communities from Lake Erie, under a cyanobacterial bloom - NOAA_Erie_Diel1S_2200h metaG (SPAdes) (version 2) | ecosystem: Environmental > Aquatic > Freshwater > Lake ... | reverse complement strand
TCCGCACCTCCACCTGGCGGAGGTCCACTTCGAGTTCTTCGGCGATGAGGGCGGGCATAGACTGCCAGGTACCCTGGCCCATTTCGGGGCGGGGATTGAAGATAGTGATCCGGTTATCTGCGGCGATGAGGATGAAGGTGTTGAGCTCGGTAGCGCCATTGATCGCTGCTTCGGCGCCATCGAGGGATTGGAGCGCAAAGATTTTCCCGGTCCCGCCGAAGCCGACGGCAAGAAATGCCCCGGCAGCAGAGGCTGTTTTCAGGAATTCCCTTCTGGACGTTAAAATTGGTTTGCTGGACATTTTTCGATTTTTTTAGCCTTTTTGCATGAAAGTTCCGGCTTTTTGAATAGCTTTTTTCACCCTTGGGTAGGTCCCACAACGGCAAAGGTTACCTGCAAGTGCTGCCTGCATTTCTGCTTCGCCCGGGTTGGGGTTGTTGTTGAGCAATGCAGCCGCGCTCATAATCATTCCGCTTTGGCAATATCCACACTGCGGGACTTGCTCTTCGATCCAGGCTTTCTGGAGGGGGTGGTCGTTATTTTCTGAAAGGCCCTCGATCGTCGTGATTTGCTGTGCGCCGCGGATCGAGGATACCGGAAGGGAACAAGAACGTACCGGCTGGCCGTTGAGGTGGACGGTGCAGGCCCCGCAAAGGGCCATTCCGCAACCAAACTTGGTACCCTTAAGCCCGGCGAGGTCGCGGATTACCCAAAGCAGCGGCGTATCGGCAGCCGCTTCGACCGTATAGGTTTTGTTGTTGATGCTGAGTGTGTACTTTGGCATAGCGAACGGTTTTATAGATTTGTTGCGACGGGTGCGGTAAGCTTCCTGCCCGTCGCAACAACATCTGTTTTAGGATGGTCAATCGTCCAGTCCCAAGCCTTTCTGAATACGCATGGCGCAGTCTTCGAGGTGGTATTGGGTAAGTTTATCCCCGGAGGCCTTTGCTTTTTTGACGATTTCCTCATGAAGCTCCATGAGAGTACCGCGTGTGACGGCGGCAATATCGTTCTTCATTGGGTCAATGGCCGGAAGGGAAGGCCCGAAGAAGGAGGGGGCAGCCGCTTCTTCTGCTTTCGGGTTGAGGATTTCAATTAATTTTCCGACGTAGATACGTTGAAGGTTGCGCCGGTGTACGCTGACCGCCCTGCCGGATTTTAGCTCTGCGAAGATGCTGTTGCGGAGGTCGCCGTAGAGGTCTTCGATTCCGTAGGCATCAGGGTGGGCTGATTTTATTTCAATCATGCGCTGCAGGCGGTTGGCGTTGTGCAGGCTGGTGAGGGTAGATTCCTGAATTTGTGCCAGGGAATTGACCCCCATGTCAGGGGTAATCAAGCCAAGGATTTTCTGATCCATTAGCCAGGAAGGCGTTTGGAAGAGTTGTTTGTCCAGGAAAACCACAGCATCGCGTTGGAGCTTTGCAGGGGCGGGTTCGTAAACCACCCCTTGCTGATCGAAGGTCTTGGGGGTTTCATAGATACCGCCGACCCATTTGGTGACGTGCCCCAGATAGCGGCGGTATTGCCCGACGATATCTCCATACATTTCCTCCACCATCTCATAATCTTCTGCTTCCTGCTTTGCCCATCCGGTGATGTTCGACATGATTCGCTGCAGGTTTTTGATTCCATAGGTAGAAGCAGTCATGGCATTGTCGCCGAGGTCTTCACTTTGTGCACGGGGGTCAATAGGGGAGGATTCCGTGATAAAGCGGAGGCGCGGGTTAGAGACAACTTTTTCCAGGTACCACTGGTTGAGGATTTTTTTATCCGCTTCGGCATCCTGGGTACCATAAATCGGCTTATAATTCCATTCGATTGCCCATTTGTCATAATCCCCTACGCGCGGCATGAGGTCGCTAACCCCATCCTCGGGTTGGGCGACATAGTTGAACCGCGCATAGTCCATAATGGAAGAGGTATGGCCATATTGGGCGATGAAATCTTTGTCGCGGAGCTTTTCTACAGGTGTAGCGTGGCTGGCACCAAAATTATGCCGGAGGCCGATTGTATGGCCCACCTCATGTGCAGCTACGAAACGCACGAGCTGCCCCATCAGCGCGTCGTCAAATGCTACGGTTTGCGCCCGTGGATCTACCGCAGCGGTCTGGGTAGTGTACCAGCGTTTCAGTAGCTTCATCACGTTATGGTACCAGCCGATATGGCTTTCCAGGATTTCACCGCTCCGGGGGTCGTTGACGTTGGGGCCATAAGCATTTTCGATATCGGAAGCAAAATAGCGGATTACAGAATAGCGGGCGTCCTCCAGACTCATATTGGGGTCATTTTCAGGCCAGTCCTTCGCCTGGATTGCATTTTTCCAGCCAGCCTGCTCGAAGGCCGGCTGCCAGTCTTCTACCCCCTGCTTCAGGTAACTCCGCCATTTGGTCGGGGTAGCCGGGTCAATATAAAAGACGATGGGTTTGGCAGGTTCGATAAGCTCGCCGCGTTGCTGCCGTGCGGCATCTGCGGCATCTTTGGCCTCAAGCCGCCAGCGTACGGCGATGACTTCTTCTTCTGTGCGTTGGGAGTTGTCGTCATAGACCGTACTCCTGGTTGCAAAAATACCTACGCGCGGGTCGAAATACCTTTTGCGCATGGGTTCCAGGGGAAGGAGGATCATAGAAGTGTTCATTTCCAGCGTGATTACCCCGGCCGCATTGCCTGTGGGCAAGGTTACGGTACGACCCGTACTTTGCCCTCCTCCTGGCGAGGGGGGAGTAAGCCCGAATGTTTTGACGCTGCGCACCTCTACATTGATCGGAAAGGCTTTCATCGCCACGATATAAGAACGGTCTTTCTGTATGGACGAAAGCCGATAGGATTGCTTCGTCGCAGGTGGCAGGGTGAAAACCTGGTTTTCGCCATTAAAGAATTCACCTACTTCGATCAGTATGGAGGTGTCTTTACGTGTCGCTTTGATGTCGAAAGCGGCAATGATGGGCTCGACGTTGGAATTGCGTACGGCCTGCGCAATCGGTTGAGCAGTGTCCGGACTTACGTTGATGTAGGATACCATCCGCATAAAAACGTTGTTTGATGGACCTTTTTCAAACCGGATCACCTGGCGGTTGGCTTGTTCGCCGCCATAACCTGCACCCGTGGTCGTCTGGGAAATCCGGGTAATCGCCATAATCTCCCGTCCAAATAGTTCGTTGGGGATTTCGAAATAGTACTTGTCTTCTACCTTGTGCGTCGTGAGCATCCCACTCATCGAAGCAGCTTTGTCCGTAATTATGTCGCGAAAGGATTTTGGGGCGGCAGGTTTTTTTTCCGCAGCACTGGAATCCGGCTTCGCCATACCCGCAGCAGCAGCTTCCGGCCGTCGTCCGGGTTGCGCAGCAATCTCTCCCGGGAGGGTTGTCCAAAGGAAAGCGCAGGCGAGTAAAAATACTAAGTTCGTTTTGTTTTTCATTTTGTAAACTTTTTCCACAATGTACTGTATATTAAACGTTTATATATAAAATATTTTTTAAAAAAAGATTACAGCTATTTTTTTGATTTGTTGCCGTAGAATCATTGCGGGTTAGAAAATAGCTGGGTTTTCCACTGCGCTAACGTGTGGTAAAAGTCTATTGGCCAGCGTCATCCGGGACGGTCAGAACTTTGACCTCCACACGTTGATTTTTTGTTCGGCCTTCCTGGGTATCGTTATTTGCGATGGGCTGGCGTTTGCCATATCCTTTTGAGCTTACCCGGATAGGATCCATACCTTTCCTGACAAGGTAATCAGCAACGGATTTAGCCCTTGCGGAGGAAATTTGGTCACAAATTGCATCCGAGCACAAGTTACTGGTATGCCCGCCAATTTCAATCTTCAGACCGGGGTTTTTCACCATAAATTCGAATAATTCGGTCAACATCGGTAGGGAGCGTTCGTTGAAGTTGGTGCTGTCCACTTCGAAACGTACTTGTTCCAGTGGAATGACCTGCCCGGGTTGGAGTCTGCCAGCAACGAGGCCTTCGATCAATCTTTTGGGGATCTCTTTTTCTGCAACGGCGCTGCATCCTTTTGCATCGGTAGCAGTAACCTGGTGTCTGCCAGCAGCAAGCCCCAGTGCGCCCGGGTTTGTTTCCCCGTTATCCCAGCGATAACTGAACGTACCGCTACCACCTTTTGCCTGAACGGTGGCCTGCCCGTCGGGCTGGCTTCCGGCACCGGATGTAGATATCCAGCTGATGGTGACGGGTGGTGGGGATTCAAGGCTGGAAGCGGCCGTTCCTGTATTCCCTACTGCATCGGTGATGGTAACCTGGTAGTTGCCTGCACCGAGGCTGGTGGCCTGGAGATCGCTGCTTCCCTGTGACCATTTTATCTGATAGGGTTTCTTCCCGCCGGATAGGATAACAGCCAGAATCCCGTCTGTTCTGTCGGAACAAGAAATTGCCTGTTTTAGCTCAAGGGAAATTTTCAGTGGAAGGATATTTTCGGTGATACTGACAGATGAAGTTGCAGTACAGCCATTGGCATCGGTAACGGTTACGGCGCGTTGTCCGGGTGCGAGGTTTACGGCATCCTGAGAGGTTTCGCCATTGTCCCAGCGGAAGGAGTAGGGGGCTTTTCCGCCATTTGTGGTTACGGAGGCTTTGCCATCCTGGTTTCCGGTAGAAGCCGGGGCGGAGGCGGTGGCCTGTGCGGTGAGGGGCTCAGGGCCTTTGACCGTGAAGGTAGCGGAAGCGGATTTACCGGAAGCATCTTTTACCTGTAGTTGGTACACTCCGGTTTTGAGGGCTTTGGGGGCTTGTCCCTGTGCTGTGGGGTCATTCCAGGAGAAAGTGAATGGGCCTTTCCCTCCGCTGACAGTGGCTTCGAGGGCAGCCTCTGCATTGCCGGCGCAGCGGATTTCGGCGGTTTGGGCGATTTTTATGGAAAGTGGGAGGATATTCTCGGTGATTTCCACCACAGCATTCCCCTTACAGCCATTGGCATCGGTAACCTGGACGGAATAGCTTCCAGCTGGCAGGCCTGTAAGCCGGAGTTCTTTCCCTCCGTTTTGCCATTGTACAGCATAAGGCGGAGTACCCCCTGCAATCGTTACTGTTGCGATACCATCCTTACCATTCGTGCTGGCCGGTTTTTCTGCAAGCACTGTAACAGAAAGTGCGGGGGGTGCTTCCAGCACGAAAGTACCCGTTGATTTTTTATTTTGGCTATCCGTGAGTGTCACGATATAGGTGCCTGCCGGCAAATTTGCCGCTGATGGGCCGCTCAGGGAGGGGATATTCCAGGAAAACGCATAGGGGCCCACTCCTCCGCTGGCTTCGAGGATAAGCGCACCATCTTTGGCTGCATTGCAGGAGACCTCCTTTTTAGAGGTTAGGATGAGGCTTAAGTCGGCAGTTTTTTGAGTAATTTCCACCTTAGCCTGGGCTTTACAGCCTTTGGTATCGGTAGCATCTACAAAATGCGTACCCTGGGAAAGGCGTATCGCCTTAAGGCCGGATTCCCCATTATCCCAGCGGACAGAATAGGGGGGCGTGCCCCCTGAAACGCTGATTTCGGCACTTCCATCGAGGGCATTTTCTTTACTTTGGGGGCTGAGCATTACAGCCTGCGCCGTCACGCGTTGGTCTGTGAGCGCCACTTTGGCAGTTTTGAGCTTTCCTTTACTGTCTGTTGCGGTGACTTCATAGGTACCTGGTCCAATTCCTTTCAGCGAAGCAGTGGTCTGGCCGTTTTGCCATACAAAACTGAACGGTGGGTTTCCGCCGGAAATTTTAGCCTCGATTTCTGCGATTGGCTGGTTATTGTTGCAGTCGGGATTTTTCAAGACAATGATGTTGAGGTTCCAGGCAGAGGCTTTTTCGATCACATATACCCCTTTATCGGCAGTACCTATCCACACTGCTCCGTCGAGGTCAACGACGATACAATTCGGGAACTGGCTGGTGTAGTAGTCTGCGGGGCCGAAAGTTTTGAGGTCTTCTTGTTCGGGGGTAAATACGGCGATGCGTTCTGAGGCGACCCATGTCCGTCCATCGGGGCCGGCGGCGAGCGCCATTGCCTGGCCTTCGACTGCGCCTTGCGGGATATCAGCGGGAATCCACTTATTGTCGGCACCGACTTTCCAGAGCAGGTCATCGGCCAGGACCCAGATATCGCCACCTTGCTGGACGATACTTTGGATACTGAAAAATTTCTGTTCAACAGACCAGCGGCCGTCCACGCCATAGAGTGCCCCGCCATCGGTGCCGATCCAGATTTGCCCCCGGGCATCGAGGAACAGACAATTGACGGTATTGCTGGCCATTTTTGTCGTAGAGGTATTCAACCTGGAGACGAGTTGCAGGGCAGGTTTGGTTTTCAGGGAATAGGCCCCGGATTCGGAAGTGCCGATCCAAAGGACATCCTTTCGCACATCATAGGTAGCAGCGGTGATGACGTTTGTCGCGCTGAGGACACCGCCGAGTTGTTTTTGCAAGCTTTCCTTATTCCATCGCAGGGCTGCATTCCCACCCGGGAAGCTATACAGGTCCTGTTCGCTATCGGGGATAGGCACCTGGGTGCCCATGTCATTGGCTTTGACTTCAAACAGCCCTTTATCCGTGCTGATCCATTTCGTGTTATTGGCATCAACTGCGATATTGATGACTCTGCTACGGAAATCTACGGCTCTTGCCCTACTGACTTGCAGATTTTCCTGAGCGGCTAAATAGACGGGGAAAAAGATAAAGAGCAGGGGGAAAGCAGTAAATCCGGGACGCATACAGATTTTCTTCATAGTAAAGGGATAGACATTTTGGTCGTTTTTCCGCAGTGGATTTTCCCGGGGTTGAGTAAAAAGCAAATAATATTTTTTGAGGCTGTCTCAAAAGTCCTTTGGCGGTGCAAGCCGCCAAAGGATTTTTTTTAATGCCGGTTTTGTTGATTTTGCGAAGAAAAATCAACAAAACCGGCGTTAAAAAAAATTATTCTACCGCCGTAGGCGGCATGAGATCAATGCAAATCAGGAGGATTTTTTCTCCTGTTTTAACTGGACGGCATCAATCCCCTTATCTTTGACCATTTGGTTGAGTTCCGGGAGATCTTTGGCGATGACTTCGCGGAATTTTTGGAGTTGGGCGTCAATTTTCCCGGAGAGTTCTTCCTTCACCTGGATTGCCTGACGGGTTGGGCCATAGTTGCCCTGGCTGACCCCGGAGGCTACACCGGCGAGTTTATTATTTAGTTTAATCGGGAAATTGAGCGGATCCTGGCCGCTGCGGTTTTTCGTTTGATAAAGTTCATTTTCGATGATACCGATTTTTTTGTCTATATCGTTCACCTTATCCATTAACGGTTTCATTTCTGGATTATTTTGCCAGAACGACCTGAAATGGTTCATCTGCTGTCGCATACTCCGGATATCAATAATTGTCTGATGGGTTTCGTTGATTTTTTCGTGGATATCCCGGATGAAGCTAAACTGACTGCGCATTTCCTCGGGGGAAGCATCGGAGCGGGGGTCTGCGAGAATTTCGAAGGGTTGTTCCCAGGATCGGGCACCGATACTCAGGCGTACCTTATAGGTTCCGGGTACCGCTCTTGGGCCAGCGAGGCTGGCTGCCCAGAGGATCATCCCATCGAAGGTTTTGGCGTCGGGATAGCGCATATTCCAGACGAAGAGGTTGCCCCCGGCTTTGAACTCTGGTAATTTGCTGTTATTTTCCTTAGATTTGTTCGAGAAGCTACGGATGAGGGTTCCATTGCTTTCGAGGAAATCTAATTTAACTTCAAGGGAATCTACGGGTTTGTCTTTGAGGTAAAAATGGACCATCACTCCGCCGGGGTGGTTCTGTCCTTCTGTTTTGGAAGGTCTGCCGAAGCCGTAACCTGCCCCCATTCTATAGCTCGGCATCGGTTTGTAAAGGTGGGTTCCGGCTGTGGCGATTTCCTCGCTGAGCTGGTGCAGGACGGTGAGATCATCAATAAGCCAAAAGCTGCGTCCCTGGGTAGCTGCGATCAGGTTATCATTTTTGATCGCCAGGTCGGTAATGGGCACGATCGGCAGATTGAGCTGGAAAGGTTGCCAGGCAGCCCCGTTATCGAAGGAGAGGTACATCCCCTTTTCCGTGCCTGCGTAGAGTAGCCCTTTGCGCTTGGGGTCTGCCCTGAGTACGCGGGTAAATGCCCCATCGGGAATACCATTTGAAATGGGCGTCCATGTTTTTCCATAATCGGAGGTGTGGTATAGGTAGGGCTTGTAATCGCCGACCTTATAGCGCGTTCCTGCCACATAAGCGCCACCCTTGACGAAGGGGTCCGGGTCAATAGAATTGAACATGACCCATTCGGGGATCCCTGTAGGGGTTACATTGGCCCAGGTTTTACCACCATCGCGGCTTACGTGCAAGAGACCGTCGTCAGAGCCTGTCCAGATCAGATCTTTTTCGTAGGGAGATTCACAAGCGGCAAAAATCGTACAGTAATATTCTACCGAAGTATTGTCTTTGGTAATTGGCCCGCCGGAAGGACCGAGTTTAGCGGAGTCGTTGCGTGTGAGGTCGGGGCTGATAAGCTCCCAGGATTTACCTCCGTCAACGGTTACGTGGAGGTGGTTGGAAGCGGCATAGAGCTTTTTGGGATCATGCGGGGAGAAGAAGATCGGGAAATTCCACTGGAAGCGGTATTTCATACCTTCTGCACCGTAACCCATGGGATTGTCTGGCCAGACGTTGATATTCTGGCTCTGTTTTGTGGTGTGGTTGATGCGTTCCAGATAACCGCCGTAGCTGCCACCATAGACAACATCGTTGTTTGTTGGGTCCACTGCGATATGGGCGCTTTCGCCGCCTGCGGTTTCTTCCCAGTCTCTTTCCCCTATGGAGCCTCCATCGGTCCGGTGGGCGATACGGAGGGTAGAGTTATCCTGTTGTGCCCCGTAGATACGGTAAGGGAAATGATTATCGGTAACGACGCGGTAAAACTGCGCAGTGGGCTGGTTGTGGTAAGTGGACCAGTTTTCACCGCCATCGAAAGATACCTGTGCGCCGCCGTCGTCGCCGATGACCAACCGCTGGTTGTCTTCCGGAGCGATCCAGAGGTCGTGGTGGTCGCCATGGGGGGCACTGGAGCTGGAGAAAGTACGGCCGCCATCCGTGGATTTATGGTAATTGACATTTAGGACATAGACGGCATTTTCGTCTTTGGTATCGGCATAGATACGGGTGTAGTACCAGGCACGCTGGCGCAGGGAGCGGTCGTCATTGGTTTTTCGCCAGATCTTGCCACCATCGTCAGAACGGAACACGCCGCCTTCGTTTGCTTCTATGATTGCCCATACCCGGTCTGGGTTGACCGGCGATACGGAAAGACCGATGATGCCGAGCGGTCCTTTGGGCAGCCCGGTATTACCGGTGATTTTCGTCCAGGTATCGCCACCGTCGGTACTCTTCCAGATATCGGAGCCGTCCCCGCCGCTTTCCAGGCTGTAAGGTGTGCGCCGGATCCGCCAGGTGGACGCATAGAGGATCCTCGGGTTACCCGGCTCAAAGCAGAGGTCAATTGCCCCTGCATCCGTATTGGCGAACAGGATGCGTTCCCAGGATTTGCCGCCATCTTTGGAGCGATATACTCCGCGTTCTTCGGTAGGCTTGAACAGGTCCCCAAGTACTGCCGCATAGACCAGGTCAGGGTTGCTGGGATGAATGCGGATACGTGGGATATGCCTGGAATTTTCCAGTCCGACCGCTTTCCAGGATTTCCCGGCATCGGTGGTTTTCCACATTCCATGGCCGTAGGAAACATTTCCGCGAACGGTTTTCTCTCCTCCCCCGACAAAGATGACGTTATGGTCGGATTCCGCGACAGCCACGGCGCCGATCGAGCCGCCGAAGTAGCCGTCCGAAATGTTTTCCCAGGTCTGGCCACCATCTTTTGTCCGCCATACCCCACCACCTGTGGAGCCAAAATAAAACAGGTTGGGTTTTCCCGGCACACCGGTGACTGCTGCAGAGCGCCCGCCACGGAAGGGCCCTATGGAACGCCACTGTAGGGAATTGTAGAGTTCTTCGGCGAAAGTGGTTTTCTTTTCCATCGGTATAGCCACCGGGGGAGGGGCTTTGGAGCCTTTTTTCTGTGCGTATAACGGCATCGCGGGCATCATTGAGGCAATGAGGCCAAGGAATGCCATGTGCCGAATCATGGTCTGGATCATCTTCATGTTGTTCAACCGTTTTGGAATTTTAGGAATTAATACCTTCAGGCCGTCTCGAAAGTGTATTTTTGGCAAATATCGCCCAATGAACGACTTTTCAGCAAGCCAAGAGGGGAGGATCATACAGTAAAAATCAACCTTTTCCATCCACAATTCATCTTTTTGGCCACACAGGCGGGCTGTGTTTCTTTAAAAAATATCTGTAAGGGCGAAAAAAGCAGATTTTTCCACGATGGTGATCTGTCGCAGCAAGTCTTTCCTCCTGCAGGCGGTAAAATACTTTTGAGGCGGGCCCGGTGCGAAAAATACATAAATTGTGGAATTTTAAGCGTAATACCCGCTACTTGCCAAGATTTTTTAGGATTATTTCACTCCGGAAGCTGCAGTGGCGTACCATCGGTTATTTTTAAATACCATCCCTGGTTTGCGCATATAAACGTCCACGCCTTCAGGACGGATGAGTATTTCATCGAGCAGCAGGGCCCCACTGGCCTTGGGGTTGTGAAAAGTAATCCGCAGCCGGGAGCTGGCGTCGTTCATCTGGAAGGGTACTTCGATCAACGCCCAACCATTCGGGTCGAATACGCGGGTGGCATTGCTGGCCATTGTAGTAGCGGAGGAAATTGCTTTCCGGCTATCCGGATCGTATTCGAGCAGGGTACAGGAGGTGGTCCCGCGCATATCGGCATCGAAGTACATCCAGATGGAGAGCACGTAGCGCTTTCCAGGCCCCTGATTGGGAAGGCCATCGTCGAATACCGTATTCCGCTGGTGGATAGGGGCGGAAAAGCCTCCCTCGCCCTGATAAGGGGAAGGCGAATGGCGGGTATCCCAGGAGTGCATCACCGGGAACGCCGTACTATCGCTTACCTGGAATATCCCGCCCGGAAAGAGGGGCAGGGCGGCGAGCTCTGTCTCTACAATCTCCCGCTGACGCTCCGCATTGGCCTTGAAATGGGACAAAGGAACAGCATATACCGCCATTCGTCCCAGGTCTTTCAGGAAACGTATTCCCGTACCCGAACTTCCAAAATGGTTCCAACGGGGAGCCTCGGAGCGGAAGCGTTCTTTATCCAAGAGCATCAGCAAAGGCTTTTCATTGGGATAGTCTTCCAGGATGCGGGGTGTCCGGTAGGGCTCCCCGACGAGCTGCATCTGCCGGAAAGTCTGTCCTACTGAAGTCCGCGACATCATCGCAGCGCATAAAGGTAACCCGCTTTGGAGGGAAAGCACCATCGCGTTTTGTTGAATGAATCCCTCCGGCTCCACCCAGAAATTATCGCTTCCGATATGAAAATATGGGATAGGAAGGATTGCCTGGAATGCTCCCGGGTCTATACCGATTTGTGCCAGCAGTGGCTGGTCTTGCCGAAGGCCTTCGACAGGGTCGAGTCGCAGGTCCCGCGCCTGCAAAAAGAAAAAGGCTTCCATGCCCAGAATAAGCAGTACGGTAGGGGAGACCCATTTTTTCGATTGGAAGGACCGGAGCAATGTTGTGAGGGCAATAATATTTGCAGCGAAAAAAAAGAACCAGGAAAACCGCCCCAGGGCCCTGAACTGCTTTAAAGGACCAAGGTATCCCACGAACTGCTCCATGTTGGGCAGGGTGAACGGGAAGCCTGTGGAGAAGATAAAAACGATGAGTCCGGCCCAGAACAGGCGATTGAGGTAGGCCTGACCGGGCACGACTGTTTCTCCAGGCAGGGCGGGCTTCTTTTTAAACAAAAGTATTATTTTTCCGGAAAAGGCAATCAGCCCCAGTATTGCGGCGAGCCCAATGTAATTTCGGGCTTCCACATCGGGTGCTGCGTTTATTCCAATATATTCCAGGAAGGGCCGCCAGTGGGGCTGGTCTGCAGCGGCAAAAGTACTTTCAAGGCGTGCGCGGTAATGAAGGAAACCAAAAGGCTGGCTGGCACGGTCCTCGGCGCTACCCCCGGCAGACAGCCAAAGCGATAAGATCAGAAGGGGCAGGATTGCCTGAAGGGAAAAATGCAGGGCCATTCGTGGCAGCCTGCTCAATTGGGGGTGGTAGAGAAAATCTATCAGAAAATATGTGGCGAGGCCGACCGCAAGGATACCGAAGTACTGAAAATGAAAAAGGGAAAAAAGCAGTACGGTTATCCCTATTCCGGCGCTGATGACCCATCGCTGTCGTTCCTGGTAAATCAACAACAAATATAACACAGCAGGAATTGCCGCAGGCTGGGCAAGCCCATAGTGGAAACCTATCCGCGCCAGCATCGGGGACAAAAAAGCGAGCATGGGCCCCGCAACGACTGCATACCCAACGGGTACGCCGAGGCGGGTGAAAATACCGTACAACAGGAGTGCACAAACCAGGATTGAAAGCAACATCAGCGCATGTGTCCAGTTGATTACCGCTTGCACACGCCCGGGGCCATACGGATAGATCATTTGCAAAGCGTTCGCCAGGAGCGGCTGTGGGTCGGAGAAAACCAGGTGGTCGCCATAAGGGTAGTGCATGCCCTGGAAGTGCGCGCTGCTGCTGTCGTACATAGCGTGGTAGGCCGTACTCATGTACGCCTTGAACCCGTCACCGTAAGGCTCGATCACTTTTCCCGGCGGGAAGGAAAGGTATTCCCCGAATTTAAGCAGGATTCCGGTACAGGTAATCAGCGTCGCCACTGCCAGGCCCAATGCCATTTTATATTTTTGCCCCATGTGGATTTCCCTTTTTGTGAACGAATGCAAAATTATTGCTTTGGAGCATAAAAATGGCTTATTTTTAAGGGCGGGTATTTTTTAATACAATATATTGAAAATCAATTTTTTAATATCATGAATACACGGTTTAAAAAAGCCGCTTTTCGACCGGCAGTACGCTCTGCCCGGTCTGCCGGCCTGTACGCAAGCATCCTTCTCATTACACCGCGCAGGATGGCTTTCAAAGCAGGCGCTTCATCAAAAGGTCGCGTTGCGCCTCCTCACCCAGCATAAACAGGTGTTCGTCAAAAGCCACAAAGCCATTTTTGCTGTAAAACCTAATCGCGCGGGGGTTGTGTTCCCAAACCCCCAACCAGATGAAAGGGGCATCTGCCTGTCGTGCGATCTCGATCGCTTTCGCGATGAGCTGCTGCCCGATATTTTTGCCGTAAAATGCACTGGATAGGTAGATCCGCTCGATTTCGACCGCCTTTTCGTCCTGCGGAACAGTCTGCGAGGTTCCGAAATTGATTTTCAAATAACCAATTACCTTTTTATCGTTCAGAGCAAAATAAAACCGGGTGTTTGGATCCTGGATTTCCGACTGGAGTTTTTCGATCGAAAATGCCTTGTCGAGATACTGCCGCATATTTTCTGCTGAATTATCAGCGGAAAATGCTTCTGTGAAGGTATCCATGGAGATTGCTTGCAGTTGCCTGACATCCGGGATATGTACCCGGGTAATTTCAAGGGGCTGGTACATCTTATTACCTTGTGATAATTTTAAGGATATATTCGTTAATTGTCCCTGATAACACGGGTTGACTGTGAAAGGTACCCCGTACCGGAACCCTGAAACAACAGCCTCTTTTTGGCGGGCGTTGTGTATTTTCCGGAATTCCATTGTCGGGGGATAAGCCAGGGGAATCAAGTATAGAAACGGGAATACCCGTGGCATACCACACACAAATGTTGATTTGGGCGAAGGCGCTCAATAACGACAGTCCTGTGGTTTTGACTTGACGTAGTAGGATTTATAATTTTTTGCCGTGGGGTCCATGCAACCTTCGAGGTTCAGGATTTCGATATTCCTGAATTCAATGGGATGGCTCTCACTTTGGAGGGAGATTGTGCCTCCTTTCAGTAACAGACCTTCGGGGCCCTGGGAATTGGTCTGGCCGTTCATGCTGCCGCCTCCGATCTGCGGTTTGGCATAGCGCAGGACTTCCTCGCCGTTGACAAAGTGGTGTATGATGGAATCCCCTAAAACAAGCACTTCTGCCTTGATCCATTGTTCGCCGTGATAGGTTTGCGAGCTGGAGTTGGTGCAATGAGGGGTAAACAGCTTGCCGTCCATTTCGACATGGGTGCCGGGCGTACAAAGGTTACAGGTTGGCCTTGGGGCAGTACCATCGCCACCGAGAAACTGCACCTCGATGCTTACCGGAAAATCCTGGGCGATGCCCATGGATTCCGGCGTTTGTCCATGAACCATGATTCCGCTGTTGCGCAATGCCCAGTCTGCTCCCCCCGGAACCTGCTCGCCGACGAAGCGGTATTCCAGGCGCATCCGGTAGTATCCGAAGGGTTTTTGGTAGAATAAATGCCCAAAACGATCGCCGAAAGTGTCATAAGCATCATATCGGACGACAAGTTTGCCTTTCTCCGCACGAAAGGTATTACCGAAATTTTCCCCCACAGGATAGTTTCTGATCTTGGGAACCCAACCGTTGAGGTTTTTTCCGTTGAACATTTTTTCCCACGCCTCCCGGGAACTTTTTTGTCCAAGTACTGCCTGAGCAGAAAACAGCAGGCTGATAAGCATGACCAGGCCTTGTACAGCGATACTTCTTTGTGTCCGTTTATTCTTCATACAACATTTATTTATGGTTGAATATATTAATTGATTCATTGCGACAGGTTAGCGTGGTGGGAATAAACTACCATTTTCAGCCCAGGTTGATTCTGACCCGGCACCGATGTTAATAGCAGGGTTTAATCCGGGATTTTGTCCGCAACGCCATGCTGCCCGTCCGTCCACGTGGAATAACTGCGGTATGCTGTCCAAATCGCAAAAGGCAGGCGGTTATCTTCCGAAGCGAATGTTTAAAGGGGCTGGTTTTTGCCTGATGGATGCTTGAAAATAATTATGTTTGCCAAAGTAAATATTTTCTGTATGAAGGTGGAGCGATTATTTATTTTTTTGGTGATTTCAGGCATCGGGATTTTTGGATGCCGGGAAGGAGGGGTGTCAGAGGAAAAATGGCCATCATTTAAATTGATCCCGACAGACACTTTTCCGTTCAACAATTTTGTAGACTGCAACATGGCTGAGGTTTGGGTAGGGGATACGTTTCGGATATTCCCGGGTAAATATGGCGAGGATCCGGTTTGGGGCACGGCAAGGGATTTAAAATTTGCCAGTGGCCTGAATCCGGACGAAGCGTTCAGTGCCGGGGCAGCGGATTTTATCGCACCAAAGATGCCGCCCAATGCCCCGATAGGCGAGAAGGGTCTGCATGGAGCGGTCTGGTTTGAAACGGTTTACCAGGACCAGCAGGACCCTTCCGGCCGCACGCTTTATGCGGTCTATCACAACGAGAATTATCCGGAAACCCTGCCGTACGATTCGAGTACAGGAGAAGGGTATATTGATCGTGACTGGCCCCTGGGGCTTACCGAGCGCATCACGCCGGCAGCTGTATGCCGGATCGGGATCATGAAGTCGGTGGATGGAGGATGGAGCTGGGAGAACAGGGGATTGTTTATCGAAGATAAGCAGCCGCGCATGATATTGAAGCCACACAATACCTCCAAGACCTTTGCTGGCGGTGTCGGCGACCCTTCTGCAGTGGCAGTAGGCGATTACCTGTATTTATTTTACGGTGAATATGGCTACCCGGGTGCATACTCCAGGGAAACGTATGATCCAGCAGTAGAAGCCTCTGGTCAATGTATCAGTGTAGCC
>Ga0209972_10002282_pt1 | contig 15774 bp, 15 predicted proteins | sample NOAtaG_7_FD_187302 | JGI IMG/M metagenome (GOLD analysis project Ga0209972, IMG submission 187302) | Freshwater lake microbial communities from Lake Erie, under a cyanobacterial bloom - NOAA_Erie_Diel1S_2200h metaG (SPAdes) (version 2) | ecosystem: Environmental > Aquatic > Freshwater > Lake ... | reverse complement strand
AAAGTTTGGGTTGGGTAAATGATAAAATAATGGAGGCGATAAAAAAGTTGGACTCTGAATGATCCCTCCCCCGTCATTTGCTTCGCAAATGCCACCCCCTCGTTGAGGGGGATTGACTCCTATCCCCCTCTTGAGGGGGTGGCGCGGCGCAAGCCGTGACGGGGGAGGAAAATCTACTCCCACTTTCATGAGCTAAATATTTTTCGCGAAAGAATTTATACATTAGTATTTTTTGTATTTTCATATTACAAATGAGCAGATCAAAAAAACATACTGCAAAAACCGGAATTACGACTGCTGAAACTGAAAAGGAAAACAAACGAAAAGCTAATCGTAAACTTAGAAGAAAAACTAAGGAACAGGTTAAAAAAAGAGGAACTAATTTAAGTCAATTAAGAGAAGTTTCCAATGTTTGGACATTTAACAAAGATGGTAAAGTGTTTTTAAAAGATGCTACAAAGAAAGATTTGCGCAAATGAGCATTTAAACACTCAAATAAACCACCTTCTTAGTATCAAAAAATTCTTCTGAAAAGTATTTATTAAGCTCGTAGAAATCACACTTCTTATAAAACGGTCCAAACTCTTCTTTCAGATCGCCGCCCTTTAAATATAAGATGCCATTAGAAAGAACATTCTTTTGTTCTTTCGCAAATTTGCCTTTTACCCAATTGTAAAATGTAGGGAATTCGGTGACTGCCCTACTCACCACAAAATCAAATTTGCCTTCAACTTTTTCGGCGCGCTCGTGTTGAGCTGTTACATTTTTTAAACCTAAGCCCGCGGCAACTTCGTTTACCACTTTTATTTTTTTACCAATGCTATCTACCAAATGAAAGTGCGCCTGCGGAAACATAATGGCTAATGGAATTCCAGGAAAGCCTCCGCCTGTGCCCACATCCAAAACTTTTGTGCCCGGCGCAAATTGTATCACCTTGGCAATTCCTAACGAGTGCAATACATGACGCTCGTAAAAATTATCCATGTCCTTGCGCGAGATCACATTGATCTGCTCATTCCAAAAAGTGTACAACTCTTTTAATTGCGCAAATTGTTCTACTTGCTCTTTGCTTAGGTTAGGGAAATATTTCTGTATGAGTTCGATAGTGCTTGCCATTTTTTCCTATATGCCGCGTGAGGGATTGTAGTGGAAATCCTTTTTGCAATCTTGTGTGCTATTTTCATCTGTAGATTGCAAAAAGATTGGAACGGAAAGCCCGACCCCTGAAGCTAACATGCGTTCAAATTTCACAAAGAATTTCGCTTCAGGGGGCACGCCCACACTTCGACTCCGCTCAGTGTGACATTGTTCTAAAAAAATATTCTGATTATTTCTTATTGTGTTCAGAATTCTTTATTAGTTCAAATAAAAAATCTCTTGCTCTAAATAACTGAGCTTTGATGGTTCCAATTGGTAAATTAAGCTTCTCAGAGATCTCTTCGTGACTTAATTCCTGAAAATAGAATAACTCTACCAGCTCTTTGTACTTTGGTTTTAATTTATCAATTACCGCGCGCACCATTTCTACCTTTTGTTTTTTAATGTAGAATTCCTCAGGGTTTAAATGTGTGCTTCGTACCAAATTACTTGCATCATAATCAGAATTCTCATTCCGCGTATCCATGCTGATGGTATTGTTCAATTTTTTCTTGCGTAAAAAATCAATGGCATTATTACTGGCTATTTTAAACAACCAGGTACTAAAGGCATAATTCGGTGTGTATTGATCCAGCTTTTTAAAGGCGCGCCCAAATGCTTCAATGGTTAAGTCATCGGCGTCATCTTTATTATTCACCATTTTGAGCATCATAAAGTAAACACTCTCGCGGTAACGTTGTAAAAGTTCTGCGTATGCTTTTTGATCACCTTTGGTTAATGCAAGTTGCACTAACTTAAAATCGTAAACCCCTTTGGTGGTTAAATTATTTATATGATCGTTTAGTTCGTCCACGTATTAGGCTTATAAAAGGCTTTTGCCAAGTGAAAGATAGGATAAATGAACAGAAGAAACAACTCATAAATAAAACTCATGGCCCAAAGATCAGGCTCATTTAGCTTAATGGCGGCTTTTCTAATGACCAACCACTGGAAGATAACCTTAAAAAGTATAAGTCCTGCCGCCAAAATTGCCGTGTTTAGCGAGAAAAATAACGGAACTAAGCTCAACCAAAAAAGGTATTGCGAAAAATAATTAAAGCCAATTTTTGATTTGGTGCTTGTGCTATAAAACGGAGATGTGGTAAGGTGTCTGGCCTTTTGAAGCTTCCAGCCCCTAAAATCGGTCTTTGCTTTTGAATAGGTGAAAGCTGTTGATTGTATACAAGCATTGACATTAGTTTCATTGGCCACTTGATTCACAAAAAGATCATCATCACCCGAATTAATGTGGTAATGACTCGAAAATCCCTTGTTTCTGTAAAACAGATCCTTTTTGTAACCCAAATTCCTTCCAACACCCATATAAGCCTTGCCCTTAATAGCACTCGATAAGTATTGAACTGCTATCATAAAGGTGTCGAATCGGATGAGTTTATTTAAAAAGGTGTCTTGTTTTTCATAAGCACCGTATCCTAAAACTACTTCACGCTCTTTGGTAAATCCGCGCGCCATTTCCTTCAGCCATTGATCACTGCTCGGGTAACAATCAGCATCCATAAATACCATGTTCTCGTATTGTGCGGCCTTAATGCCAACTAACACCGCAAATTTTTTGCCGTGTTTGTAGTAAGCATCTTCTTTTATGGTTACTTTTTTAAGATTAGGGAAGATCTGAGTGAACTCATCGATCACATTCTCGGTGTTATCATAACTGCAATCGTTCACTACGATCACTTCGTAATTAGGATAATCTTGCTGCAATACTTTTGGTAAGAATTCGGTAAGGTTCTCGTCTTCATTTTTTGCACAAATGATAACACTCACAGGTTCTAAATTTGAGTTTGTAGCAAGGTGCGAACTCTTAAAAAAAGCGAGGGCCCAATAATTTAAAATGTAGTTGATAATGATCAAAACAAAACCAATTACGGCAATGAGAGAAGCTACCTGCAACCAAGGTTGTGTTATTAACTCTGAAATAAGCATAAAACACAAAGTTAGAGAGAGCGCTCCCTGCAATTAAGTTTATATTTGCATTTATTAAACAAAGTAATTAACAATGCAGCACATCACACGAGCTATTATTTTTGATATGGATGGCGTGATCATTGATAGCGAACCTCTGTGGAGAAGAGCAATGGTGAAAGGATTTTCGGATTTTGGTGTGAATTTTAGTGAGGACGATTGCCGAAAAACAACCGGCATGAGGTTAAACGAAGTGATAAGCTATTGGGCCAAACTTTTTCCTGAGAAATTGAAAGATGAAAACGCAGTGAATGTGGGAATTATTAATTCCTTGATCAAACTCATTAATACCGAAGGTAAAGAAATGCCTGGTTTGAGAGAGGTCCTTGAAGTTTTAAAGAGCGGCCACTTTAAAATAGGACTTTGCACCTCGTCTGATCATGTTTTGATAGATGCCGTTTTGAAAAAATTAAAGATCGAAAGCTTTTTTGATGTGATCACTTCGGCGCAGTATTTGAAATATGGCAAACCACACCCCGAAGTATATTTGGCTTGTGCCGAAAAACTAAAGGTTCACCCTATGGATTGCTTAGTGATTGAAGATTCTTTTAACGGTATACTGGCCGCAAAGGCCGCGCAAATGCATGTGCTAGCCTATCCCGATCCTGAACACATAAACAATGTTAAATTCAATGTGGCCGATGGAATTATTAGCCATTTAAACGAGATCAAAAATTTTATAATCATCAACTAACACTTAAATTTACCTTTCGCTTAGTGAAATTTACGCTCCAACATAACGACCCAAATTCAAAGGCCCGCGCAGGTTTGATAGAAACTGATCACGGACCAATTGAAACACCCATTTTTATGCCCGTAGGAACCGCAGGCACTGTAAAAGCGGTAAAACAAACTGAGCTAGAAACGGATATCAAAGCCCAAATTATATTGGGAAATACGTATCACTTGTATTTGCGTCCGGGTTTAGACACGCTTCAAAAAGCAGGCGGTTTACATAAATTTAATTCCTGGACTAGACCCATATTAACTGATAGCGGTGGCTATCAAATTTTCTCGCTCACCGATCAGCGCAAGTTGAATGAAGAAGGCGCCACGTTTAAAAGTCACATTGATGGAAGTAAACACATGTTCACGCCCGAAAATGTGATGGACACACAGCGCATCATTGGTGCCGATATCATTATGGCCTTTGACGAATGCACGCCTTATCCCTGCGAATATAAATACGCTAAGGATTCTATGGGCATGACACATCGCTGGCTCGTCAGATGCATTAAACGTTTTGGTGAGACCAAACAATTATATGATTACGAACAAGTTCTGTTTCCAATTGTACAGGGAAGTGTGTTTAAAGATCTTCGTAAACAATCGGCAGAATACATTGCTTCAAAAGATTGCTTCGGCAATGCCATTGGCGGTTTAAGTGTTGGAGAGCCCGCCGAGGATATGTACGAAATGACGGATCTTGTTTGCCAAGTTCTTCCTACCGAAAAACCGCGTTACTTAATGGGCGTTGGAACTCCGGCCAATATTTTAGAATGTATTGCTTTAGGAATTGATATGTTTGATTGTGTGATGCCAACCAGAAATGCACGACATGGTTTGCTGTTCACCAAAAATGGACTGATCAATATAAAAAATGAAAAGTGGAAGAATGATTTTTCGGTAATTGAAGAAGATGGAGCCAGCGAGGTTGACACACGCTATTCAAAAGCGTATTTAAGGCATTTGTTAGTTTGTGGCGAACAATTAGCAGCACAAATTGCAAGCTGCCATAATTTGGCCTTTTATTTATGGTTGGTTAAGGAGGCTCGAGCACATATCATTAAAGGAACATTTGCCGAGTGGAAAAAAGAGATGGTTGTTAAAGTAGCTCAACGTTTATAAATGTTAACGATATTAGATAGATACATTTTAAAAAAGTTCTTCAAGACCTTTATCGTATCTATTACCTTGATACTTCTCATATTTATTGTTTTCGACATTAAAGAGAAAATTCCAACTTATACGGAAGGAAAAATTCCTTTGAACGAGATCATTACCGATTATTATTTAATGTTCATTCCGTATTACGCCAATTTGTTTAGTCCGTTATTTACATTTATTGCCGTAATATTCTTTACAGCAAAAATGGCCCATCAAACTGAATTTGTTGCCATATTAAGTTCCGGTGCTAGTTTTGGTAGGATCATGAGGCCGTATTTGATAGGCTCAGGCTTGATAGCACTAGTTTCGATCACAGCTAATCATTTCTTTTTACCCAAATTTACCAAGGTAAAAATCGCCTTCGAAGATAAATGGATCAACAATAATTATGTGAATGATGAGAACAACATCCATAAAAAAATTGGTGCCAATCAGATCTTATACATGCGTGATTATGATAACCGCATTAACACCGCCACAAAGATCAGCATCGAAAAGATCGTAAATAACAAGCAAACAGATTTTTTAGAAGCGGAAAGCATGGTGTGGGATAGTTTAAATAAGGAGTGGAACTTGGTTCTGGTAACTGAACGTAAATTAATATTGCAAGACAGATTAGACACTTTAAAGAATCAAAAGCCGCTTTATAGTCAAACTGTTAAAACCTACCCAAATAAAAAGCTAAAAATAGAATTTACACCGGCAGACATGTGGCGTTACGAAAGCAAGGTAGAAGTGATGCCGTATTTTGAATTAAAAGAGTACATAGCTCGCGAAAAACAGCGCGGTTCGGATATGATCCCCTTCTTTGAAGTTGAGAACTATAGACGAACCTCCTTCCCTATTGCCACTATTATTTTAACAGTGATGGGTGTTTCTATTTCATCGCGCAAAACTAGAGGTGGAGTTGGCTTTCAAATGGCTCTGGGCCTGCTTTTGAGCTGTATTTATATTATGCTAATGTACGTTTTTACAACCCTTGCAACTACGAGTGTGGCTGCGCCATTTATTGCAGTTTGGACGCCCAACTTTATATTTACTTTCGTAGCTTTGTATTTCTACTCTAAAGCCCAACGTTAAATGAAGTATTTAATAAAAAACATAAGCATTGTAAACGAAGGTGAGATCTTTGTAAACGATGTATTGATAGACGGCGAAATGATCGCCCGAATTGACCGCAGCATTGATAATGATACCAATGCGACAGAAATAAATGGTGAAGGATTGGTTTTAATGCCGGGTGCTATTGACGATCAGGTTCATTTTAGAGAACCGGGATTAACTCATAAGGGCGAAATTTATACGGAAGCAAAAGCTGCAGTGGCCGGTGGTGTTACAAGCTTTATGGAGCAACCTAATACTAAGCCTCCTGCTATTACCGTTGAAGAATTAGAAAAAAAATACGCGCGTGCAGCGCAATGTTCTTTAGCCAACTATTCATTCTTAATGGGCACTACCAATAGCAATTACGATGAATTGCAAAAGGTAGATTACTCAAAAGTAGCAGGTGTAAAAATATTTATGGGTTCCTCTACCGGAAACATGTTGGTAGATGATAAAAAAGCCCTTGAAAATGTGTTTACCAATGTAAATGCAATTATAGTTACGCATTGCGAAGATGATCCAATGATCAACGAACGTCAAAAGCAGATCATCGAACAATATGGCGAAGATATTCCCGCTTACTTCCATCCTATCATTCGCAACGATGAAGCGTGTTACAAATCATCATCATTTGCAGTTGAGTTAGCGAAAAAATGCAATACACGTTTACATGTGTTTCATATATCCTCGGCTAAAGAACTTGCCTTATTTACCAATAAGATCCCTTTAAAACAAAAACGCATCACCTCTGAAGTGTGTATCCATCATTTATGGTTTAGCGATGAGGATTATAAAACAAAAGGCAATCTTATAAAATGGAACCCATCCGTTAAAACAGTTTACGATCGTGAAAAATTATTTGCTGCCATGTTAGATGGAACTATTGATGTGGTTGCCACAGATCATGCGCCTCATACTATGGAAGAAAAAGGTCAGAGCTATTTAAAAGCCCCAAGTGGCGGACCCCTTGTTCAACACAGCATACAAGCCATGTTGGATTTTTATGATCAAAAGAAGATAAGCTTGCCAATGATCGCACAAAAAATGAGTCATAATGTGGCCGACCTTTTTAACGTGGTGAATAGAGGATATATTCGTGAAGGCTATTTTGCCGATCTTGTGATAGTTGACTTAAAGAAACCACAAACAGTTACAAAACAAAATATTTTATACAAATCAGGCTGGAGTCCGTTTGAAGGCCATACGTTTAAAAGTAGCATTTCCAAAACATTTGTGAATGGACATTTGGTTTACGATGCTTCAGATTCGCTGAGCACAGGCTATGGTAAATTTGACGAAAGTAAATTTGGGAAACGATTAGTATTTAATCGAGGGTAAATAAGACGAATACATGACATGTAAAAAAACAAAGTTATTTGCCTTTATACTTGCCTTTACATGCTTTAGTGCTAATTCACAATCTAGCTTTACATCTAAGTACAATCAGATATTAGATAAAGCCGGGAATCACATTGATAATTTTGAGTTTAAAGCGGCGCTAAGAATCTGTGATTCTCTTCAGCTCATTGGTGAGAAAACAAATGACAACGTCCTACTTGCTTCCGTTTATAACATGAAAGGTTCAATTTCCAGAGATGAGAACAACATGAAGCAGGCCATTCTGTATTATAACAAGGCAATTGCAAGTTACGAGCTAATAAACTATTCAAATGGTTTAGCGGATACATACATAAATCTAGGTTCTGTTTATTCATTCTTAGAAGAAAAAAATACGGCGCTGAGTTATTATTTCAAAGCCATCAATAAATATAAAGCGGCCAATAATTCAAACCGATTGTCGGTAGTGTATAATAATATTGGTAATATTTATACCAGCAATCATCAGCCTGTTAATGCAGATTATTATTTCAGAAGATCTATTACTGAGGCTCGTAAAACAAATGACAGTTTAAGCCTTGCAAGAGTATATCACAATTTAGGAAATTGTAAATTTGAACTAAATCAAATAGATAGCGCATTGAACTATTATTTTCATTCGCTAAGCTTTTTAGGGAAGTTCAATGAAGGAGTTGGCCATATGTACAATTATGTTCGCATTGGTGATGCCTATTCAAAGATCAAGAATTTACCCCAAGCAGAATATTATTTAAATAAAGCACTGCCAATTGCAATATCCGTTGATTCAAAAGAAGAATTAGTTGCTATTTATAGTGTATTATCAGATGTGTTTAAAAACAAAGGCGATTATAAGAAGGCATATGAATTTGTGTATAAGCGTGCAGAGTATAAAGACTCCATTGAAAAGGAAAATGTGCATGATGAGTTGATCAAGATCGAATATGAAACTGAATTAAAGAACCAAAAGAAAGAACAAGAGCTTGCAAGGCAAAATGAAAAAGCTGTCAATGCGGCTAAAATGGAATCAAAGAATAAGGATCTGCTTATTTCGTATTTAGGACTTGGAATTGCAGTCATCATGGGATTATTGATACTTAACGGGTATCGTCAAAAACAAAAAGCCAATAAACTCATTTCAAAACAAAAAGAGATTGTAGAAGAAAAGAATTCGGAGATCCTTTCTTCAATTAACTATGCAAAACGAATTCAATATGCTTTGTTAGCGCATAAGGAATTCATAGAAAAGAACCTACCTGAGCATTATGTTTATTTTCATCCTAAAGATATAGTTTCAGGAGATTTTTATTGGGCAGCCAAAAAAGGATCGCGGTTTTATTTAGGCGTTTGCGACAGTACAGGACACGGCGTTCCCGGAGCATTTATGAGCTTACTCAATACCGGATTTTTATCAGAAGCCATCAATGAAAAGAATATTTTAGAACCGAATAAAGTGTTAGATCATGTGAGATCACGATTGATTGAAACCATAAGCAAAGAAGGACAAAAAAATGGATTCGATGGCATACTCATTTGTTTAGATGAGAAAAGCAATGAACTCACCTACGCTGCCGCGAACAATGCACCCATACTCATAAGTGATGCTGCGATAAATGAATTAGAAAAAGATAGAATGCCTGTTGGCATTGGTGAAAATGAAACACCGTTTAAATTATTCAGCTTAAAGCCAAAAAAGAACGACATGCTCATTCTTTATACCGATGGTTATGCTGATCAGTTTGGTGGACCAAAAGGAAAGAAATTTAAATACAAACAACTTAACGAGCTGCTCTTAAAAATTTCAACCAAAGAAATGAGTGAACAAAAAAACGAATTAGAGAACACATTTCAACAATGGAGAGGTGAACTTGAGCAAGTGGATGATGCATGTATAATTGGTATTAAATTTTAATAATTCTATATGATCATATTCTCGTTAAATACCTTATTACCTCACGTAGTGAGAACTGCAAAAAATGCAGGTGAGTTCATTAGAAAAGAACGTTTAAAATTCACGCCCGACAAAATTGAGATAAAAGGCCTTAACGACATGGTAAGCTATGTGGATAAAGGTGCAGAACAAATGATAGTTGAAGAACTTAGAGAAGTTTTACCGGAAGTAGGATTTTTGGTGGAAGAGAATTCGGTGGAAGAAAAAAAAGATTACAATTGGATAGTGGATCCATTGGATGGCACTACTAATTTTATTCATGGTATTCCTTGTTACGCTGTAAGTATTGCTTTAGAACATAAAGGCGAGATTATTTTAGGAGTTGTTTACGAAGTGGCAAAAAAAGAATGCTTCAGTGCTTATAAAGGTGGTGGTGCGTTTTTGAATGAAACTCCTATTAAAGTATCGTCTAGCAAAAATTTATCCGACAGTTTAATTGGAACAGGATTTCCAATTTACAATTTTGACAGGCAAGAAAATTACCTGAATGTTTTGCGTGAACTGATGCAAAAAACGCATGGTGTTCGCAGAATTGGTGCCGCAGCGGCAGATCTTTGTTATGTTGCTGCAGGAAGATTAGATGCATTTTACGAATACAATTTAAATCCTTGGGATGTAGCCGCAGGCGCATTGATCATTAAAGAAGCTGGTGGTTCTATCTGTGATTTTAAGGGTGGTCAAAATTGGTTGTATGGCAAAGAAGTTATAGCAACAAACGTTTTGGTTGAAACTGAATTCATGCAATTGATACAAAAACATTTTAATTGAACCAATCACAAAATAGAACCATCAATCTTTTCTTTTGGGTATTTACCCTTGCGGTGGCTTTTATTTTAACCTTGCCTGTTCTTATTCAAGACGGAATGTTCATGGATGGAGTGCTTTACAGCGCAGTATCTCACAATTTGGCAAATGGCATTGGCACTTTTTGGTTCCCAAGTTTTAGCTTTCATAATTTAGCAGGCATTCAAAATTCATTTCATGAGCAGCCTCCATTGGTATTTGGTATTCAGGCGATGTTCTATAAATTTTTTGGTGATAGTTTGTATGTGGAACGGGTTTACATTTTCCTTTGCTTACTCATCAATATTTTACTCATCAAAAAATTATGGGAGCTTATATTTAAAGAGGATATACATACCAAAGCGCTTTCGTGGCTTCCGGTTCTATTTTGGATCAGCATTCCGGTTTGCTTTTGGTCTTTCAGCAATAATATGCACGAAAACACCGTGAGTATTTTCATTCTCTGCTCAGTGATCTTTATTTTGAGAACAATTCAAGATAAAAAAATAGTATACCTTATACTTGCAGGAATTTTTATTTTTCTGGCCAGTTTCTCAAAAGGATTGCCGGGCTTGTTCCCTATCGTAGTACCTATAGCCTTTATTTACAAAGATCAACTTTCGTTCAAACGTGCTGCCATTTATTCATTGCTACTCTTTGTGATTGTAGCATTCATGTATGCACTTTTGCTTTTAAATTCTTCTGCTCGCGAATCTCTTTATAATTACTTCGTATTACGTTTAATTAAACGTGTTAACGATGTTCCAACCACAACTTATTATTTAGACACCTTAGTTCGCCTAATAGCTGAGTCGGGAATAATGATAGGAATTGTTTTGATAGTTAGGTTGGCTGCCAGAAAATTACAACTTGAGCGAACGGAACATTCAACAAAAGCGATCACTTTTTTTGCAATTGGTTTACTGGGTATTTTACCACTAATGCTCACTTTGGTTCAAAAAGGTTTTTATATGTTGCCTGCCTTGCCTTTTATTGCCATTGGTTTTTCTGTTTTAATAACCTCACAAGTAAATTTGTTACTTTTTAAACTTGGTACAAGTAAATTCACGTATGTATTAAAAACGCTTACCATACTTTTGGCAATAACTGCCATAACTCTTCCTGTTTTCAATTTGGGAAAAAGTTCACGTGATAAAGAAAAACTGGAAGATATTCATTTACTTAGCACAGCCATTCCTGAAAGAAGTGTGATCAATTGCTCTAAAGAGTTGATCAGCGATTGGTCCTTGCAAACTTATCTTTCGCGCTATTATTTCATCAGCTTAGATATCAATTCAACTCATGAGTTTTACCTGGCTAGTAAAGAGGAATTCAAGCTAAACAAACAAAGTTTTTTAGAAAAGTACGAGGTTCTATCAAACGACCTTAACTCCTACACCCTCTTAAAGCTAAGATAGTCAATTACTTAGGTTCATCTTTCTAAAGTCACTTTCGGTCGAATTTAATAGGTGTATAGAACAACCTTTTTTAGTTTTGCCCGTATAATTATCATACAAACTTGTACCAAACTCAACACATGAGGGCTCTTCAGATCATACCTATCCTTATTTTATTCTTTATCTCAAACTTTGCCTATTCACAAAAGTATAAGGACGGAGATATCATTTTTATAAAGAATAAAAAAGTAGGTGCCTCATTGATCCCAAACGGTAAAACAAAATTCAATTATCTTGGCGTAATTTTTATTGAGAATGGTGTTCCTGTAGTTTATCACGCAACCGAACCGGTTTCTTCAAGTAATATCGACGATTTTATTTCACTTGCTGAAGGGAAAGAATATAAAATTCGCCGTTTATATGAACAAGAATTATTAGATAAAGATGTTGTTTCAACCATGCGTTCTTTTGCAAAGGCAAAACTACAAATGCACTACGATAGTAAATTAACTCTGAACAATGATGAACTCTACAATGCTGAGTTTGTATATAAAATGTTCCAACAATGCTTAGGTATTCCTTTAACCAAACCTAAAACACTTGAAAGTTATAAGAATGAAGCCACCTCCATTGAGTTTTTAAAAGATGCTTATGGTCCTGCTATCCTCACCGAAAAAATGGTGGTTACCGGTGATATTTTCAATTCTGAATATGTTACCGCTCCGGAAGTGGAATAAGAGCGAATCAATTCTTCTTTACCACACAAACACATCTAAAGCCTAGCCAAGGTTCGGCTCTTTCGTAGTTAATGTCTTTCCCAACTCTACACTCTTCTAAAAGGTGCATCCAGCTTCCACCCTTACTTATACCCTTTTCAGAAACCATTTCAGAAACATTACCGATCATATTATGCAAACCTAATATGGTTTTTTCATAGGCATTAACAGGTGCAAATATTTCCGGGTACAAACCGTCGGCCTTCTTGTATTTTAAAGATGTATCAGGCATCCAACGCGTGTTCGCAGCTCTTTTCTTGTCCTTTACTTCCCATCCATCTGCATTAAATAAGTTTCTGATATCAAAGCTTAAAAGCTCCCATTCCGATTTGCTTGGCAAACGATATTCAATACTTATACCGTTGTATTTTTTTGAAATGGCCATAAGGAGTGAAACTCTTTCAGTACGCCATTTACAGAAGGCAAGTGCTTGTTCATGTGAAATACCAACTACCGGATAATTTCTATAAGCCGGGTGACGGTAATAGTAAATAACATACGGCTCATTGCAAGAATATTTATAACGCCAGATCAAAGTATCAGGTAAAACTGCCTTATGTTGAAAGGAGTTTTTACCATACTTCTTTTTTATATCAAGTTCGTACTCACTCCACGAAAAATTATCGATCTCACATTTATCAATAAACAATGTATCATTAAACTTCACTGTTCCGGGTGGCGTAAATTCCTTTTTAGAAGAAGTGAATGAGAATAGAATTATAAGCGAACTAAATAAGAAGACCAATCTCATACCTAGCTGCCAATCCCAATTGCTTTCTTCAATGAATATAGATCTGTGATCTCCTCACCAAGCTTTGTTGTTTTAAACTTAAGTTCCTTTGATGCAACCGCACTTTCAAAGTCCTCTTTACTTACGGTGTAAACGCCTCGGCCCGACAACAAGCACATGGTATACTTAGTGTTGTTGTTGATCCTCATGGACGCCCCATTACTCAAATTGTAAACAATATTTCTATCGGTTTCAATTAAGTAAACAGTATGTGGCGTTAATGCTGATGAGCCATCCACATATTGCGGATTCATTAAAATTGTTCCGAACGGACGAGGACAATCTGAATTATAAATTCCGAAGTTGCTAATAGTAAACACACGCGAGATTATATTGGCAAATCCACCTGAGCTGATCGAAGCGTTTACTTCAGCGTTCTTTTGATTTTCAATACGGATCTTTTCGCGAATATACTCTTCATCCAGTTTTTTCTGTTGTGCCATGTAAGCTGCTTGCTTCGCTTCCATCTCTGCCTTTAATTTTGTCTCATCGGCCAAACGTTTTGTTTGTAAGGTCTTGTACTTCTCAAATTTCTCTTCATACTTCTTGCTCGCTTCAGCAAAATCATCTCCGCTTAGCACTGGGTAAACCACTAGTTTTTCTACGCGCTGTCTTAATTTTAAAACTAAGATATAATTCTTGCCTTTAATAGGACCTTCTTCAATTTCGGCACTACTCCAGGTAACATCTTTCATTTCCGGTTTGTAATTAGTACTTTCACTTCCAATTTCAAATACGGCGTTTTTAAATGCGCTTAGTTCGGGGAATTCTTTGTAATCCACATCGAGTTCAAATTGTGGACGGCCCGCAGACTTATTGGGCTTAATAGGTTGCGATGGTTTTTCGAGTTTCTCGATCTTTTTAGTGTAAACCACCTTTACACTGTCTATGCGTTTTGGAATGGCTGCAATAGCCGGTTCGTATTTTTGTGCTAACTTCTTTAATTCTTGTTTCGCCTCTGCCGGATTTGGCGGTTGCTGTTGAGGAGGTAAAACCGGATTATCTCTTTTAATGTAGGTCCAATTTCGTGCAACTGTATCCAACACGTATTGATTAAAGTGATCTTCGGTTTGCGTACTACTAAACTCTACCGTTAATGGTTTATCCTGTTTGATGAATACAGGTTCGCCATTTTGAGAGCCTGTAATTTCAAACATTCCGGCACTTTCAAAGGTGAATTCTTTTCCTGCGCTATCATAGCGCATGGGAATTCCACTGGCAATAATTTCGGCCTGATCATGAATTTCTCGGTAAAGAATTTCTACCTCACCTTTAATTTCCTCTCCTGCTTTATTTACAAAACTGCTTTTTGGTATTTTTATTTTAGAACCTGTTGTGTGTTTGATCTCGGCTCCTTTTGAATTATCAACTTTATAGGAAGTGTTGTTTACCTTTATTTTTTCAAAAGGTTCGTTGATGAATTTGGTGTTCTTGGTATTCTTATTTTCTTGATCTTTTAAAGTAGTTGTTTTATCATTCGATGCTATTTGTTTTGTTGATTTATTGAATAATGCTGTATAGGTTACTGTGCAAATTACGGTTACTCCTGCAATAACGGCGGCGTATTTTATATAGTTATTCTTCCACCAACTTTTATCGCTTCGTGCTTTGGTTATGCTTTGTTCTTTGAACTGTTTGACTAAATTGCCAAAGTCTTTGTGTTTATTGATCTCATCGTCACTTACCTTAGGGCGATCAATATTAAATTTTGGTTGCATACTAATTCTTTTTGGGTGTAGTTATTGCTTTCTTTAACTTCTCTAATATTCTGTACATTCTTACTTTGGCGTTGTTCTCGGTTATATCCATGATCTCTCCTATTTCTTTGAATGCTCTTCTTTCAAAGAAACGTAATTCTACCATTTGACAATCCTCAGGATCCAATTCACTGATCACCTTTTTCAATAAAGGAATATATTCCTCTAAATAAAACTCCTGTGTTTCTTCGCAAATAAAACGTAGGTCGCCAATATCTGCATTGATACAACGTTTGTTCTTTTGTTCGCGAAACAACTGCATCAATTCACTGTGCGCAATTCTGTACAACCAGCTTGCAAATGGAACACCTTTAAATTCGTACTTACTTAAATTGGTAAGCGCTTTTAAAAACACTTGAGAGGTGAGATCAAATGCTGTGTCCTTATCCTCCATACGTTGGTACAAGTAGCCAAAAATTTGCTTGTAGTACTTATCGTATAATGGTGCGAAATGGTTTGGATCAGCTTTCGCGGCCTCAATGATCAGATGCTCTTCTTGCAACTGAACAGCGGTATGATGGTATCGAGAATTGTAACTCATAGAGGCTGCGTTTTTATTGTTACCTCTTTATAACTGAATTACTTCTTGGGGGTTACGCCAAAATTTCAAATAACGTTAACATTATAAGTAAGTACCTGACTATCAGTTACAAAATCTTGCGTTAAAATGAGTGAAAAGACCTAAACTTGGGCGAAGCGACCTTCGAATCGAGTGAATGGATGCCTCGGCTAAACCCATTTTAGCGACAATAGCAAACAAAATTCGCTGTTTTTGCCACGGAGGCACCAAGGCGCGGAGGTTTTTCTGCGTGTAACATTGGCTAGAATTTTAAGTTTTTTCTCCGTGTCTTGG
>Ga0209972_10002279_pt1 | contig 15788 bp, 10 predicted proteins | sample NOAtaG_7_FD_187302 | JGI IMG/M metagenome (GOLD analysis project Ga0209972, IMG submission 187302) | Freshwater lake microbial communities from Lake Erie, under a cyanobacterial bloom - NOAA_Erie_Diel1S_2200h metaG (SPAdes) (version 2) | ecosystem: Environmental > Aquatic > Freshwater > Lake ... | reverse complement strand
CCGCTGCCCTCGCAGCGGCGGCCGCCGCTGCGGCGGTCGCGCCGGTCGCGGCACCCCCGGCGGTCCCGGCGCTCGCGCCGCCAGTTCCTCCGCCGGCCGCGGCCCCCGCCGCCGCGACCGCGCCTCCCGCAGTCGCGCCTCCGCCGACCCCGAGCGCTCCGCCGCCCGCGCCGGCTGCTGGCCCGTCGGCGTCACGCTCTTCCGGGGGCGGCTCCAGCGGTCCGGTGCGGCTGCCGACTTCGGGCCGCCGCGCCCCCGCCGACGACGAGGAGGAGGCCAGTGCACCGGTCGTGCGTCTCCCTGGTCGCGGTGAGCCCGCCACCTCCGGCAGCTCGGCAGGCTCCAGCCGTTCGGGCAGCTCGGGCAGCTCGGGCAGCTCGGGCGGCTCGGGCGCCGGCCGCGGCACGCTCGTCATCCAGACGCTGCCGTGGGCACGCGTCTTCCTGGATGGCCGCGACACCGGCCGCAACACTCCGGTGCGCAGCCTCGAGGTGAGCGCGGGCAGCCACCGCCTCGGCCTCCGCACCCACGACGGGACGATGCACGAGGAGACGATCACGGTCACTGCCGGCGAGACCCTCCGCATCGTCCGCCAGTTCTGAGCCGCGTCACCGACCGCGCTCCGCGCCGAGATTTTGCTGGACCCCCGCGGCAGCGCACCCCATAACGGCCGCGCGCTGCGGTGCGTTCGCGGCGCACCGCCGAGACGACCACTCACCCACCACAGCGGAGGGGTTTCGATGGACGACGAGCACGAGGAGGGCTGGACGACCCAGCGCAGCGAGGCCCTCTACCAGGTCCGAGGTTGGGGCTATCCGTACTTCCGCGTGAATGCAGCGGGTCGCCTCGAGGTCGTGCCCGACCCCGACGGCAAGGCCGACTGCGCCATCGACCTCTTCGACCTCGTCAACGACCTCGACGCCCGCGGTCTCGAGCTGCCGCTCCTGCTGCGCTTCTCGGACATCCTCCGGGACCGGGTCAAGCGCATCAACGAGTGCTTCGCCCGCGCCATCGAGGAGTACCAGTACAAGGGCGTCTACCGCGGCGTCTTCCCGGTGAAGGTGAACCAGCAGAAGCACTTCATCGACGAGGTCGTCGAGTTCGGCGCCCCGTGGCGCCTGGGCCTCGAGGCCGGCAGCAAGCCCGAGCTCCTCATCGCGCTCGCCGCCGAGCAGGAGCCCGGCGGGCTCGTCATCTGCAACGGCTACAAGGATCAGAAGTACATCGAGACCGCGCTCCTCGCGCAGCGCTTCGACAAGACGGTGATCGTCGTGCTCGAGCGCATCGAGGAGCTCGAGTACACCTTCCGCGCCGCGCAGAAGACCGGCATCCGCCCGCAGATCGGCGTGCGCGCCAAGCTCGGCAGCCGCGGCATGGGCCGCTGGGCCGACTCGACCGGCGACCGCGCGAAGTTCGGCCTCACCGCCTCCGAGATCGTCGAGGTCGTCGACCGCTTGCAGAAGCACGACATGCTCGACTGCCTGAGCCTGCTTCACTACCACGCGGGCAGTCAGCTCAGCTCGATCATCCCGGTGAAGCAGGCCATCCGCGAGGCGGCGAACATCTACGTCGAGCTCGCCAAGATGGGCGCGCACATGAAGTACCTCGACGTCGGCGGCGGCCTCGCCGTCGACTACGACGGCAGCAAGACCGACTTCCACGCGAGCAAGAACTACAACATCCAGGAGTACGCCTACGACATCGTCGCGGCGATCGCCGAGGCCTGCACGAAGGCCGAGATCGCGCACCCGACGATCGTCAGCGAGTCCGGCCGGGCCATCGCCGCGCATCAGTCGGTGCTCGTCTTCGAGATCGTCGGCAAGAACGAGGTGCGCTTCGGCGCTCCCCAGACGCCCGATGCGAAGGCGCACAAGGTCCTCAAGCAGCTGTACGAGACCTACGCGGGCATCCAGCCGAAGAACGTGCAGGAGGCCTACCACGACGCGCAGCAGGGCAAGGAAGAGGCCGACTCGCTCTTCAAGTTCGGCTACCTGAGCCTGCGCGAGCGGGCCCAGGCCGAGCGCCTGTTCTGGGCGTGCTGCGAGCGGATCCTCGAGCAGGCCAAGAAGCTCCGCCGCGCTCCCGAGGAGGTCACGCTCCTCGAGCAGCAGATGGCCTCCATCTACTACGGCAACTTCTCCGTCTTCCAGTCCATCCCCGACAGCTGGGCCATCGATCAGCTCTTCCCGATCATGCCCATCCACCGGCTCGACGAGGAGCCCTCGACGCGCGCCACCTTGGCCGACCTCACCTGCGACTCGGACGGCAAGGTCGATCACTTCATCGACGTCGAGGACGTCAAGCGCGTGCTGCCCGTGCACCCGTGGCGCGAAGGCGAGCGCTACTTCATGGGCATCTTCCTGAATGGCGCCTACCAGGAGATCCTCGGAGATCTTCACAACCTCTTCGGCGACACGAACGCGGTGCACGTCCGCCTCGACGGGGAGGGCGGCTACGAGATCTCCCACTTCGTGAAGGGCGACGAGATCCGCGAGGTGCTCACCTACGTCGAGCACGAGCCCGGCGTGATGGTCGAGCGCGTGCGGCGGCAGGCGGAGCGGGCGCGGCGCATGGGCCTCATCACCTTCGACCAGGTGAAGCTCCTCATGAAGCACTACGAGGAGTCGCTCGGCAGCTACACGTACCTGACCGCCGACGAGTAACGCGGCACCGCCGGGTCCTGGCGGGTCGATGCGCTACACTCCGGGGTAACGTGTCGCTCAAGATCGGCCAGGACCATTCGCGGTTCAAGCACATCGTCCGCGGCAAGATCCGCCAGAACCTGCGGCGTTACATCTCGCAGGGCGAGCTGCTCGGCAAGCAGGGCAAGGACGTCGTCTCGATCCCGCTCCCGCAGATCGACATCCCGCGCTTCCGCTACTCCGACAAGCAGGGCGGAGGCGTCGGGCAGGGCGAGGGCGACGAGGGCGATCCCGTCGGCGGCGAGGAGGGCGAGGGCCCGGGCGGCAAGGGCAAGGCCGGGCAGGGCGAGGGGCAGCACGCGCTCGAGGTCGAGGTGAGCCTCGACGAGCTCGCCGACATCCTCGGCGAGGAGCTCGCGCTGCCGCACATCGAGAACAAGGGCAAGAGCAAGCTCGTCGACCAGAAGGACCGCTACGTCGGTGTGCGGCGGGTCGGTCCCAACTCGCTGCGCCACTTCAAGCGCACCTACAAGCAGGCGCTCCGGCGGATGATCTCGACCGGTACCTACGACCCGAAGCGCCCGGTCGTGATCCCGGTCCGCGAGGACCTCCGCTTCCGTTCGTGGAAGACCGAAGAAGAGCCGATCGCCAACGCGGTGATCCTCTACATGATGGATGTCTCGGGCTCGATGGGGGACGAGCAGAAGGAGATCGTCCGCATCGAGTCGTTCTGGATCGATGCCTGGCTGAAGAAGCAGTATCAGGGCCTCGAGACGCGCTTCATCATCCACGACGCCGTCGCGCGCGAGGTCGACCGCGACACCTTCTTCCGGACCCGCGAGTCGGGCGGAACGATGATCAGCTCGGCCTACAAGCTCGCGGCGAAGATCATCGAAGAGGACTACCCCGCGAGCGAGTGGAACATCTACCCGTTCCACTTCTCCGATGGGGACAACTGGTCGGTCGACGACACGCTGCAGTGCATCGAGCTACTCAAGAAGCAGCTCCTGCCGGTCTCCAACGTCTTCTGCTACGGACAGGTCGAGAGCCCCTATGGCTCCGGGCAGTTCATCAAGGACGTCCGCGAGCACCTCGGCAAGGACGAGCGCGTCATCACCAGCGAGATCCGCGACCGCGACGCCATCGTCGGCTCGATCAAGGAGTTCCTCGGCAAGGGCAAGTAGGGGCGCCTGCCAGCGCCGCGGGGGCGGCCTCGGCCGGGGACGGGCCCGCGCCACGATCGGGCTCGGTCACGGCGATCGCATCGCGCCTCGGCGATCGCGGTCGAGGCTCGAGCGCGTGTTTGGGCGGTGTGCTCCCACCCTGCACACCCGCGATTCGCCTCCGATCGGCCGCCGAAGCGATCGTCCGGCGGACCACCAGATCGCCTCCCGACCGCGACGGATCGCGGCTGCTACCCAGGCGCACCCCAATCCATAGGTATGGTCACGGTGTGGCCTGCGCGATACCTAGCGCTTCGTCGTTGCCAGGGCTCATCCGTGATCGTACAAGACCCCCCTTGCTCGGCCCTCGGAGGGGCACCCCCGCATGAAGATCCGGCGCGTCGAAATCTGCGGTTTCAAGTCGTTCGTCGACCGTCAGGTCCTGAACATCGACCACGAGGTCACGGCCGTCGTCGGGCCGAACGGCTGCGGCAAGTCGAACATCGTCGACGCCATCCGCTGGGCGATGGGCGAGCAGTCGGCCAAGACCCTCCGCGGCAAGGGGATGGAGGACGTCATCTTCAACGGCAGCGAGACGCGGGGCCCGCACTCGTTCGCCGAGGTGACCATCACCTTCGACAACACCGACGGCCTCTCTGCGCCGGAGTACCGCGCCTACCCCGAGATCTCGGTGACCCGCCGCCTCGATCGCGACGGCACGAGCGACTACCTCATCAACAAGACGCCCGTCCGCCTCATGGACGTGACCCAGCTCTTCCTCGGCACCGGCGTCGGCACCCGCACCTACTCGATCATCGAGCAGGGCCGCATCGGCTTCATCGTCAGCGCACGGCCCGAGGACCGGCGGCACCTCCTCGAGGAGGCGGCCGGCGTCACGAAGTTCAAGGCGCGCAAGAAGGCGGCCGAGCGCAAGATGGAGCTCACGCAGCAGAACCTGCTGCGCCTCGGCGACATCACCACCGAAATCGAGAAGAGCCTCGCCTCGCTGAAGCGGCAAGCGCAGAAGGCCGAGCGCTACAAGCTCTACCGCAGCGAGATCCGAGACCTGGAACTCTGGGTCGCCTCGCACCGCTTCCTCGAGCTGACCGTCACCCGCCGCGTGGTGAAGGAAGAGCTCGAGGTCGCGCTCGGCACCCTCGAGGGACAGCGGGCCGCGCTGCGCATCCGCGAGGCCGAGCTCGAGGCGGACCGTCTGCTCGCGCACCGCGCCGAGATCGCGGCCGAGCGGGCCCAGCGCGAGGCGCACGAGGCCGATACCGCCGTGCGCGGCCTCGAGGCCCGCCTCGGTCAGAGCAAGGAGCGCCTCGAGGGGCTCCGCGACTCCGACCGGCTCATGCAGCGGGAGATCGAGTCGCTCGCCGAGCGTCGCACCGTGCTCGCCGCCGAGCAGAAGGCGCTCGTCGCCACCCTCGAGGAGGTCGAGCGGATCGAGGCGAGCGAGGCCGCTGAGCTCGAGCGCGAGACCTTCGTCCTCGAGGAGCGCCGCGCCGCGCTCGCCGAGGCCGAGCACACCACCCAGCTCGCCCAGCGGCGGCTCAGCGAGGCGGCGAGCCGCATCGCCCGGGCCCGCGCCGTGCTCGAGGGCTTCACCCGCCGCCGCAACGACGCCGAGGTGCGGCTCGGCCGCCTCCGCGCCGAGCGCGAGGAGCTCGAGGCGCGCCTCGTCGAGCTGGCCCAGCAGAAGGACGAGCTGGCCACCCGCGCCGAGGCGCTCACGAGTGGCAAGGTCACGACCGCCGAGCGCCGCGCGCAGCTCGAGCAGGAACTGAAGGATCTCCGCGTCGCGATCGGCGAGAGCGAGCGCGCCGTCGACAAGCTGCGCCACGAGCTGGCCGACCGGCGCTCGCGGCTGCGCTCGCTCGAGGAGATCCAGAAGCGCTTCGAGGGCGTCGGCGCGGGCGTGCGCGCCGTGATGACCCGCTTCGCCGGCAGCGACGAGGAGCGCGCCAAGCGCGGCGTTCGCGGACTCGTCGCCGATCGCATCGAGTGCCCCGAGCACCTCACGCAGGCGCTCGCGGCGGCGCTCGGCGAGCGCCTGCAGCACGTCGTCGTCGACGATCTCCCGGCGGCCGAGGCGATCCTCCGCTTCCTCGACGAGGCGGACCGCGGCCGGGCGACCTTCGTGCCGCGCACGCCTCGGCGCGTGGTCGGCGCGCGCCTCGAGGTGCCCAGCGTGACGAACGCCGAGGGGCAGCCCGACGCAGGTGCGGTGCTCGGCCGCTTCACCGACCTCTGCCGTTTCGAGCCCGCGGACGAGTGGCTCGTCCGCCACCTGCTCGAGGATGTCCTCGTCGTGCGCGATCTGCCCACCGCGCGCGCGCTCTTCGACCGCGGCTTCACCGGCACGCTCGTCACCGAGCGCGGCGAGGTGCTTGCCCCCGGCGGTGCGCTCACCGGCGGCCGCGGCGATGCGGCGTCCGCCCACATGATCGCGGTGAAGCGCGAGATCCGCGACTTGCATGGCGTGGTCGCGCGACTCGACGCCGAGATGAACGCCGCGCTCGCTCGCCACGGAGAGCTGCGCAACGGGATCGCCAGCCGGCAGGCGGCGCTCGATGCGGCCCGCACCGAGGCGCACGACGCCGAGATCGCCATCGTCAAGGCGGAGAAGGACCTCAAGCGCGTCGACGACGACCTGCTCCGCACCCGGCAGCGCACCGAAAAGGTCGTCCTCGAGCTCGAGGAACTCGCGGCCCAGCTCGCGCTCTCGACCGGCGAGGAGGAAGAAGCCCGCGCCGAGATCGAGACCAGCGAGACCCAGAAGCGCGACGCGGAAGCCGAGCTCGCAGCGGCGCAGGAGGTTCAGGCCGAGCGCCGATCTTCGGTCGATGCGCAGGGGCATCGGGTCGCCGACGTCCGGGTGCGTGCGGCGCAGGCCCGGCAGCGGGCCGAGTCCGATCGGCATGCGCTCGAGCGCCTCGAGCGGTCGATCCACGAGCTCGGGGAGCGCGGCGAGCGCCTCCGCGTCGACGTCGAGCGCGGCGCCAAGCAGCAGGGTGAGACGATGGGCACCATCGCCCGCACCCGCGAGGAGCTCGCGGTCGAGGTCGCGCGCGCGATGCAGGCGCACTCCGTGCTCGGCGAGGCCAGGGCGCAGTACGACGCGGTGCGGAGCGAGCTCGGGCGGCGGGACGCGCTGCTCAAGGAGCTGCGGCAGAGCATCGAGGGGCACCACCAGCGGAGCTCGGACCTCACGCTCGAAGAGCGCGAACTCTCGCTCGCCCTCGAGCATCTCGTGCAGCACACCCGCGAGCGTCATCGGCTCGAACTCGGCAAGATCCTCGGCGACTACCACTTGCGCGAGATCCCCGACGAGGCGGTGAAGGCCCGCATCGACGAGCTCGCCCGGCTCGTCGAGCGGATGGGTGAGATCAACCTCACCGCGATCGAGGAGTACGACGAGCAGTCCAAGCGCTTCGAGCACCTCAGCACGCAGAAGAAGGACCTCGAGGACGCGCTCGGGCAGCTCGATCAGGCGATCAAGCAGATGAACCGCGAGAGCAAGCGCCTGTTCAAGGAGGCCTACGACGCGGTGAACGAGCGCTTCCAGCAGATCTTCCCCCGTCTCTTCGGTGGCGGTCGGGCCGAGCTCCGGCTCACGCAGCCCGACGACCTCCTCGAGACCGGCGTCGACATCTACGCCCAGCCGCCGGGCAAGAAGCTCGGCTCGATGGAGCTCATGAGCGGCGGCGAGAAGGCGCTCACCGCGGCGTCGCTGACGTTCGCCATCTTCCAGTACAAGCCGAGCCCCTTCTGCCTTCTCGACGAGGTCGATGCACCGCTCGACGAGGCGAACGTGGGCCGCTTCTGCGAGGCCATCCGGGCGATGACGAAGCACTCGCAGTTCATCGTGATCACCCACAGCAAGCGCACGATGCAGATGGCCGACGTGCTCTATGGCGTGACCATGGAGACCCCAGGCGTCTCCAAGCTGGTGAGCGTCGAGCTGAAGCAGAAGGCCGCGGCGAAGCTGCCGGCCTCCGCGCCCGCCGTCGCCTGACGCCTGCGAGTCACCCGGGGGGCAGACGGGCTATGCTCCCGTCGCGTGCCCCGCGTCCTGGTCGTCGACGACGAAGAGAACATCCGCCTCGTGCTCTGCACGCTGCTCCGCAAGCACGGCTACGAGGTCGACGCTGCGCCGAGCGGGGAGGACGCCCTCGAGCGGATGGATGTGGCGGCCCCCGACTTCGTCATCGCCGACGTGCGGATGCGCGGCATGAGCGGGATCGAGCTGGTCGCGCAGCTGAAGCGCCGCGTGGAACCCCCGGTCGTGATCGTGATGAGCGCCTACGGCTCGGTCGAGCTCGCGCTCGAGGCGATGAAGGCGGGCGCGTACGATTACGTGCAGAAACCCTTCAAGCAGGACGAGGTGCTGCTCGCGCTGAAGAAGGCGGAAGAGCGCGAGCAGCTCCGCCGCGAGAACCGCGCGCTGAAGGAGGAGATCGCCAAAGGGGCCCGCTTCGAGGGGCTGATCGGGCAGAGCGAGGCGATGAAGGCGGTCTTTCGCGTCATCGAGCGTGCCGCCGAGCACCGCTCGACCGTGCTGATCCAGGGCGAGAGCGGGACCGGCAAGGAGCTGGTCGCGCGCGCGCTGCATCAGCGGAGTCCCCGGGCGGGCAAGCCCTTCGTCGCGGTGAACTGCGGCGCGATCCCAGCGGGGCTGCTCGAGAGCGAGCTGTTCGGCCACAAGCGCGGGGCCTTCACCGACGCGACCAGCGATCGGGTCGGGCTCTTCGAGACGGCGCACGAGGGCACGCTCTTTCTCGACGAGGTCGGCGAGATGCCCCAGCCGCTGCAGGTGAAGCTGCTGCGCGTGCTGCAGGAGAGCACGCTGCGCAGGCTCGGCGAGACCCGCGACCGGGAGGTCGACGTCCGCGTGATCGCCGCCACGGTGCGCGATCTCGCCCTCGAGGTCGCCGAGGAGCGCTTTCGCGAGGACCTCTTCTACCGCCTGAACGTGCTTCCGCTCGTCGTGCCTCCGCTCCGAGAGCGGCGCGAAGATGTCCCCCTCCTGGTCGAGCATTTCCTCGAGCGGAACAACCGCCGCATGAAGACCCGGGTGCGGGCGATCGAGCCTTCGGCGATGAAGCGGCTGCTCGCCTACTCGTTTCCCGGCAACGTGCGCGAGCTCGAGAACGTCATCGAGCGTGCGATGGTGCTCGCCGATGGCGAGCGGATCACCGAGGGCGATCTGCCCGATGCGATCGGCCGCGAAGCGAGCCCGGTCGAGACCGTGCTCGCTTCCGGGGATCTCTCCATCAAGCGGGCGAGCAGCATCATCGAGGAGACGCTGATCCGCCGCGCGCTCGACAAGACCGGCGGCAACCGCACGGCTGCGGCACGCCTGCTCGAGATCAGCCACCGCGCGCTGCTGTACAAGCTGAAGGACTACGGCATCAAGTGACGCGGATCAGGGAGCGCGACGCTTCGGGTTCTCGATGCGCCCGAGGTCGGCGGGGTCCCCGCGGTGCACGCGGTTCCGCCCGCTCTCCTTGGCCTGGTACATCGCGAGGTCGGCGACGGTGAGCAGCTCGCCGATGGGCTGGCCCGGGCGCAACTGCGCCACGCCCATGGAGATGGTGATGGGGGGCAGCGTCGTGCCGTCGGGCAAGGTGTTCTGTGCGCGCTCGACCGCGACGCGGACGCGCTCGGCGGCGACCATGGCCTGATCGAGCGGCGTGTCGGGGAAGAGGATGACGAACTCCTCTCCGCCGTAGCGCGCGACGAGGTCGCTCGGGCGGAGGTTCGAGGGCAGGAGCTTGGCGACGGTGACGAGCACGTGGTCGCCCGCGGCATGGCCGAATCGATCGTTGAAGCGCTTGAAGTGATCGATGTCGACGAGCGACACCGACAGGGTGCTGCCGGTGCGCTCGAGGCGGCTGGACAGGCGCTGCAGCGTGTCGTCGAGCCAGCGGCGGTTGTGGATTCCGGTGAGGCTGTCGAACATCGCGGCACGCTCGTATTGGCGGCGCTTCTCGACGTTGCGGGTCACCGCGTCGTTGTTGGCACGGAGGCGCGCCGCGAACTTCTGGAGGAGGTTCACGGCGAACGCGTGCGACGCGTTCGTCATCTCCCAGAAGCCGTCCTCGTCCACGGCGAGCAGGTGACATTCGGTGCGGCATACGACGCTCGCCGAGGCCGGCGATCCGTCGAGGAGGCTCAGCTCACCGACGGTCTCGCCGCGTCCGATCAGGGCGACCGGCTCGGTCTCTACGCCGCTGAGGTGCACCCCGAGCTCGCCCTTCAGCACGAGGTACATCGCCTCGTTCGGCTCGCCCTGCCGGATCACGACGTCCCCTGGGAGCAGGTGCCGCTCCTCGCAGGCCTCGAGGAGCTCGCGGCGCGCAGCAGCGCCGACCCCTTCGAGCATGCGGAAATCGTCGAGCAGGTTCACCGTGGCGGTCGCGCTCACCGCGACATCGTACAGGCGAACCCGCCTCGGGGAGAAGCCCGACCCCTCGAACTTCGACGAACCCAGTAGGATTCGAACCTACGACCTTCGGCTCCGGAGGCCGACGCTCTATCCAGCTGAGCTATGGGTTCTCGGAAGAGGTCGCGATGTATCACGGGGTTGGATCTTCGCAACACCGCGGCGTCGCCTGCCGGTTCTGCGTTTCGGGGCGTCCGGCACGCCTCACGCGGGACGCAGGTGGATCCGCATCGCATCGAGGGCGGCGGCCCGATCGAAGGGGATCCCTGCGAGCTCGGGGCGCTGGCCGATGCGCTCGACCAGCTCGGCGAGGAAGGCTCGGCAGCGGGCGCTCTCTTGCGCGGCCTGCGCGAGCCGCGCGGCATCGGGCGCATCGAGGGTCCGCAGCGCGTCGAGGGCGGCGAGGTACCCTCCGAGGCGCGGATAATCGTGAAAGCGCAGCACGGCATGGCCGAGGAGCTGCACGTGCCGGAGGTAGTCCCGTACGAAGTGCAGGCCTCCGTGGTCCTGCCACGCATCGGCGCTGCGCACGGTTCCCTCCTCGGCGAACGCGAGGAAGGCACGGAGGATCTGCTGCACGAGGTACGCGTCTCGCCGCGCCCGCTCGCTCGCCGCCCGCCGCACGGCCGGGCTCTCGACGAGCGAGCCGAGCTTCAGGTCGGGACGGACCTCGGCGGCGATCGTCCGGAGCGCATGGTGCAGGGCGGCCCGCAGGCTGTTCGTCGCGACCGCGAGCCACGCGCCCGAACCTTCGCCGCCGTCTGCCGCGTCGAGGGCCAGGAGTTCCTGCTCGAAGACGCGTCGGACCTCGAGCCGGAGGCCGGTGCCCGTGCCCACCAGGGTTCCGCGGAGCGAGGCGAGCGCGCGCGCTTCGGCGCGCAGCGCAGCGTAGTCGACGCGAATGCGCCGCGCGGGGACCGCGAGCACGGCCTGTTCGAAGCCGTCGGCCAGAGTCGCCGGGGCGTTCTCCACGAGGAAACGCGTCAGCCCGCGGAGCTCGCTCCGGAGGGCGGCGAGGATCGCCACGGCCCGGCGGTGCGCGGCCGGCTCGCGGGCGTGGGCCTCGAGGAGGTCGAGCTGCCGAAGCGCGCGGCAGAGCGCGACGAGCGCGACCTCCAGCACGCGCCGCGTCGGCGCCCCGCGCGCGCTCTCGAGCACCGCGAGCAGGTCCTTGGCGTCGATGCGGTCGAGGGGCGAGCGCGTCTCGACCGAGGCCGCCGGTTGGTAGCGGCCGCTCCGCTCGATTTCCCGCCGCACGACGCCGTGGAACGCCGCCCACGGGCGGTGGGGCAGGCGCCCGCCTCGGGCCAGACCGTCGGCGAGGTCGACGAACTGCGCGAACCCGTCCCGGAGCGCGACGAGGTCCGTGTCCGCGGGGTCCTGGGTGCGCGGCTCGGCGCTCGCCCGGGGCGGGCTGGAGTCGCGCCGTGTCGGCTCGGAGCCGTCGCTGCTCCGGCCGCGGAGCAGCCCGCGCGCGAGCTGCGCGACCCGATGGCAGGCATCGCGGGCGACGCGCACGTGGGCCTGGTGGTCGATCGAGGACGCGGTCTGGGTCGATGGCGGCCCCGGGAGATTCTGGGGATGCCCGAGCGAAGCGATCCCGCGGAGCAGCGTGTCGAGCTCGAAGAGCGCGCCGCCATCCCGGCCGTGCGCCTCGCCTGCGGCCTCCTCGGCGCGGAGGGCGGGCGACTCGGATGCGGGGTGAGCGCCCGTGCGGGGGGGCTCGCCGGAGAGGTCGCGCTCGGATCGCATGCGGCCCGAGAGGGTAGCCGATCCCCGCATTCGCGGCGCCGCGGCGGCGCGTCCCCTCGTTGCTCCCCAGCCTGCTCCGTGCCAAGCACGCGCCCCTCATGACCCAAGAGTCGCCCAACGCGCACCTCCGCAACGTCTGCATCATCGCGCACGTCGATCACGGCAAGACCACCCTCGTCGACATGATGCTGCGTCAGACCGGCGTGTTCCGCGCCGGCCAGGAACTGCAGGATCGGGTCATGGACTCCAACGACCTCGAGCGCGAGCGGGGGATCACCATCCTCGCCAAGCAGTGCTCGGTGCGCTGGAAAGGGCTGAAGATCAACATCGTCGACACCCCCGGCCACGCCGATTTCGGCGGTGAGGTCGAGCGCACGCTGCGCATGGCCGACGGGGCGATCCTGCTCGTCGATGCGGCCGAAGGGCCGCTGCCGCAGACCCGCTTCGTGCTCGGCAAGGCACTCGAGCTCGGGATGGCGATCATCGTCGTCATCAACAAGATCGATCGCCCCGACGCCCGCCCCGACGAGGTCGTGAACGAGGTCTTCGATCTCTTCGTCGATCTCGGAGCGAGCGACGAGCAGTGCGATTTCCCGATCCTCTACGCCATCGGCAAGCAGGGCCTCTGCAAGCGGAAGCTCGACGAGGCGGGCACCGACCTCACGCCGCTCTTCGAGACCATCGTCGAGCGGGTTCGGCCCCCGCGCGGCGATGCGAGCGCTCCGCTGCGCATCCTCGTCAACGATCTGCAGCACGACGACTACGTCGGCCGGCTCGCGGTCGGCCGCATCGTCGACGGCTCGGTCGCCGACGCGCAGGTCGTGATGCGGATGGGCGAGGCCGGCCCGGTGCGCTCGAAGGTCGGCAAGGTGTGGGGCTTCGAGGCGATGCAGCGGGTGCAGGTCAACAAGGCCTCGGCCGGCGACATCGTCGCCATCAGCGGCATCGAGGACATCACCATCGGCGACACGATCGCCGACGCGGAGAAGCCCGAGGCGCTGCCGCGGATCCGCGTCGAGGAGCCCACCCTCAAGGTCTCGTTCCTCGTCAACGGCTCGCCCTTCGCAGGCCGCGCCGGCAAGTACGTGACCTCGCGGCAGATCCGCGAGCGCCTCGAGAAGGAGGCGATGCGCAACCTCGCGATGCGCTTCGAGCCGACCGACTCGCCCGACGTCTTCACCGTCTACGGCCGCGGCGAGCTGATGATCGCCATCCTCCTCGAGACGATGCGCCGCGAGGGCTACGAGGTCGCGGTCGGGATGCCCGAGGTCGTCGTGAAGGAGATCGACGGCGTCAAGCACGAGCCGGTCGAGCGCGTGGTCGTCGACGTGCCGGACGCCTTCGTCGGCGCGGTCACCACGAACCTCGGCCAGCGCCGCGGGCAGATGGTGAAGATGTCGAACCTCGGCTTCGGCCGGGCGCGCATGGAGTTCCGCGTGCCGTCGCGCGGCCTCATCGGCTTCCGCTCCCAGTTCCTCACCGAGACCCGCGGCACGGGCCTGCTCAACACCCTCTTCGACGGCTGGGAGCCGTGGTCGGGCCCGATGCTCCGGCGCGCCAACGGCGCGATGGTCGCCGACCGCACCGGCGAGTGCACGGCCTACGCCCTCGATCACCTCCAGCCGCGCGGCATCCTCTTCGTCGCGCCTGGCGACCCCGTCTACGAGGGGATGATCGTCGGCGAGCACAACCGGGAGAACGACCTCGACGTGAACGTCGCGCGGGAGAAGAAGCTCTCCAACGTTCGCTCCAAGAACAAGGATGAGAACGTCGTCCTGCAGCCGCCCAAGATCGTGACCCTGGAGAACGGCCTCGAGTTCATCGACCGGGACGAGATCATGGAGGTCACCCCGAACGCCGTCCGCATCCGCAAGCGTATCCTCGAGGTGAACAAGCGGCCGCGGCGCGACGACGAGCGGCCCGAGTCGGCTTGAGGCGGGCGCCGGGTCCAGGGACTTGAAACTCGCGCGGCCGCGTGCCACGCCCACGGCCTTCCATGAAGCACACCATCGACACCGGACTCAACGTCGCCGACAGCAAGCGCGCCATCGACAAGGCCATGGAGGCCTACAAGGCGCGCTTTGCCGAGTACAACCCGCGCTTCGGCTGGACCACCGAGACCGCCGGGGAGTTCGGCTTCAACGCGAAGGGCGTCTCCCTCGGCGGGAAGATCTCCGTGCGCGAGTCGAAGATCGACGTCGACATGGAGGTGCCCTTCCTGTTCCGGATCTTCCAGGGCAAGGCCATGGAGGTCATCGAGGAGCAGGTCGTGCTGTGGGTCGGCAAGGTGAAGAAGGGCGAGGTCTGAGCGACCGCCCGCGCCGCCGTTCTGCGCCGGTGGACGCGCGGGACGCGCTCCCCGACGTTCGTGACGGGCTCACCCGCAAGGAGCGGGTCGTACTGTGGCAGCTCTCGCTCCTCGAGCGCGAGCGCCGGGGGATGGTGCCCACGGCGCAGCTCTACGGCCGAGTCGTCGAGCACGTCGACATGAGCGTCGAGGAGCTGCAGCGCATCCTGTCGCGCCTCGTCGGGGCCCGATGAGCAGCGCCTACGAGCGCGAGGTGCTTCGCTTGCAGCGGCGCTATGCCGAGGAGGTCGTCGAGGCCTTCGGCTTCTGTCCGTATGCCGCCACGGCGAGACGGGAGGGGAAGAGCGCGGAGATCGTGGTACGGGGCGCGTCTCCAGCCGACGCGCAGCTCCTCGCGGAGGTCGAGGCCCTCGGCCACGACGAGCGGATCGAGGTGGCCTTCCTGATCCTGCCCGACCTCGCGCTCGATCGGCTCGCGCTCGCCCGCCGTGTCGAGGCGCTGCGGCATGCCCACCAGGCCGGTGCACGGGGCCTCGTCATGACGATGGAGGGGTTTCATCCGGACGCGGAGTGCGACCTCGGCTCGGCCGGGCGTCTGGTCCCCTTCTTGCGACGAACGCCATTTCCCACCGTCCAGCTCACCCGGCTCAGCGCCCTGACGCGGGTGCGCCGCAGCGCGCCGTCGGGCACGGCCTTCGTCGATCCGAGCAGCCCCGAGCTGCTCGCGCTCCTCAGCCGCCCTTCGCCCGAGCCGGTCTCGGAGCGCATCGCCGACGACAACCTCCGCACCGTCCGCGCCGTCGGTATGGCCGCGGTCGAGCGCGCCATCGCAGCCATCCTCCGGGACCGCGACGACACGCTCGCGCGCCTCGCGGGCGGCGAATGACTGCGCCCGGCGCGGGACCACCGTCGCCGCGTCTGTCAGACTGCCCGGCCTTCCCGTGACGCTGTTCTGGTTCATCGTCCTCGTCGGCGCGCTGATCTTCGTGCACGAGCTCGGGCATTTCGTCTTCGCCAAGGTCTTCGGGGTGAAGGTGCTGCGCTTCTCGCTCGGCTTCGGGCCGCGCATCGCGGGCCTCAAGAGCGGCGAGACCGAGTACCAGATCGCCGCGATCCCGCTCGGCGGGTACGTGCAGATGCTCGGCGACACCCGCCCCGAGACCGTCACGGCGCAGGACCCGGACGACGAGGGGCGCGCGTTCCACGAGCAGGCCCTCTTCAAGCGCGCGATCATCCTCCTCGCCGGGCCGGCGATGAACCTCGTGCTCGCACCGCTGCTCTACTTCGTGGTGTTTCTCGGCGAGTCCAGCTCCCTTCCAGCGATCGTGGGCCGCGTCCTGCCGGGGTATCCGGCCGAGGGTGTGCTCGAGGCCGGCGACCGCATCGTCGCCTTCGACGGACACGACGTCCACGTCTGGGATGAACTCACCGATCTCGTCGAGGCGAACGCGGGGCGGGAGATCGAGGTGGTG
>Ga0209972_10002275_pt1 | contig 15816 bp, 9 predicted proteins | sample NOAtaG_7_FD_187302 | JGI IMG/M metagenome (GOLD analysis project Ga0209972, IMG submission 187302) | Freshwater lake microbial communities from Lake Erie, under a cyanobacterial bloom - NOAA_Erie_Diel1S_2200h metaG (SPAdes) (version 2) | ecosystem: Environmental > Aquatic > Freshwater > Lake ... | reverse complement strand
ACTGCATCAGGCAGGCATTCCTGGCGAAATCATGCCCAGCCTCTCAGCCAGACTCATGGGCCTCGACAGCCTCGGAGTCGCATCATACCTGCTCACTCTCTACTTCTCCTGCGCAGTACTCACCGACGACGCACTCGCAATCCTCGAAAATGTCGAAGTCGGCTACTACCACGATTACGACAACCGCACTCCCAAAGTGAAGTAGTGAAGGACACCTGCAATGACTCACGATCTCTCAGCCGTCACACCGGACTTCGCCGAAGCCGACGTCCGCAGCATCGCAGCCAAATTGCTTCAGGACGCGACTGCCGCGGCACAGCCGACGATGCCAGACATACCGCAGCCGCTGGCCCGACCACTGCCACCGCCACTGCCAGGCATACCACCACTGTCCGGCATACCACCACTGTCAGCGGTTCCTGCTCAGGCAGCCCCGCAGCTTGACAGCCTCCGACACGCCAGCGAGACAACCGCGCTGCGGACGACACCTGCTCGGTTGCAGTCCGAGTCCATAACGACGACTCACTCGCCCACAACAACCGCGACCGCTGTCTCACGCTTTGTCAGTCAAATGTCTCCAGGACTCGACAGCATTACCAGGGAATTTCACCGAGTGGCGGCTCAGGTCTCAGCCACCCCCGGCAGCACCCGCGTCTTCGATCCGCTGCAGGTCCGGTCCGACTTCCCGATTTTGCATCAGCAGATCCACGGAAAACCGCTGGTTTGGCTGGATAACGCTGCCACAACCCAAAAGCCCCGCTGCGTCATCGATGCCATTTCCCGCTTTTACCTCGAAGACAACTCGAATATTCATCGCGGCGCTCACACGCTGGCAGCCCGTGCCACGGATGCATGGGAAAATGCCCGGCAATGCGTGCAGAAATTCCTCGGGGCAGCCTCACCCTCGGAAATCATCTTCCTCCGCGGTACCACCGAAGCCATCAATCTCGTCGCGCAAACGGTCGGACGCTGTTTTCTCCGCCCAGGTGATGAAATCATCCTCACAGTCCTGGAACACCACGCCAATATCGTGCCATGGCAGATGGCTGCCCGGGAAACCGGAGCAGTCATTCGTGTCGTGCCCGTCGATGAGCGCGGCGAAATTCAGCTCGACGCCTTCGAATCGTTACTCGGCCCCCGCACAAAACTCGTCTCACTGACACATGCCTCAAACAGCCTCGGCACAATTCTGCCCGTGGAACAGATGACTGCCGCCGCCAAACGACACGGCGCGCTGGTCCTCATCGACGGCGCCCAGACCGTCTCACACATGCCCGTTAACGTGCAGTCAATCGGCTGCGACTTCTTTGTTTTCTCAGGCCACAAAATCTTCGCCCCAACCGGCATCGGAGCTCTCTATGCACGCCGCGAACTGCAGCAGGTGATGCCACCCTGGCAGGGCGGAGGTAACATGATCCGCACCGTGACGTTCGAAGAAACCACCTGGAGCGAACCACCCGCAAAATTTGAAGCCGGTACGCCCAGTGTCGCAGATGCCGTCGGACTGCAGGCAGCCATCGAATACCTCCTCGCACTCGGCTGGCCCGCCATCCTCCGCCATGAACATGAACTGCTTGAATACGGAACAGCACGACTGCTCGAAGTTCCTCGCCTCAGACTCATCGGGCAGGCCCGAAACAAAGTCGGAGTCCTGTCATTTGTACTGCCAAACAGGACCCCCGAAGAAATCGGCAGACTCCTCGATCGTGAAGGAATTGCCGTTCGAGCCGGTCATCACTGCGCACAGCCTTCACTGCGACGCTTCGGTCTCGATGCCACCGTCAGACCGTCCCTCGCCATCTACAACACCACCAGTGACATTGATCGGTTGGCAGATGCTGTGCATCGCATCGCCACCAGCCCGGTGAAGGATCCGCCAGGGCCTCCCCTGAAGTGAAACCTAAACAGCAACAGTTCAGGCGGTCTGCCAGTAAGCGCCCGCGTCAGGTGCATTCATCACTCCGGCCAATCATCCGGCAATGTCCGCACCACTCGAAACCCTTGTTGCCCGGACAGAATCCCAGGCTGTCGGGCACTCGTGGCGGCCGATCGATTCGGGCCGGCAACATCCCCAAACGATGCTCCACGGCACATCCTCAGCCGTAACTCAGAGACACGCCGACTGCCCGCCGGTTCTCTGGTGTCAGATATCACCATGGCAAACGGATACGATCCCGCCTCATCACTCACCCACTCATTCACGTTGCCATAGACATCAAACAATCCAAACGGATTGGGACGCAGTTGCCCGCAAGGCTTCAGCGTTGCCTCCTGCATATTTCCATTCCACCACGCATACATGCTAAGAAACTGAGAAGTTTCTCCGAAATATCTGGAAGTGGTCGTGCCCGCACGACAGGCAAGCTCCCACTCAGCTGACGTCGGAAGCCGGTATCCAGTCAGCTCCGTGAAACCTGGCTTCAGTGTCATTCCACTGGCAAACAACTCGCCCGGATTGTAACACCACTGGTCCTCCGGAATTCCCTCCCTGGCACTCAGCCAGTTGCAGAACTCCGCCGCCGCGTACCACGTCACACGATTCGCCGGGTTGTCATCGCTGCGACTGAATTCCGCACTGTCCGTGTGCCTGGGCTTGAATGCTCGATACTGAGTCACATCCACCTCAAGCATCCCGATCGCAAACCTATGATTCAGCTTTCTGCGGTGCAGCGGCTCCTGATTCGGGGCCTTCGAGCCCCCCAGTCGACCGACCTCTGCGATGGGACTTCCCATCAGGAAACCCGACCGCCCATCCACAACAGCCAGAATGTGCGGACGCGACTCGGCCGTATCACCCTTTGTTTTTGTAAGGTACCATCCTCGACCCCCCTCAAGCCTGCCCGTGGCCAGTGACTGCAGCGAGGCTGCCACCTCCCCAGCCGCTCCGCACCTTTGCAGAGTCCAAAAGCACATGGCATGCACTCCCGGATCCGCGTCATTCACCAGCCTGACCAGCAAATCACTGACGATCCGCTGCCGCAGGTCCGCAGATACCCCGCCCTCCGACACAAGCTCCCCCAACCCCTGAATCAGTCCCCGGCGGATCCCAATGCTCCGCTCCTCAGACAATCGCCCGAGCAGAGTCTCGGCACTCACTCCCGCCGCGGACAAACCATGCAGAACTCCTGTCCTCACTCGGGGATCCGGACCATCTTCAAGCACCTGCCATACGTCCTCGGCAGCGCCAAGCCGAAGCAGCAGCAACTGCGCCGACGACTGCCTGCGAGTCAAACCCTCGACCAGTTCCGGCTTCACGCCGGGTCGCTGCAGCAAAACCACGCAGTCACCACTTCCCACCTCACTCAGGCCCGCCGATACAGGTCGCCAGCCATCCGCACACAGCACAGCCACTTCCTCCTGCGCCCGCAACACTGTGTCCACTCGAACCAGTCGCGACTCCAGCCCCGCCTCAGCAAACCACAGCCCCGCCAACACCTCCCGCTGACGCAGCAAAGACAACACATCGCGATACCGAATATCCTCCCGATACTCCGCCCACGCTGTGGAATCCGCAAGGTCGGCACCACGACTGAAACCAGCAGCCATCGCCGCTCGCAACAACCCAAATCCCCGCTCCAGCACGGCTGCCGAATCAACCGGCGGATTCCTCCGACGCAGCGACTGAGATGACAACGCCAAAAACTCAGACAGTTCAAACAAACGCTTTCCATTCCCGGCTGCCAGAGCCTCCGCTCGATCAGCTGCTGCCAGCACTGCCTCTGACTCACCCCGTGACGACACACTCATCACCCGCGCTGCAGCCAATACCTCCTCGGACGTCCCGGAATTCTCCATTCGCTCCAACACCACGGCCGCATCTTCTGCCCGACCAGTCAGGGACAACAGTATCAGATATCGCATCAGCAACTCAGGCTTCGGCGATACCCCAAGTGACATCACAGCGTCCATATCAGACACCGCATTGAGAGCATCGCCAACATCGGCAAGCACCTCCGCACGCGCCTGCCGAAACTCGACAGTCGCTTGCACCGCCGCTGACAGTCCCTGCAGACTCAGCAACTGCCGGCGGTGCCTCTCCCGAGCATCCTCAGAAACCTCATAGCCAGTGGCCGCTACGGCACAATCCCGCTGAGGAATCTCAAGCACCTCGTAGCCATCATATGCCGTCAGACTGCGACTCCACACCTTCTGCGAGGAAAACACCGCCCCATATCGCCTCACACCCACCTCATCCAGCCGTACCGACAGACTCAACTGCAGCCCAAACCCACCCTCTGAATACATCCGCTCGACAGCCCTCAACTCCGCTGCCGTCAGCCCCGCCACATAACGGCGTCGCTCACCTGATTCCACAGGCTCCGACCAAAGCACCAGCCAGCCACCAGTCATGCCCTTCCCCGACACATAACTCACCTCCTCCGGTAACAGCCCGTCCAGCACCGCATCGTCTTCCGGGCCGGGAAGCTGCTCCGACTGCTGTCCCACCTGCAGCCTCCACCGGCCACCGTCACGACGCCAAACCACTGATACGCGAGCCGCACCACCCGCTGCCGTCACCACCTGCCGTACACGCACCGGCCGATAGCCACACTCCCGCAACTCCTCTGCGATCTCGAGGAATCTGTCGAATGCCAAAGACAGACACATGGCCGATCGATCGTTCACCACGCCACCACACGACTCAAGCTCCCGCCGCAGCCCCGCGCTCATATCCTGCCAGTCAGTCCCCAGCGGCTCGTCACCCCACACGCGAGTCGCCTTCTCTGCCACCACGTCCTGCAATCGACTGATAACACCGTCTGACAGCCTCTCCAGAGCCGGCATCAATACCCCAAACGACTCGACTCCCGACTGCAGCACCAGTTCGGCCAGAGCTGCTGCATCTTCCCGCACAACGTCGGCCAGAACACCCAGAGCCACCGCTCGCTGCAAGGGCCCCAGAGTATTCCCGGAATACAACCTCGTCAGGATCGGAAGAAGCTGCGGAAACGCCGGACTCAGCAACTCCTGCAGCGCTGGTACATCCGTCGGCCGCTGCTTCACAAGCTCCAGTGCCAGAAATTCGGCCGCTGAACCAAATGCCGACTCCGCCTCCGCATCGCTTCCATGCAGCAACCAGGTGGAAATCAGACAGGCTGCATTCAGACGTCGCGATGAACTCTCACTGCCGGATGACAGCACCCCCAACAGCCCCGGACGCAATGGCTCGGACAAACGACGAAATATCCCCGCCATGACGGGCAACTGCTCCACACGACAGGCCAACAGCAGCTTCTCAATCGCTGACAGCAACTCCGGATCAATCTCCTCCCCCAGCGCCACCAGGCCGGCTGCAAGGTTCAACTGCTGATCCGTTCCTGCCTGCACAAGCTGCAACTGCCGTCGAAGCTCAGGCACAGCATAACGAACACGCGTTTTCAACGACTCGATGTCCATCGCAACTGCAGCAGCACGAGCATCCCTCAACCCCTGCACCAAATCCACCATCTCTCGTTGCCGTACCGAAGACTCAGCACGTCGATACACCAGAAATCCACACAACAGACATATCAGCAGCACACTCAGAACAGTCCCGCTTCGACGCATATGGCGCCGTCCCGCCACCTGCATCATGCGCCGCTGACTCTCCTCCCAGCGACTGCGATCCGTGCGACGAAGAATTTCCAGCCACTCCCAAAGCGAAGGCAATTGACGGGGCTGCTGACGAGCATTCCAGGCCGCGGCCCGGTCCTCCAGCATCAGTTCAACTCGCCCCTCCACAGTCTCTCGCTGCTTCTGGCTCAGCCAGGTCCTCAAAGAAGGTACCAAAAAATCGTGTGTCAACTGATAACACACAATTTCAGAACCGCTTTCGCCAGCCTTCGAATCCACGCCACCCGGCGACTCCGTGACAGTTACCAGACGCAGATCCTGCTCCAGGATCCGCAACAGCTCAGCAAACTCCTCAGCTCGGCCCGCATAACACGAAGCCTCCCGCAACTCGGACAGCGTTCGACGAACACCACGGATCTCCCGATCCACACCCGGCAACATGGACTTGAGTACCCGCCGCGCCCCCTCCGCATGCAGCCGATACTCAGGATTCGCCTCCCGACCACAGAACATCTGCTCCAGAAAACTGACACCCACGCCCTCCGCACCGCCAACTTCCTGCAATGACTCCGGAGACCAAATACGACGACGCATCATCTCCGCGAAAACCGAGACATGAACTGATATCACCCGGCCATCCCGAGCAAGTAATCGCGCCGCGGACCGCAGGAACTCCGACTGAGCCTGCGTCAGCTCATCTGCTCGCTCCGGCAATCGACCATACGCACGTCCCAACATTCCCAGCACACGCTCCGTGTGCTCCGTATCAAACAAGTCCACTGCCGCGAAATTCCACCCCTCCACCAGCCGACTCTCCACAAGCCGCATGAATCGACCTGCCGCCAGAGCAAAATCATCCCGGATCATCAGCACCGCCTGCAGGTGAGATCCATCACACTGACGCAGCGCCAGCACCAGTTCACTGTCTGCAGCCGCTGCGTTCCCCGACAACCACTGCTCAAACTGATCCAAAAATATCACCACCTTGCCACCACCGGAACGCCGCAGAATCGCAAGACTCTCCACCAGATCTGCTGCACCAACTGCTGCCGGAACCAGACTTTGTACCGCTTCCCGCAGACGATCCTCCGTCCCGGTCGCAGACGCGTCCACACAGATCGCATGCACGTCAGCACCCAGACGCGGTATCATCCCCGCACGCACCAGCGAGGATTTCCCACAACCACTTGGACCATACAAAAGTCCGACAGAAAATGTCTTCGAAGAATTTCGCTCCTCCAGTCGCACCTTCCAGAAAGCAACACTCTCGGGAAGCCCCTGACGATTGCGCAGGCCCGGAAGCAGACTCAGGAAAAACACAGAGTCAGCCGACTCAAATGATCGCAAACCACGAGGTAACACCCCCGCTTCAGACTCCGCTGCCGCTGCCCCAGGCTGCAGGAACAACTGCAGGTCCTCAATCAGCTCCGCTGCCGTCTGATAACGCTCGGTGGCCAGCCGCGATAACGCCTTTAAACAAATCCGCTGCAACTCAGATGAGACTCCCGCAGATACCTCCTGCGGAGGACGCACCACCGCTGCCCTAACTGCTCGCAACACCTCCGAAACTTTGCCGCCACGAAAGGGCTTCTCACCCGTCAGCAACTCATACAGAATCACACCCATCGAAAACAAATCACTCCGCCCATCCAGACGATGCCCTTCACCACACACCTGTTCCGGACTCATATATGCCGGTGTTCCCGACACCACATTCGCCTGCAAATACTCGGATTCCTGTATCGCCAGGCCAAAGTCCGCCAGAAATGCAGACCCCGTTCGACTTTCAATCAGTATGTTGTCAGGCTTCACGTCACGATGAACACAGCCCTGACGATGAGCATGTCCCAGTGCCGCAATCACCGGAATCAACAACTGCACTCCCTCTCGCTCAGTCGGACGCGACCGCCGGAACAGCCCCCCTAATGTCTCACCCTCGATGTAACGCGTCACCAGGTACACCGCACCCGTATCCGTCTTTCCCACATCGTAAATCGGCAAAATATTCGGATGCTCAAGGCCCGCAACCAACCGAGCCTCCCGCAGATATTCACGCCTGCGCCCCACATCCGCCAGTCGCTCCTCCGACGGAATCTTCACAGCAACATCACGCTGAAGCTCCAGATCACGAGCCAGAAAGACTCGACCAAAACTGCCCTGACCAAGCAGCCGGTCCAGACGATAACGCCCCTGCAAAACCTCACTGTCCGAGATCCGTATCACTTCCGTGATGTCCTGATCAACATCAGCAGCAGAGCCATGACTTCGCAAGGTTTGGCTAAGATCCGGAAAACGCGTCTGAATCTCACGATCAGTCAACGGATCCTGCGTGGATCGCCGAGCCTCCAATTCACCGATCGCTAACTCCAGCCGCCAGTCACGATCGCCCGGAAGTGCTGACAAAGCCCCCAGATAATCCTCGACAAGGCGGTTCTCTCCCCGCCCCCAGCGCAATAGCTGATCACGACGCAGACCACACAGAAGGTCCTCTGCACGAATCCCTCGACTCAGAGCACCTTTCGCAGCTTCAACGACTGCCGAAAACTCCAGCTTCGCCGAAGCTTTTCCCCACAAGGCACTGACGTCTGATTCAAATGACATGGCAGCTGATCACCCTTACCACTTACGGAATATCACAACACTGAGCCACGTTCAGCATAACACAATTCCGACAAGCCTCCATTGTCACACCCAACGAACATTGCGATGCAAAAAAAAAGCCGCCCTGCTTTTCGCAGAACGGCAGCTCAATCACACCCTGAAGCTCAGAACTTCACCAACAGGCAACCCAGCATCACTCCGGCAAACGAGCTGATGAGACCGCCGGAAATTCACCCGAACAGGCTCGCATGAACTCCACCAAATCCACCTTCTGAGCAGCCGTCAGCTTCAACGGAACCATCTTGTCGCTCAGCCACTTGTTCTTGTGACCGCCCTTGGCGTAGTGCTCCACCACGTCCTCCAGCGTCAGCAGACTGCCGTCATGCATGTACGGTGCAGAATGAGCCACGTTGCGGATCGTCGGCGTCTTAAAGGCTCCCTTGTCCTTTTCCACCTTCGTCACCACATAGCGACCAAAGTCCGGCTCCTTCTTCTCCATACCAATACCCAGATTGTGATACTGCTCGTCAGCCAGATTCGCACCCACGTGACAGTTGCTGCAGCCCACTTCCTTGCTGAAAAACAACGCCATCCCACGCAGTGCACTGTCAGACATAGGATTCCCCGAAGCACCGGCACGGGCCGCTTCGTAATCCGCCTTCGTCGTCTCGTCGTCCAGAACGTCCTGCAAATCGTCACCGCTCAGTCCCGCAAACTTCGACCACGCCTCCTGGTAGTCATACGGCGATGGACCAGTCACCAGAACTCGCTCAAATGCCGCAATCGCTCGACCCACGTTGTCAATCGTCACGCCCTCGCCAGGAAACACCTTGTCGAACTGCATCGCATAGGCAGGAATTCCCTTCAAAGTCTTCACGGCGTTCTCGTGAGTATTCCCCATTTCAATCCCGGCCTGAATCGGACCGACAGCCTGAGCCTCCAATGAACCGGCACGGCCGTCCCAAAACTGCGCATCGCTCAGAATTCGATTGTAACTGATCGGCGAATTCCGTCCGCCCTTCGCTCCACCAATACCAATGCCCGTCGGAGTGTGTCGGGAATACCCCTCCTGCGGATGATGGCACGAAGCACAGCTGACCGTATTGTCCTTCGACAATCGGGTATCAAAATACAACTGACGACCCAGCTCCACCTTAGCACGAGTCAGCGGGTTCTTCTCCAAACCCTTCATCTGAGCCTGACCCAGAGCCAGCCCCAGCGGCAACTGCACATCCAGCACCTCATGGTTCTTCGGATCCGACAGCCACCCCTGAACCTGCTCCACCGTCAATGGACCAGTACCCGGAATACCCGCCGTCAAAGAAGCATCGCTGCCAAGTACCACCTTCTCAGCTGCCCGCACCCCCGACATCGCAAGCGAAGCAAGGCCCAGTGCCAGACATGCTGTCAGTCTGATCGCCCTCATCAAAATCTCCCTCTAAAAAAGACCAACAAATCCGAAATTCTCCGGCCCGCAAGCAACCGCGCAGACAGACCTCCGTGCCCGGCTGCTTATTCTAGACCAAACCACTGCTCGTGCCAGGACCAGCCTCGCCAATCCTGCCGACCCCGAGAACCCACGCTGCAAAACACCCCCTAAAACACCAGCATCAACAAAAATCGCCTGAAAACCTGCACACAAGTGCACATCACTCGGAGTATTTTCCGGCTCGCTCCAACAATAACTGCCGCAACTGCATCACAAACTGCCCACGCGAAACCACCAGCCCAAAACCGACCGCCCGAGCAGCCTCCAGACGCTGCACATGCACGTGCGGACCAAACGCAATCGCCCGCCGTAATACATCCGCACCGCAATTCGCCGAAATCTGCCAGACATCCACGTTGGACGCGAGGTCCACACACAGAATTACCCCGGCTTGATCCGCAACACCAACTGTCTCTGACAACGATCGCAAATTGCAAAAACCCAGCCCCAGCTGTTCTGCCGCACCACTGACACTGCTCAGAAGCATCAGGTCCGTTGAATATAAAACAACCACAGCACGCTCACACCCGTCAGCTGAGTCCACCACAGTATCCCTCCGTCAAGCCCCTTCGCACCGCCCCCACCAGGCAGGAATAACGTCCGACAGTGCGCTGACTAAGCTCAGAAGCAGGCTAAGTTCCGCCCGATCCTGCTGCACCACGACCTCGCTCACTCCCCTGTGAGTGATCGTGCGAATGGTCGTGAGAGTGATCGTGCGAATGGTCGTGAGAGTGATCGTTCGAATGATCGTGCGAATGGTCGTGAGAGTGATCGTGAGAGTGATCGTGTGAGTGATCGTGTGAGTGATCGTGTGAGTGGTCGTGTGAATGGTCGTGCGAATGATCAGGGGGCGACATTGCAGTACCGACCCTCATCTGCCATGCTGCCTCCGCCGCGCGGTACACATCCCGCAGTGGAACGCCGGCCGCTGCAGCCACCGCCGCACACGCGGCAAACTCCGGAGCAAACGTCTCCGCAACCCCCTGCCCCCAGCCACGCTTGCCCGGAACCGGCCCCCAGACCGTCTGCACCGTCACCGACTCGCGCTGCCGCACCGAACGCTCCAGTTGCAGTCGCCTGACTCCCAGAGTCCCCGTTTCTGCAAACAACACCTGCTCCAGCCCCGTCGCTGCCCCCGGTCGACACAAACAGCTCACAATCACCCCGGGCCGCCCTTTCTTCATCTGCACCGGGATCACCCACACATCCAGCGCGCCAGCCGCGGTGAGTCGCTCCCGTACAAAGCCCACCGCCTCACCCGTAACATCATCCAGCGTCGTTTCCAGCAGCGTCACCAATTCGGTCTGCACGCCCCCGGCAACCGTTCCAATGAAAATCCGCAGCACATTCGCCCGCTCCGGAAAAGTCATCGTCCCGCACCCACAGCCAATCGACTCGATCGTCATTGCCGGCAACGGCCCAAAGCTGTCGGCCAGCACCTTCACGATCGCTGCACCGGTAGGAGTCGTCAGTTCGGCATCAATCGGTACTGCAGACAGCGGAATTCCCCTGAGTATCTCAGCGGTTCCCGGGGTCGGCACGGGACAAATACCATGATCAATCCGCACAAACCCGCGCCCAGGCGGCACGGCGTTGCAGACCACGCGATCAATCTTCAGCAGGTCAAACGCAACGGCCGTCCCGATGATGTCCACAATCGAGTCGATCGCACCAACCTCGTGAAAGTGAATCGTCTCCACCGACACACCATGCACCCGCGACTCGGCTTCGGCAATCACCTGAAACATCTGCAGCGCCAGCGATTTCTGCCGTGCCGTGAGCACAGACCGCTCAACCAGAGCGCGGATGTCCGCAAGGTGCCGATGCGCATGCTGCTCAGGATGATCCACCAAAGCATGCAAAGACCGAAAACCACCCTTGATTACCGTTTCCAGCCGCAGTCGCACATCCGGCAGCCCCAGCGACTGAATCGCCGCTCGCACCGCCTGCACGTCAGCACCGGCGTCAATCAGTGCCGCCAGCGTCATGTCGCCACTGATCCCGGTAGCACATTCCAGCCATGCTGTCCGCATCTGCACTCCGCTCCTGTTCCAGCCCCCAAAAAAGAAACCCGGCCTGCATCTGTCGGCCGGGTCTGCGAGTTTTACTCAGCCCAATTCCCGCAACTCACTTCTTCACGGCACCCTGAGCGCGAATGCGGTCCAGCGGAGATCCCGTGAGTGGCACCGCTGTCGGTGCCGGAGCAGCAGGGGCCGGGGCCGCTGGTGCCGCCGGGGCAGGTGCAGCTTCCGCCACTGGTTCCGCCACCGCGGCAGGCTTCGCAGCCGCAGCACGGATCTTATCCATTGGAGACCCGCCGGGGGCAGCAGCCGGCTTGCTCGCGGCCGCCCGAATCTTGTCCAGCGGCGATCCTGCGACAGCAGGCGCCGCAGCAGCCGCTGGCTTGACCGCAGCCGCACGGATCTTATCCATCGCCGAACCACCACCCGCCGCAGGCGCCGCGGCTGCCGGTGCCGCGGCCTTGACCGGCTTCTCGGCTTTCTCTGACGCCGCCGGTTTCGCGACCGGAGCATCCACTACGGTCAGAAAGCCAGGGTCAATGTCATACCAGGCGATGTCCACACCGTTGTTGAATTCCACAAGCGCCCGGCAATTCATGTTCACCGTTCGCACTTTGCCCGTCAGCGAGGCAAATCGCTTGAGCTCAGGCGAAGTGGCCGAAACCACGACCCATTTGTCCGTCAGTTCTGTCTTCAGTCGTTCAGCACGGTCAATCAGTGACACAGCCGGTTTCCTGTCAGTCAACGATCTCAGGCCGGGATCCGCCACAGGTCACCCTGCACACCGCCATCCAGCAGCGGCGCAATTCCTGTCGCTCCCGAATGCCACATTGTGGAATATCGCCGTCAACCTTTCAAGCCGCGAATGAGCCTCAGCTGAGGCTCTCCCACTGTCTGGACAGACCGCCCGCAGGACCTGCGAAAAATCACCGTTCCACGTGCAAATCCCCCCAAAACCTGTTAAACACACGCTGCGTTGCCCGCCCCCGACTCTCTACGGTATACCCTATGGCCACCCCCAACGTCTGCGTTCTCCGCGCTCCAGGCACCAACTGCGACATCGAAACCGCCTGGGCCTTCGAACTCGCCGGTGCCCGGCCCGAACGACTGCACCTCAACAGACTGCTCGAAAATCCCGCACGACTCGCGGATTTCCAAATCCTCTGCATCCCCGGCGGCTTCAGCTACGGAGATGACCTCGGTGCCGGCATCATCTTCTCCCGTCAGCTCCGCGGACAACTCAACGATGCCATCCGGCAGTTCCTCACCGCCGACAAACTCGTGCTCGGCATCTGCAACGGCTTCCAGACCATCCTCAAAGCCGGCCTGCTGATGCGCCGCGGAGTCGCCAGCCCCGCCGAAAGTGGCCTCGAATCCGACGTCACGCTCACATGGAACAGCAACGGCCGATACACCGATCGCTGGGTCCGCCTCAAAGTCGCCTCCCGCAACAGCGTGTTTCTGCGCGATATCGACGAATTCGACGTGCCCATCGCTCACGCAGAAGGTCGCATTGCCGTCCGCCAGCCACAACTCCTCGAACAACTCCGACAGCATCACCAGATCGCTCTCTGCTACTGGTCCCCCCGCGCAGCACAACTCGCAGCCGCCTCCGGTGACCCCACTCGCATCGAACTGCTCCCCGAACCCGAAAACCCCAATGGCTCGCTCGCCAATATCGCCGGACTCTGCGACGAAACCGGCAAAGTTCTCGGATTAATGCCACACCCCGAACGCTTCCTGTTCGCCACACAACACCCGCACTGGACCCGCAAAGGTCTCCGCGGCGAAGGGGACGGCATTCGTATCTTCCGGAACGCCGTGACATGGTTCGCCTGACCACAATCTGCGCTCGTCACAGTCACAACCGAAACCGCCGGAGCGGCAGCCGCTGCATGCTGCCGCGCCTGCTCCTGCTGATGCTGTTGCCGCTGCTGCACCGCAGCTCGCCGGCAGTCGCTCAAAATGCACGCCTCCACGACCTGCGACTTCACCAGATTCAACTTATCGGCACTCACAACAGCTACCACATCGCCCCCCACAAATCCGTTGGCGAACTCATCCGCCTCGCAGGACCATCCGTCCTACAGGCCATCGAATACTCACACAAACCGCTCCCGGAACAACTGCAGCAACTGCAAATCCGACAACTTGAACTCGACCTCTTCGCAGACCCTGACGGCGGACTCTTCGCCAAACCACTCGCCCGCAATCTCCTCACAGCAGGTCATCAGGATCCCGGACCGGATCCCAATGCCGATGGCAGCCTCAGTCAGCCCGGCATCAAAGTCCTCCACGCCGCCGGCTTCGACTACGCCACCAATGTCACCACCCTGCAGCTGGCCCTGCAGCAGATTCGCCAATGGTCCCGGACAGCACCACACCACCTCCCGGTCATGATCCTCCTGGAACTGAAAGAGTCCGTGCCGAATCCACCCGGGGTCCGGCTGGTGCCCTGGGATGCCACCCGAATCAAAGAACTCGACCAGCTCATCCTCGAAATCTTCCCGCCAGCCACACGACTGATCCCCGCAGATCTCAGACAGCCCGCAGATCGCTCCGTCCGCGACGCCGTGCAAAAACGCGGCTGGCCGCCGCTGCAGGACCTGCAGGGCAAAGTCTTCTTCTGCCTCGATAACGAAGGAACCTGGGTCCGGCGGTACCTCGACGCCCAGCCACAGCCCGAACAAGCCCCTTTGTTTGTCTCCGCAGACACCAGCCACCCACTCGCTGCATGGTTCAAACGCAATGATCCGGTAACCCAGTTCGACGAAATCCAAAACCTCGCCAAACAGGGCTTCCTGATCCGCACCCGTGCCGATGCAGACACCACCCAGGCCCGCTCCAATGACTCCACACGCCGCGAAAAAGCTTTCGCCAGCGGCGCTCAATACATCAGCACAGACTTCCCGGAACCTGTGGCCACCTTCTCTGACTACTGCGTTTGCTGGCCAGACCAGGCCCCCGCACGCATCAGCCCACTGTTTCCCTCAAGCACTCTCAAACCCGCCGCTTCCGACTGGGAAGCAGCAACCGAACCCTGATCGTCCCGCCCGCCGCCAACCAGCCGCTGAAATCGGAGCCCCCCCGGATGTGGTCCATGCACGGAAAAGTCGCTGTCGTCTCAGGAGCCGCCCAGGGACTCGGAAAAGCCACCGCTCTCGCTCTCGCTGAAGCCGGAGCTGATCTCGTTCTGATCGACCGCAACCTCACCGCTGCCGAACAAACCAGCCAGCAGATTCAGGCCCTCGGACGACGCACTCTCGTGTCCGGCTGCAATGTCTCAGACCCCGCTGCCATCGCCGAACTGTTCACCACCATCGACAGCCAGTTCCCCACCGTCGATTTCCTCGGAAATATCGCCGGCGACGGCTGCCTCGCCCGCCCCGAAGAACTCTCCATCGACGACCTCCACCGCGTCCTCCAAAACCTCGTCGTCGGTCGCTTTGCCATGTGCCAGCAGGCCGGACGACGCATGCTCAAACAAGGCACAGGATCCATCATGAATATCGGGTCCCTCGCCAGCAGCACCGCACTCGGCCGCGGACACATCGCCTACAGCATGGCCATGGGCGCTGTCATCCAGATGACACGCGAACTCAGCACCGAATGGGCCCACCGGGGTGTCCGAGTCAACTGCGTGACACCCGCTCAGGTCGTCAACCCCAGCCTCCAGGCTCGCATGGCCGACGACCCACAACTCGAAGCCCGCTTCCTCAAAGGCATCCCCGCCAATCGACTGGGACAGCCCGATGACATCCGCGGCATCGCTCTGCTGCTGGCTTCCGATGCCTCCGCCTGGATCACCGGTGCCATCATCCCACTCGACGGCGGCAATATGGCAATGAACGCCGGAGCGACCCCCGGACACCAGCTGGAAAAAGTCCAGTCGTTCAGCCCCAAATCCTGAAGCCGCACCCATTCGCCCGCCGCCACCGCCACCGCCACCGCCACTCGCCCCGGCAGGAGCCAGCCCCGCGGCCTCCCTCACAAAACAAATTTCACACAAAACACATTTCACAATTGACACACTACATACAGAACCCCATAATTCCCACAGCAACACACCCGCAACGCCAACCGCTTCAACACAAAACACCACATCCCACAGACCACTCCCATGAAAGCCAACGCCGGCGGAAACCTCCAACC
>Ga0209972_10002272_pt1 | contig 15836 bp, 6 predicted proteins | sample NOAtaG_7_FD_187302 | JGI IMG/M metagenome (GOLD analysis project Ga0209972, IMG submission 187302) | Freshwater lake microbial communities from Lake Erie, under a cyanobacterial bloom - NOAA_Erie_Diel1S_2200h metaG (SPAdes) (version 2) | ecosystem: Environmental > Aquatic > Freshwater > Lake ... | reverse complement strand
ATGATACCAGATAAAGGTGCAACTCTTGAAGCATATCCATAAAGTCCACCATTACCAGTCAGATATCCAACAGAAGCATTAGAATCACTGAATGATAGAGCAGAGTTTAGTACGATATGTGATGAGTTTGGAATCGAAGTGATATAGCGAATGTCATTGACTGCACCGGTATTGGATGAGACATAGATATAAGAGTTATTCACAAACATTGCTTGTGCATTGGAAGTCCCATTAGCTACCACGGAGACTGCATTTGAGGTAGTATTACCTGAAGCATTTGCAGAGATTACCACAGTACCGTTAGAGACGTAGACTTTTTCACTTGCCTTGAATGTGCCAAGGAAGTTATTTGCAGATAGATATTCAGTACTAGAATTTGTGAATATTGCAGTACCAGAAGTTGAAGTGAAATCAACTCTGTGAATCACAAACTTGATATCTTCTTTTTGGAATGGAGTCCAAATGGTGTTGGTAGAAGATGTGAATAGAACACCAGTGGAGTTATTTACATAGATTGGTGTGTTTGTGATAAGATCGGTGCCACCTAGTTCACCAACCCAAATATTATAACCTTCGTTGCTACCTTCTGGTAGGACGACAAAGCAATATTCTTTTCCACTTTCAAGGAATAGTGGTGAGTCAAAGGTAAATGTTGTTGCGGTTGAGGAATCAGAACTTGTATTGACCTGAGCTGAATTAAGGAACTTACGACCGAATGGCACAATCTTTGGTGTTGGTACACCATTTTCCATGTAGCGAACTTGAACTTCTACACCGAGAGAAGCATGTTTTGTCTTGAAGTACACATCAACTTTATTGATATAAGCGCCAACCGTTTCACCGGTATCACCCACAAAGAATGATTGAGCAATAGGATCGAGTCTTCTTACTACAGGTGCTGTATTAATTGATGTTGTAGTAGTTGCTACATTTCTATTGACTAGAACTTCTCTGCTTGTTGCAGTGACTCTAGGCACACGAGTTGTAAGATTATATCTGGCTTTGGTTACATTGATATTTGAAGCCATGTAAGAACCTGATGCTTCAGTTGTTATGGAGTCAGCACCAGTACTTAAATTATCAACGTCAGCAAGACGGAATACTCTATCACCAACTTTAAATGTTTCTGCTGGAATGTCAAATAGACCATAGACTCTACCATTCGAATCTGTAGTAAATGTAGATCCAATAGTTCCGGTAGCAACGTAACTTAAATTTGTGGGTGTGCATCTATTTGCAACTGCTACACCGTCAAAGAATGGATAGACAATGGTATTTGGCTTTAGACCGGTAGCAGAGAATCTTACTCTTCTAGCCTTCATGAAGAACTGAATAGAAACATCCTGCACCATTTCACCAAAGTCAAATGAATTTGTAACAGTTGATGCACTAAAATCAAGTTCATTTCGTAATGTGTCAGTTGTTCTGGTGGTTGTGGTAGTTTCTGTAGTATCAACTCTTCTAAATTGTGAGGTTTGAGTAGAAATAACTCTTTCTGGACCAATAATATTTGGAACAGCATTGAAAAGATCGGTGAGACCAGAAAGATCAATATTTGAAACAACGTCTGGATTTACGTCAATATCTGGTTCCACGTCACCTGGAGGATCCAGAGTAACGTCACCATTCCAAACATAGATAATATTTTCTACGCAGTTTCTAGTCTTGGAAGCAAATGATTGAGTGATATAGGGCTTAGAATTACCAGAGAGATGGATCAGATCACCAGTCTTGGTTACATTTGAGCTATTGCTAGAATTGAAATCTAACTTTACATAAGTTCTATCAATGGTTGGTGCCATTTCTTGAACTTTGTAGTCAATAGCTGCTTTGAACTCTGGACTCTTGGTGTCACCGATTGTGAAACCTTTGAAAGGATCAACCATAAAGCCATTCTTGAATCGTTCTGCACCAGTATCATCTTTAATAATAAGTGTCTTAGCAGAAGCTTCTAGTAGAGATAGAGATGTATAGTATTCAAGACGAGCAAACTTCTTATCAAGCACACCGATATCACGCATAGTATATCTTCTGTACTGATCAAGCTGAATAGTGCATCCATAGTCAAAGCGACTATAGAGTCTAGCATCCTCTTGTGAGAGCGATGGATATGGAGGTACGGACACTACACCTAGTGTCATTGTACCATCTAGATCACGTGGGGTGACTGGATCGGCACCAGGTGCACCTTCAATAACATTTACTTTACCATTTGGTGAAAGTGCAATCTTGTCTCTTCTACCTAGGTAATAAGTGAAAGCGGTATTAAAATTTGAATCAGGTGCAATTGTATATGGACCACTGGAATCAATATTAAAGGCAAGATTGGTATTTGGATTTACAGTGGCATCTGCAATTATTGTAGCGCTATTTGCGGTATTATTTGCATATGGTCTGAAGTCAATCGAATCACGTAGATCGTAGGTGTTTCCTGTATCCGAACTGAACACTGGAATATCTGCTGTTTGTACTGCGGAAGTATTTGCGGTATTAGCATCATCAATAGTATATGAATTAATTGAGAAATAACCAATACCAAAGGTATAAATTGGTGTAAAGTGATCTAGTTCTACTAGAAGAACATCATTTACTCCAACAGAATGTCCGGATCCTGGATTGAGAGCTATTGAAGCAAGTCCATAATGACTTCCTTTTTGCCCATTATCAAAAATAAACTTATTAACATAATTAGGGTTGGTATTGGCATAGGTTGTACCTTGATAGATTGCTCTTACTTTTAGTACGTCAGCAATACCTAGATTCCATGGACCAGTATTTCTATTTGGATGAGTATTTGCCGCAATCTTTACAAAGCGATTTTTATTAATAGTCTTTGAACCTGCAACTGCAGATGTTCTAATTGAATCATAATATAAATTGGCGGTCATATCATTAGATAAAGTAACACCAAGATTAATAACACCAGAAGTTGTATTTGAAATTACTACGTTTGCGGAATCTTCACGTAATAGACTTATTGGAACACCAGCAATAAATGCTCTACAAATACTTGCGGTTGCATTCAAAAACGATAGATTTGCATCCACACTTATTGCAGTAGTATTTACAAGTGAGGTGACTCTACGCAAATCATTTGTTGAGGTATTGAATACTCTAATATAATCACCAATAACAAAATTATTAGCAAATGTAGCGGTACTACCAATCACCACATTTGAAGTAGTGTTGACACTTACGGTTGTTGAAGTAACATTGACAGCATTAATGTTTGCGGTTGGAATGATAATAAACTTAGATTCATTAGATTCAGATAGATTACCTGTAAGCGCAAGTGTATTTGTACCACCGGCACGATTAGCTGGTGGGGAAATACCTGCTTCACCGGTATCTTTTGAAAAGGTAATGGTATTACTTGCTCTAAATGTAAATGATGTAGATATGGTATTTACTGATTGTAAAGCATTACGACCAATGCTGAATACCATATCACGAGATGCGGATTCACGAAGAACGGCATTATTAGATGCATCAAGTACTGGATCGGCATAGAAAGGAACACTCGCACCATTAGTTGCAAAGATAGATCTTACATCGGCAAATGAGTAGTTACCACCAGAGATTTTAATATCAAAGAGATATAGCTTATATTGAGCATCTGGTGTGCCTGGAGTACCTGAATAGTACTGAATGTCACGGACACGAGCGGTACCGATCTTTGTGCCTAGACCAGAGGCAGTACCAGAAGTGCTATAGCTTCTTGCGGTAAGCTGAGCAGAAGCAGTGGTGTATAGTTCTACTTCATCTAGATTATAGATATCAAGTGGTCCACAAACTTCCTTGACATAGACAAAGTTACCGAAGTTGCCAGTGATAACCTGATTTGGGAAGTAAACGGTATCAATACCTTTTCTCATAGGTACTTTGTTCTTATCGGCAAACTCTACTCTATAACCTTGCACATAACCTACACCACGGTCAACCTCTAGTACTAGACTATTCACATTTGAGGTGTTTGATGCTACGGTAAGTTCAAATGGATCCACAATGTAGTTGCCACTTTCTTCATATGTTCGACGTGCCATTTCAGCACCGAGACGAGCATATTGTGGGTCGGTATGGATAAGATTTGGAACACCATCTTGGAACTTCACAACTGAGAAGAAGTTGGAAGTATTTGAGGTAGCAGAAGTTGTTGAGGTATTTTCACTTGTTCTGTAAGTAAGTGTTCCAATAACTTTAATTCTTGATGCACCAGGGGCATTGAAGTTTGGGGAACCAATGGCATTATCATACAGAGAAGAATCGGTGTCAGAAGTTACAATAGTTTCTGTGGTCTGGAATCCTACGGCAATATCTGGTGGTGTTGTGCTATACTTTGAAATAATAGCAGTCTGTGGCTCTACACGAATGAATACACCATTCTTGAAGATAACACCTTCAGATGTAGATACGGCATAACCCTTACCGATTGGACTAAATCCAGATGCTGCCACAAAAACATTTGCAATAGAAACATCATCGGAAGTTCTTAGGAACAGAGCTTCAGATGGATCATAGGTCTTTTGTTGCACACCATTTGCATAAAGAGCAGAGTTGATATAACGTACGTAAACCGTATTGAGGTCTGGATCATTTGCTTCCACACCAGGAATAGAGTTCACGATGATGGCTTGTAGATTAGCCGCATTTACTAGCTTATTGCCAACATAGTCATTGACACTGATGGCAGTACCAGAAGCATCTAGATCCTGAAGCTTCACATAGTCAATAGCGCTATCATAATTTACAGGAGAAACACCTTCAACAACTGAACCATCTTTAAATACATGTCGACCAAACTTTTCAATCTGGTCTTGTAGGATGGTTTGTAGTTGAGTTAGTTCTCTGGCTTGAACCGCAGTCGATGGCTTAAATAGTATTCTGTAGTAATTACTATTGGCACTGTAGTCATCAAAATATGGTGCTGCATTAAAATTTGTTTCTAAAGGCATTCGGTATAGACCCTTCGTTTAGAACTTTATTACTAGTCTGATTTCTTCAGTACTATTTATACCTCTACTGATGACTGTATTTGAAGTCTCTAAGTACATCACTTTACCTGTCTCACGGATTAAATCTGGTGGAGTCACGGCAAACACAACACCATTTGCACCAGAGGTATTTCCTACTACTGTGTGTGAAGTATTACCTGAGGTGAAGTTTGGTGTCTTAGTAATATCACTTACTAATAATACAGAATAAGCATTGGCGATTGTAGCATTTGCACCAAGTCCATTATTAATCACATTGGCACTTGGGAATGCTGAAGTATTTGAGACGGCGGTAAGTTTTAGATATGTAGAATTTGCAAAGAAGATTTTAGCATTTGCTGTATTGGAACTATTATAGATAGTATCACCGATAGCAAAAGATCCAGTACCTGGTGTAATAGAAAGATCCAGGTCAGTTCTTCCTGAAATAACTCTACCTTTAGCACCAGTTGTTGTCTGTGTGACAAACTCGTTATTTGTGTAGGTTCCAGTATTTGATGCTAGAGTTATTCTAGAAGTCTGATTGAATCGTAGACCAAATGTAGTTGCTAGATTACGAGTCTTATCGGCGGTACTAATGCTATTTATTGTAGCATACGAGTTTGTGGTATTATAGATCACTGATCCATTTGTGAATCTACCTTGAACTTCTGTTAGATATAGTTCTGTGTTGCTAGATGATACACCTACCTTTGCTGAAGTGCCGTCTAGTTGTAGAACGGAATCATTTGCAAAGAATCTAAGCACTTGTGTATTAGCAACTTGTGCTAGCGATCCAGAGCTATAACCATAGATAGTATTTGTTGTAGAAGTAATAAATGTTCCTTTTACGTTCTTCAACTCTACGGTAGAACTATTACTTGTTGTTACTATACCTGCTGCATTTGTAGTGCTTTGAACTACAATCTCACCGTTGGTCCATCCAGAGATAGAATTAGTTGTAAGTCTGATTCTATCAAAATCAGTAAGAGTGATGTTAACATTAGCAAACTTTGGATTCTTAAGAATCCCTAGCTTACGAATAGTGGTATCGGAAGGGAAGTACCATGATTCGTTCGATGTAGTATCAAATTTAATATTAAGACCTGCATATCTGGCTCCAAGTTCGTACATAGGATCGGCACCGTGACCGAGCAATGGAGAGACTAGTGGTGTAGCAACTCCATTAGATCCATAGGAACTATTTGCATAGATTGAAATAGTTGCTTCTGTATAATTTGATCCTGGATTAATCACGTCTATTCTTGAAATGGCATTTGCAGTTCCTACAGAAGTATTGACTGTAGCGACAGCAATAGCACCAGTACCATCACCTGTAATCTTTACAGTAGGTCCGATCTCATATTCCACTACATCTTGTGATAGATTGACAATATCAACTAGTTTAGCAATACCGGTATTTGCGGTTGAACCACTGCTAAAGTTGACCGATCTTCCGATTTGAAATGTACCGTTTGGATTCTTGATAGTTACATTTGGATAACTATCAACTGAAGTTATATCAGCAGTAAGTAGAGATGAAGCACCTTTGATTCGTTGACCGGAAGACCAAGTATTACTTCCTGCAATGCCGGCAATGAATAGTGTGCCAGAATTTGAAAATGCAACAGTACCATTAGCGCCTAAAGCCACATTTGCAGTTGTGACCATATCGACTCTTTCACCAATAATGAAAGAAGCGCCGATCACACTAGTATTGGTAATGCTAAGTTTTAGTGAATCCAGACTTGTATTTGAAATAATACCATTTGCAAAGGTTGTGGAAATGGCACTTGGTTCAACAGCAATCGACATCTTAAATGTATTAGCAGAAGATATAGTAGAGGCAAAAGGTTGATTGACTGTAATGGTTGTAGCATTCACGGTCATGATTCTGCGGATATTAGTATTTGCATTTTCACCGAAACGAATGAAATCATTATTTGCATATTCAGTAGTAAATGCAGTAGCAGTAGCATTTGTTACCACAAAGCTTGATGGATAGATTGTTGCTGTAGCAGTCTTACCTTGTAGAGTATGACCAGTTTCGGTCAGCCCCTTTGTAAGTGCTATTCTATTTCCAGCAGCGGTATTTGATGTAGCGGACAAAGCCACGACAGTTGAATTAGCAAACTGCACGTAATAAGTGGTATTGCTTGATAGACCGCCAATAGCAGTGTTACCAGTTGAAGTATAATAGATGATCTGATCGTTAACGGTAAAGAGACTTGCGGTGCCTAGAGCTATGACGTTATTGGCGCCTTCACCTGTGCCACCAGTCACTGCGGTATTTGCATTGAAAGTCTGTGCTACTGGTGCCGAAACGGATACCGTAGGAATAGTTGCATATCCATTACCAGAGTTGGCAATATTGATAGTAGTGACTTTACCACTTGACACTTGAGCGTTTGCCACACCACCAGTACCAGTTGCACTAGTAATAGTAATAGTCCCATTTGCATCATAGCCAGTACCAGAATAAGTCAATACACCTAGACCCAGAGAAGTGCTATTGCTGACATTTCCTTTGATTGAGGAAGTTGCGGTACCGGTGTCACTTGTTTCCCTGATAGGTAGTGAGTTTGAAAATGCTGTGCCTGTGCTAAATCTGGATAGAGTAAGTGCAGAGGAGTTGGATGTAATAACGGATGCGGCTACACCTGAGTCCGATTGCACAACATTAGCACCAGTGCTTACATATCCTACTCTGTATAGGAACGTGGAAGTGTCGATGATCTGTTCCATCTTTTCACCGACGGCGCCACCACCCGTAATGAATGAGGTATTACCTAGATCAAATCGAACGTAAATGTCAATAGGATCCGAGATAGAAACTACTTTTGAGGTTCCGTCATAGGATGAAATTTCACGTACTTGACCAGAACCAAAGCCTGACTTTAGATAGATGGATGAATTAGTATAATAATTATTATTTGATGATGAGTTGGAGGATATCTTGATATTAGTTCTATCAATAATAGCTTGAACTTGACCAGTCTCATAAACATTATATCCAGAACTACCATTTGCTACTTTAATAACATCAATAGTACCAGGAACTGAATTACCCTGCACCTGTGTATTTGCGGCTACAGGGATGAAATTTGTTGATGTGAATTTAGTATTTGCTGTAGAGTCAATGGTATACATGTACTTCCAAATATAACCATCACCAGTTTCAAAAGTACCACGAGTATTCTGAAGTGATGGTTTAATTGTGGAAGGTTGCCCTTTGTTATTAAAAAGACACTTGTAGACATTATATTGATCACCAGCACCGGTAGTGACTACGTAGAATTGCTTGGTATATAGAGCAGAATCAGTTTGGTCATATTGAGCATAGACGGTATTTGAAGTCCAGTTATATCTGGGAATAACATGAGTGACATCCGAGGCCTGAACAAGTTTACCAAATAGCATCTCATTATAGATATCAAGTTCTGCTTGTGCTACTGAAGTATTTACAACCTGAATAGCAGTATCGTCGTTGACACCATTGGCATTTACCCATGGGTAATGTCTAGCCGCAAAGACATAATGAGTCTGATTCGAACTTTTTACATCAGAAATAAAGTTGTTTACATTATTAATGTGATGATTGATCGGAAGTATTGATGTCATATTTCTATACCGTAGCTATAATTTCTGATTCTGTAAGAGTAGATTCGTCGTCAATACGTTCATCGTTGAGTCTGTACCTTCCGTAGAGTGCTATGCCTGATGGGTGCACCAGATTTCGTACCAAAGTTTCGTACATTGAAAGCATCTTTTCTGCCACAATCTGATAAGAGAAGTCTTGATAAAATAAACCATCTTGAATATTCATAACATCAGAAGAAAAACTCTTTCTAGACAACCATCTACCTTCACCTTTACCAATATTATCCACAATAGTCACACCTTCTACATAAGTTTGATTATTTGCAGAGGTCAATGTAACCGTTTCATTATTTAGGTATCCATAACCAGAGTTAATAATTTCAACAGAAGTAATAATTCCATTACCGCCTACAATCTTTGAATCAATAACTGCATTATGTCCTTTGAGATTACCAAAAGTATCTGTAATATTAAGTGCAGCAACGGCAGGTTCTATCACATCAATATAGACTTTTGTGGTATATTGAGTACCAGGATTAATCTGTGAAAGGAATGAAATAGTACCAACTTCAAATATAGTATAAGTCAAAGCCGTATTTATGGCAGTATCTAAGTTTGTATCACCAAAAAGATTTAGTGGAAAGGACCAGTCGGTAAGTCTAATTGTAGAAGTAATATTTGCGGTAGCACCGGAATTTGAAGTAAGTGTCTTAGATGGAATGAAATATCCATTGACTGAGGATAGAGTTACGTTACTGCCGGTCACTGTTTCAATGGTGGCATTTCCGGTTATAGTCTGCTTTGAAGGTGTAGTGACTAACTGAAGAACACTAGAAGAAGTATTACTTACCAGAATTGTTCCTGCAACTAGATTTGCATTAGTCAGATCTGAATCTGAAGATGAAGTAACCCAGACATGACTTATATCGGCTCTATAGACATAAAGTCCAGAGATACCTAATGATGAGTTTGACATGGACTCACCATTAGCAACATTATTGGAAGATAGAACAGATCCCTCAAGCATCACCACATTTGCAGTACTATTCACCGTATGTCCTACAGTAAAAGTACCGGAGACTGAATCTAGAGTCAATAGAAAAGTATTTGAGGTCTGATCTAGTAAAGTATCAAAATAATCACTAATAAGATCCGTATTAAGATTTAAAATCTCTTTATTGGTAATACCGCCCACTCTAAATGATGCACCAGTACCTGTGCCACCAGTGATTCGTTGAATAGTGGCAGAGCCAGTCGGTGTAGTGACTTGACTTCCAACTTGGTAGGAAAGAGTCGTGCTTCGGTCAATCACTTGAATAAAACTACTATTGGCAAAAGATATAGTACCATTTGCATTTGTAGTAGTATCTAAAATAACTTGATTACTAGAGAATACACCAGTGGTATTTGCAATATCAAGATTAAGTGTTTGTTTTACCGTTACTGTAGCATTTGTTGAATAACCTGTTCCCCCATTTAATAGAATGAAGTTTACGGAACCAACGGCATTGTTATTAATTGATAATACTTTTGCTTTTGCTTCTACACCTGAGCCCAAAACATTTAGTTGGTCACCAATATTATAATCGGTGCCGCCATTTGTAATTGCTATAGCATTTAGTGATCCAATGATAATAGGTCCATTTTGTTCCGGAACATCACTTGCAATAGCTTGGTAAACTCTATCACCTTTTTTGAAAGCACCTTTTACGTTTGTGAGACTTAAGATATTAATAGTTCGCCCATTTACAATCTTTTTGTCAACGCTTTCAACTATAGCGGTAGATCCGGCATTAGTTCTTATCTTAGTACCAATTAATCTTGCTATTTTTGGGTGACTTGTTGTTTCAATATAGGTAGGAACTTTCCAAGTGTTATCAGATGGTTTGAAGATATATTGACTTGGTACATAAAGTTCTATTTCTTCACCATAGACCAATCTGAATAGAAGTTCATATGCTCTCTGTGAACCTTTGGATCTATATAGATCAAGGATATGTTTTAATAGAAGTTTCTTATCAACTACAACTGATTCAGGTAAAGACTGAATAAATGTATTTTTAAAATAAGTAATAAACGTATCTGATGTAGAATCTATATCCAGATAGTCAAGTAAACTTCTAGCCTCACGGATAGGCTGACCCGATTGTTCCATCCATTCATAATAAGCTTTGACGAACGCAATAAAGTTCGGTCCTTCTTCTCTATAAAAAGAAGGGAACTGTTGAGCAATGAATGGCGATATAAATTTTTCGATTTGACTCATTAGACAGGCTTCACTGTAATAGTTATACCTTCAGAAAGATCAATCAATAGAACGTCGTTCTTACTTGATCTAATATCTGTGTCCGTAGACTTACAATAAAAACTAATTCCATCTACATCGACTGTATCTGAAATAATTATTTGATTAAGTGATATTGTACCTTGTGTATAGTCAATTGATCCAGCTGTTTGATAAGTCTGAATGCCAGGTGTGGTCACGTCCTTTAGATAGATAGTTGTGGAACTATTCACTACTTCTATATTGGTACCACTTTGTGATACAGTAAAGGTATTGGCATTTGGATTATAATCCGTATAGGAATATCGTCTACCATTTGAAATAAATTCAGTTGAATAGAAAGATCCTGGAGCAATCTTATTTCTAAATTGAATCGTCATAAACACTCGTGCATTCACGTCTGGTGTCAGTATTTTCTTGAGAGTAATCTTAGTTTCATTACTTGAAATACTAGGATGAGCAGCATTAATTGCAGCTTCAAATCTAGAGAATCTAAACTCGGTATCAAAGTCATTTAACTCATCTGTATTAAATGTAGTAATAGCATTCTTTACCAATGTTGAAATATCAGTAGGTGCCAAATCAGTTTGATTTGGCACATATTTACAAATAGTATCAACCAAGATATATAGATAGTCTGGATTTACTACTACTGGAGTGATACCTAAAGTACATTTATCGGATAGAAATGATTCAATATCTTCTTTTTCTGAATCCGAAAGAGTTTCACCTGTAAATGTAGCAGGAGCAATAAAGACCTTACCAAACTGCGGTTGGCCTGTAACAGTTTCACCACCATAGACATGGACTGTTTTTATGTCTTGGTAGTTTTGTAGTACCAGAGTTCTAAAATCCTCAATGGTCACCGCACGCTCTTGTGTCTGATAACCTCTTGGTGCTCTGTATCTGATTTCCTCAATTGACTCTGCCTCCGCACCACCAAATGAAGCAGCTACAGTTGTAATGGCAGGTACAATGGCACTTCCGTATCCGTTATAAGATCCTAGATTATCGTCTAGTGTAAATGTATTACACTTATTACCATTCACACCAGAAGAGATTCTATAGCTTGCAATGACTGTAGCACCGTCTTTGGGTTTTCTACCAAAGACTCCATCACCAAATGCTATTTCATATTTGGTATCCTCTGTGGCTTGCACAAAATATACCTGGGAATTAGCGGTCAGACCAAACAGAGAGGTTGCTTTTTTATAACTTAGACTTGTTTGTCCGCCGTCCTCAGTTACAAGAACAAGCAGAGAGTCAGTGTCAATAGTCTGATTTGATAGAATAAATCTCTGTGCTTCTACTGAAGAATCATACACAAATGTATCTTGAATAAGTGAACCTTCATAGACTTCTACATTTGCTGCCACAAACTGATTATTTGATGGATATAGAGTCAATGTTTCATTGGTTACAAATGTAAATGAACCATTGGAGTTTCGACCAGTAAAGCGTGTACCCTCTGGAATTTCAAATGATGCCAAATTAGACTGAGCAAAGGTGAGATTCAATAATGCTTTGGATGACTTTGTGGACCTAGGAGTATAGTTCAAAGATTTAGCAATAGAGATCACACTATTTCTGAGCTGCGCCGAATCCAAAAACATCTCGGAAGCAACCATGTTCAGATAGAACGTATTGAGATATGAATTGTAGGAAAGGATATCCAACAGCACCGACATATTGGAGCCGTCAAAGTCATAGTCCTGAAAGAGTGCTTGACTCTTTAGATAAGTCTTGAGTGTGCTTTTGAGAGTGTCAAAATCTAGATTGACTAGACTTATGGAGTTATTTGCTGCCATTTATCTGATTCTTCTTAAGATGAGATCGACCGTTTGTATTGTCTGACTATTTATTATAGCAAATATGATGCTCACTGTTAAATCATTACCGTTTGGATTTGATTGAGCTTGAACTTGAATTAGACTTACTCTTGGTTCATGATTAGCAATGACATTTGATATTTCATATTCTAGTTCAGAAGCAGCAATAATATCATTTGGTTCAAATAATACACGCTTTACATTTCCACCAATGGTTGGTTGAAAGAGTCGTTCGGTTACATTTGTTAATACTAGATTTCTCACTGACCTCTTGATTGCAGCATCGTTCTTTGCTCGTGCTAAATCTTTGGTAATAGGATGCGGTGTCAGATCAACGAGAAAATCCGAAAATAGATCCGGAGTCTTTTGTGTCTGAGTATAGTTATCGGCTCTCGTTGACATATTCTTTCCTTACTAGTCGTTAATACGAACTTGTGTACCATTAATAAGAACATTAGCACCAGAAGCTTCAATTGTAATTTCACCACCAGAATCAATAACTATCTTACTTCCACTACCAGATTTTAATGTAATTAAACCTTGAGCTTCTACTGTAAAATTACCTGCAGCATTTACCGTAAAGTCATTACACTTTACAAAATAATCTTTACATCTTATCTGATAATTACCATCACAATTAATATCAATATTACCAGCAGAAGCCACTTGCCAATCAGATTCAATTGTGTCTACTCTATTTGCTTTTACAACAGTAAATTTGCTACCCTGTATAGAATTATATTCACTACCTTGATATTCTCTAGTTACATCACCTGTCACGGTTTCATCTTTAAGTCCCATGACTCTTTGAATATAATCACCACCGATACCAAGTTGATAGTTGGCACCAAGTCCTAGAATATAGTCTCCTTTGGTTGCCGCATACATGGAGATATCGGCATTCAGTGAATAGTTACCTTTGATCTTATAATCCACATGACCATCGGACGTAAAGGTAACACCGTCCTTATGATAATAGTTTGCTTTGGCTTGGACTACTTGACGCCATGCACCATCACTTTCAATCTCTACATAAGTACCCTGAGTATGAGCAATCTTTAGACTTTCTTTACCTGGTGCATCATTGATATGAAACTCATGACCAGATCGTGAAACCGTTGCTTGATTATAAGGATAATCAGTTGCAAAAGTTGATTCTGTTTTTCTTCTATTTTCAGGATTATCCGACATTATGAAACTCCAACTGCAAGCAACTGCGCTCGTCTAGCACGGAATGCTTGGTTTTTTAAAAAATCATTTTGTAGTGTTGAAGAAGTAATATTATTTGCTACTGAAACTGAAGCAGAAATTTTTGGGACAAATACCGATTGGACTGCAGCCGCTAAAGGTGGAATAATGGATGCAGCAAGATTGATAAGTGAAGCAGGACTAAAACCATTACCAAGAACACTTTTAGCACCAAAAGCAGAAGCAAAAGTTGTTACACCTCTTATAGCACTAAGTAACCCTGGACCAGAAATAGATCCAGTAACTAGACCACCAAGTGATGCACTTACTGCAGTCTGTGTAGCAAACTGAGTGTGTTGTTGTGGTGAACCATAATTTGGTTGACCGTTACGAAGTGTAAAGATAGGATCACCTACACCTGCAGGATCAACCCAACGAATATAACCTGGATATGGATCCGTATCATATGAATAATATTCTTGAACATATGCTTCTGGTGGTTCTACCTGAACACCAGAAGCAGGTGAAAATGAAATACCTGGTACTCTAGCCAAAGGTGCACTAATTAATCCACGAATATCAGCATCAAGTCTAGATCCAGCAACGTAGTTTAGAGCCCCAGAAGTATAGCGTGTGATACTATTAACACTGGTCACTGCTTGTGCTAGTGCCAAATCAGCAGCGGCAGCAGTACCATTATTTAGTGGACTGATTCCGCAGATTTGCACACTTGCCAATGCATTAATAAGATTTCTAACACTCTGTATAGTATTAGCAACTTCATTTAAAGCTTTTAAAATTTTTGCAATGCCAAACCTTTGCGCAAGTTCTAGTATGGCATTACGAATGGCATTTGCAACAATACCTACAATACCATTGATAAGACTTGTAAGATTCAGTTGAATATTAATCTGTAATGCATTGAATGGTAAGCAAGGAAGAGCAGATATTCTACTTCTTGGATCAACTTTTCTGAACATTTGTAACACATCAGAATCATCTGTTTTATCGGATGATGCTATAGTAGGAACATCAGCATATGACATACCTTGTTCTACTTCTTTGGTAAGCACTACACCTTCATCACGTTTAATACTATCAATATTGACTTCACCGCCATCAATTTGAGTGATAGAAACTCTATTTGGATTGAGAGCCGTATATGGATTTGTAGCAGAGGCTTGACTAGCACCTGGAATAGATCCAAATGCAGGATCAATTTCCGGTGCACCACCGACTGTTGATCCGGATTTTACATCACCTGCTTTACCAACTACGCCTGTAATGATAGGAAGTTGTCTATCCCTATCTGCCCACATTCCGATAACACGAGACCCCTTTACTAGACCTACAGGCGCTGATCCCATTCTACCTAATGCAGCTGAACTTACAGGTTGAGTGACTTGCGCCCATGGTAGATCTTCATCTGGAATAGCCGTTGTATCATCGTGTCGGCCAAATACTCGTACTTGAACCCGACCTGATTGGTAAGGGTCCATTACGTTTACAACTATACCTACCCACCAACCAGAGGTATCTCCTAATGCTCTTTCTGTCATATCTTAAATAGTCTCCTCATAAGCACCTTTAATACATTCTATTATGCATGTATATCTAGGTCTTTCACCAAACTCACCGATCTTATGGTGTATTCTAGAAATGAGAAACTTACCAGTCATTAATGGATCTTCATCAGTTGGACCAGTAAGCCCTTTTTTATTTGGGATCTCGCATGTAATGACTTGACCTGCAGTCAATAATGTATCACCAGGAACCTTAATTCTCATGGCATTCTGCATGAGTGCCGCTAGATAAGCCTGTGTATCTGGTGTTGCTTCAGGAATATTGGTGACTGGTCTCTGAGCATAATCTAGTGGGATGAATGATTGCTTTGCAGTCTTTTCATCATGATATTTATTTTGAAATGATGAAGTAATATTTGATCCTGAACCACCATCTTTATAT
>Ga0209972_10002264_pt1 | contig 15891 bp, 7 predicted proteins | sample NOAtaG_7_FD_187302 | JGI IMG/M metagenome (GOLD analysis project Ga0209972, IMG submission 187302) | Freshwater lake microbial communities from Lake Erie, under a cyanobacterial bloom - NOAA_Erie_Diel1S_2200h metaG (SPAdes) (version 2) | ecosystem: Environmental > Aquatic > Freshwater > Lake ... | reverse complement strand
GGCGGGGGGGTGGCCACGTGGCACCGGTGGAGGGGTGCGGGCCTGGGGGTGGAATGCTGGTGCCGGGGAACGGGGTTCCCCGGCAGCCCCTCCTTGAAGGCCATGGCGTGGGGGTGGCAAATCACTCCACCGCCGCGGCTGGGTTGCGTGGGTGCTGGGTGCCGAGATGTGTGCGAAACCAGTCGACGCGAACACCCCCGCGCCCATCGACCCCGCCCCGCTGCTGTGCCCGACTATGACCACCAAGCCAAGCTTCCGCGCGCGTCCCAGCACGGCGCTGGCAGCAAGGCCGCCGCCGCCATGGCCCGTCGGGTCAACGCACGCGGCCCACGGGGGCCGTGGTCAGAACTCAAGATGGCGACGGTGACGGATTAGACCGCGGCGGTCGTCGCCTCCTCTTTCGTTTGCTTTGGCTCGCGTTCCGGGATGTACGGGATGTGGCCATCGCCGCTTCCACTGCCATCGGTCGCGGGCATGGGGTCGATGCCTTGCTCCTTCAAGCGCTCCCAGAGCGGCGCAAGGGCGGCGTCGGGGTCTCGGTAGAACGCGCTCCCTCGCACCCGCCAGAATCGCCAGTTGGCCCGTTCGAGTTGACGCTGCCGGGCCATGTCTTCGTCGAAATTCTCGTCGGTATGGAAGCGATCGCCGTCACATTCGATCGCCAGACGGGAGCGGCCCTCAACAACCAGGTCGATGCGCTTGCGACCCGCTTTGTATTGCGGTAGCACGCGGTAGCCCCGATCGGCGATGCGAAGATAGACGTCCACCTCGAACCAACTGTCAAACGGCGCTGGCGCCAACTCCGGGCGATCAGGGTTGCTGGCTTGCCGTCGCAGATCGTCACGGTCAACGCCGATGCTCCCCGCGGCGTGCCGTGCGGGATCATAAAAATACGTCAGGAGCTTCTTGCGCATGCATTCGGGGTTGGTGATGTCCTCGGGCATGACCGAGTGAAAAAGCCAGAGTTGGTCTTGAGCGCGGCTGGCAGCGACATTGAATCGCTGTTTGTACGGCTTCTCCGTGAGAGCCTTGGAGCCAGCCGACTCGTCATTCTTTACGGACACCACAAGGCTGAGAAATACAATGTGGCGTTCATCGCCCTGAAACGCATAAGCATCGCCGCACACAATTCGCCGCCGGTCGATCTCTTCGGCCCCGATGCGTCTGAGTAAGAGCCTTTCGATCAACTTGGCCTGATTGTCGCCCAGCAGCGAGATCACGCCGATCGTCTTGTCCTTGTACATCGGGTCGGCGCAGCAGGCCGCGATGGCATCCACGATGGCCTCGGCCTCGGCTTGGTTCTTGGCGCTGGTTGAGCCGCCCTCGCGCTTGCCGTCGAAAACGCGGCGGGCCACAAACGGAGCCAATCGCTTGGGCGGATACTGCCGCAGCGGGACGAGCGCCCCCTTGTAGCACAGGTCGTTGCTGAACCGGATGATCTCGGGCATGCAGCGGAAGTGCTCTCGCAGCGTGACGACCATTCCCAGTCGCTTCCCGTGCTCAAAGAGACTGTTATCGATGTCGAATAGGTGGGACTGTTCAAGCTCGGTGAGGTGTTGGCGCAGGAGAACAAGGGATTCGTCGCGGTCAATGCCAACATTGGACGGGCTGATCTGCTCGTCGTCGCCGACCACGATGATCTTCTTGGCGAGATAGAACAACAGCAACGATTCTGGGCCGCACTGCGAAGCCTCGTCGACCACGACCACATCAAATATCCCAGGAGCAGGCTTGACGGTCTCGACAACCTTGTACAGTGGCATCACCCATGCGGGGATCGCTTCTCTGCACTTATCCAGTTCTAACTGGGCGACTCGCTTGAAGAAGGCATCTCGCTTGCCTTTGCCCGACTTGGTGATCTTCCCGTTGGCGTTGCGCCATCCATGAAGGTGATCCCGCTTCTGTTCGCTCATCGCCGACAAGCACGAATGCCACGCTCGCTCCGCCGACGCCCGCACAAGGCACGTCTTGATCCTCTCTTTTACCTGCTTGAGTTCGGCTTCCACTGTCGCGGCCTTCCGCGGGTCCGTGTACTTGGCGAGCCACGCATCGGCCTGTGCCCAGCGCCATGCCGCTTTCCATTCCGCTATGCGCCCCTTCCACGCCGGGTCGGCATGCGTTTCGGTGATGGACTGGGCCAGCTTGGGCAGTACGGCACTGATCCGTGCATCGAGCCGCGCCAACTCGGCGAGTCGTGCGGCGTCGGCCTCCAGCCCGGTGATCTCGGCGAGCGCCGCCACGACGGCACGCTCATCCCGCTCGTTGAGCGCATCGGCCAATCGGGCGCACACCGGGTGTGCATTTGGTGATGCCGCAATCTGGCGGAGGGCATGAACCCTCGCATCAAGCTGCGAAATCACGACGTCATGTTCCCGACGGACAATCACCCGTTCGCAGCTGGCAGCAAACTCATCGACGGCGCGACGGTCGTGGAGGGCGGGGATGTCGGCAAGATGAAGGCGTGCCAACCCGGCGGCGGCGGCATCCGCCAGTGGGCGGACGTCGAGCACTCGCTTGAGAATCCCAGCGAGTTCGCGGAGTTCGCCAAGTTGTTGGCCGCCGGTCTTGGTCGTCGGGGCGGCCTTCCCGTCCCACAGTGTCCAAGCCTTGGCGATGGCTGCCGAGCACTCAAGGTGTTCCTTCGCGGTCATGAGTGCTGCGGCGTTATCGCACGGGCGACCGTCGATCGTCGCCTCACGGCACAGGTACATGGTGCGCCGGACCACTTTCGCGCGGAAAACCAAGAAGCCCAATCCACCGCCCCGCTGGAAGTGGCCAAGAAGATCCGTCACGTCCGCGAGCAGAATATCCGAACGCCGGCCGGCCGGGAGTCGAATGTCCTTGGCATCGAGCGTTGTTGCCGTTGGCTGGTGGGCAGCAACCGCGGCGCTGGTCTGAGCGAGCAGCAGTTCCCAGCTTGCGCTCGCGCCTTTCAGCACGTCCGACAATGCAACGGCAGCCCAGGGGGTTGCCGCCGTCGGCACCTGCTGAACCGCTGCCTGAAGTGCCCGTAGTGCGGCACTGGCCGTGCGGAGATCTTCGAGCGGCAACGTTCCGAGATGGACTTCGCCATCGGCGATCGGGCGGAGCCGGTCTCGCAGGGTGTGGGCGGTTTGGATCAGTCTAGTGAGCGTGTCGTCGGCGGGGAGCTCGCTGCCGCGTGCCGGGCGGCGCTGCTCGACTTCGGCTGCCCGTTGGGGCGACACCCGAACCATGCCGTCTCTATAGGCCGAAAGCGCATCTGCGTCGATGGGCATCGGCGATTCGGGTTCGGCAACGTCAGTGAACCACGCGAACCGCTGCGCATCACGCCGAACCTGCTGCGCGATGACCTGCGCCGTGCCGGAGTATGCCCCCTCGGCGATGGTGTGAGTGTGTATCTCGGCTTCGCGGAAGGTGCGGACTTCTCGCTCCAGCGTGGTCTCTCGCTGTACGAGCCGATCCAGTTCTGCTTCGGTCTTGCGAATCTCGTCGTTGCCAGGGCCGGCGTTCCACGAGTCGGCCCTGTCGGTGATGTTTCGCACGCTGTCTTCGACGTTGTCTTGCGCGGCTTTATCGTTGCCAAGCACGCTCAGGCAGAGCGGGCGAATCTCTGCGGGCAATTTGTCGCGCAGCACCTGAAGGGCGCGGGGCGTCTGAGCGGTAATCAAGACCCGCTGCCCGGTGGCGAGCAGGTGGCAGATCAGGTTGGCGATGGTGTGTGACTTCCCGGTGCCCGGCGGCCCCTGCACCAAGACCCCGTGCCTGCCGTCAAGACGCTCGACAATCTGCCGCTGATCCTCGTTCGCGGGAAGTGGGAAGTAGATTCTCGTGTTCGTCGACGAAGGAAGAACGTTGGGCAGACGCGGCGGTTCGTTCCCCGCTGATTCGTTGCTGGCAGCCTTCGTCAGCCGCTTTACCCCCGCCGGGATCGTTTCGCCGTCCTGGAGTTGCTTGATGACTTCCTCGAAGGCGAGAAGAAGCCCCTTGGACGTGCGACGTCTCAGCAGGAGCGCCGGTGCGAAGGCCGTCTGCGGCACGCGCTCCATGCCGCTCGATCCGTAGGCCCCTGGGTCATAGCTGCCATTCGCGTTGATCGCCTGGGTAAATCCGCGAAGAGCCTTGTCGACGGACTGAAAGTCCCAAGGATCATCGCCGGCCTCCGCCAAGTCTGCGGCAACAACCTCTCGCTGCGGAACCGACGGTTGCTCGCTCGGGTCGAGCATGTCGACTTCAAGAGCCAGCCGCGCACCGTCTGAAGCCGGACCAAGGGTGAACGTCCCTCCTGCCGGATCGAAATCCAGGGTGACTTGCGCGGTGACCAGGTGCCGCCGGACTTGCTGGTTGCTGGGAGTCTTCCATGTCAAACACCCGAGACCGAGTACAAGCTCAAACTCTTCGCCAAGTCGCTTGAGGTCACGATTGATGGCGAACAGCGGGGCATACACCTTCTCTTGAAAATCAGTCCAGGCGGCATGCTTCTCCGCCCAAGGCTTCCAGTTCGCCTGCATGTAGTTGTTGAAAGCCTCTGCGACTTCCGGATGATTCTCCAGCAACTCGTAGTCGGGCTCGGAATCCGTGCCGGGTGATTGTCCATCGCTACCCTCGCTCTGTCGCGTGGGGTTGCGACCGGTCGCAGCCACTGGCTGTGGACGCTCGATCCTGGCGAGCAACCGCGGCGGTGAATCCACGTCTTTGCCGGAGTCCGACGCAACCCACGGCTTGATGCTCGCCGGGACCGGGGGCAACTGCGGCTCGGGCAGCTTCCTCACGGTGAACCAAGCGTCATCCTCGTTGTTGGCTGCTTCGAGCCAGCTCTCCGATGCATCGGGGCGGAAGCATCGTGCCGAACAGCCGACCTTCCCCCGCAGCGATTCAAGCCAGAAACAGCGGTCGTAGGACCGCAGGTCTCGCACCGGCACCGTCCGCAGGAGCGTGAGGTCACGCAAGTAGCGGAAGATCGCGATGGCCGCCCGACGGTGCGTCTCATCTGCTTCGCTGCGATCGCTGCTTGGTGATGGCGTCGGCCCTTTGCTGGCCGGAGTTTGGCTGGAGCTCGTAGATCCCCGGCCAACGGTCTCCGCAAGCCGACTGGAAGTCGGGCCGGGAGCAGACTGAGGCGTCGCCGGCGTGTCCGCTCTTGGGTGATTCACACTCGTTGCTCCAGGCTTGAGACGCCAGCGATAATCCTCTGACATCTCGAACTTCTCGTCCAAGCCGCGGTACAGGGCGGAATTGACGTCTGAGACGTCCAATCCGAGAACGCGTGCGATCTCTTTCGCCCTGTGGTGACCGGGGTTCTCCCGGAGAAACTGAATGATCTTTTCGGCGCCCAATCCATGCTCCCCACGCGGCGGCTGCGCTGCTCGCTTGGCAGAAGGCTAGGCACTTTACCTGCTCTGTCCCTGGCTCCACCGAGGCAACCCCCCACCCCGCACAGTTCCACCTCCGCCGCGGTTGCGCATTGCGGTCGTTTGGGGATGTGGTTTGCGGCTGGGAAAGCGTGGACCGACCGGGCTGGTCTCAGCGCTGATCGGCCGCTGCTGATGCCGGAGTTGCGGTGGGTGCAGGGGTGCCAACGGGCGATGCTGCGGGGGTCGGCGGCGTGGGTTGGGCGGTGGCTCGGCTGGCCAGCAGTTTGTCAACACTCGCGAAGCCGAGGGTCATGGCGAGGACGAGGAAGGCGCCTTGGAGCATGGGTGGGGCGGGGGCGGGGAGGGAGAACCAGCGACAGGCGGCGCCGATGGTGAAGGCGAGGACGAGGGCGATGGTGTATTTGACCATGGGTGGAATGGTTGGGCGGACAACGCAGCCGGGCGGCGCGCCCGGCACATTGCTGCGCCTGGGGCGGCCGCCCGGCTGTGGGAGGGCGATGTGGGGTGGTGGGGTGGTGGGGTGGTGGGGCGGTGGGGTGGTGGGGTGGTGGTGAGTGGGGTGGTGGTGAGTGGGGAGTCGGGTGTGGGGGTTGGTGGGTGCTGGACTAGCGGCTGAGGGCGGGCTGGGGCTTGGGCGGCAGCGCCGGGGTGGGCGGGAGCGTTGGCCCGGGCTGCTGCAGGAAGGCGCGGGTGAGGGTGAGGTCGTCACCGGTGAGGTTGTGGCCGGCGGGGAGGACTTCGTGCTGCACATCGGCACCGGCGGCGCGGAGTTGGCCGGCGAGGGTGTTGGCGTCGGCCAGGGGGACGATGGGGTCGTCCTGGCCGCTGATGAGCAGGATCTGCACGCCCTTGAGGTTCGGGAGGCGATCCGGGCGGATGGTGGTCATGGCTCGCAGCAAGACGGCGCGGGTGAAGGGGGTGGGTTGGCCGTCGGCCTGGCCGTCGGGCTGGCTCAAGAGGCCATTCCCCGGCGTGAGAAGCAGGGCCCCGGCGGTGTTGGCGCCGTTGGAGAATCCCACGGCGGTGAGGGCGGCCGGGGTGAGGCCGTAGGCACCGGACGCGGCGGCGAGCCAGTCGCGCAGTTCGGCGGTGCGGCGGGCGAGGTCGGCCATGTCGAAGACGCCCTCGCGGATGCGGCGGAAGAAGCGCGGGGCTTGACCCCCCCCTGCCATGCCTTCCAAGACGTTGCCCCGGGGCGAGAGCAGCGACGCGGCGGGGGCCACCTTGCGGCCGAGGGAGAGCAGGTCGTTCTCATCGCCGCCGGTGCCGTGGAGGAGGAGGAGCGTGGACGTGGAGCCGGGCTTGGCGTCGGGCTTGGCGTCGGGCTTGGCGTCGGGGTGGGGGATCCAGCGGTGCACGTGGGTGCCCAGGGCGGGGTGGGCGGGGGTGGGGATGCGCACCGGCAGCACGTGGGCGCGGATCTGCTCACGGGCGGCCTCGAACCTGGGCGGGAGCATGAGGCCCATGCCCAGCGAGGCGGGGGACTCGTCAATTGCGAAGCCGGGGGCGTCGGTGGCGATCTCGAACAGCACGCCGGCACGCTCGCGGTAGTAGATGGAGCGGAAGTAGGAGCGGTCTTGCACGGGCGTGACGTTGAAGCCGGCGGTGCGGAGGGCGGACTGGAAGGCGCCTTGCTGCGCATCGGTCGTGGCACGCACGGCGATGTGGTGCACCACGCCGGCGCCCAGGTGCGTGGGCGGGGCGTCGGGCTGCTCGAGAAGATCGATGCAGGCGCCGGGGATGAATGGTGTGCCATCGGCCGCGGCCGGTGCGGCGGAGCCGGCGAAGCGGCGGCGGGGCGCGTCGGGGCTTGCGCTCGTTGTGGCGGGTGTGGTGGAGGGTGTGGTTTCGGTCATGCCCAGGTGGGAGGTGAGCATCTCGGCGGTGGGGCCGGGCTTGCGAACGGTGATGGTGGCGGAGTGGAAGCCGCGGATGGCGATGGCGTCGGGGATCTGCGGGCCGGGGCCGGGCCAGCCGCTGCCGGCAACGGGCAGGTCGAGTGCGCCGGGGGTCTCGATGAGTTCCACGCCCATGCCGTCAGGGTCGCTCAGGCTGAGCACGGCCTGGCCGAAGCGGGTGCTTGCGGTGAGATCGCGCACGCCGGCGGCCTGCAGGTGGGCACGCCAGGCGGCCAGCGAGCCGACGGGCACGGCGAAGGCGGTGGCGGTGACTGAACCGGAGCCGGAGACGCCCCGCCGGGCATCGGCCCAGGGGAAGAAGGTGAGGATGGTGCCGGGGGAGCCGGCGGCGTCGCCAAAGTAGAAGTGGTAGGAGCCGGGATCGTCAAAGTTGACGGTGCGCTTGACGAAGCGGAGGCCGAGCAGGCCGGCGTAGAAGTCGAGGTTCTTCTGCGGGTCGCTGGCGATGGCGGTGATGTGGTGGATGCCGGAGATGCGGTTCGCGGTCATGGGGTGCGGCCTGCAAGGTGAGTGGGGTGGCGGCGGGGAGCGAAATAGTTGTTTCAACAATGATCATACGGTCAAGTCATCACGCGGTTCAGGGGATTTGGAGGCGCAATCGTGGGTGAATTCCAACCCGATGCCGCCAGGCGAAGCTCTGGCGGAGCGGGGGGTGGCGGGTGGCGGGTGGCGGGGGGCGGGGGGCGGGGGTGCAACGTTGTGGGGGCGGCGCGGCCGGTACACTGGCCGACCGTGGCCAAGCGCAGCACCAAAGCGGCAGCAGATGAGGTTGGAACCGAGCCCGCAGCGGCGGGGGCGGGGTCGGGCAGCAGGGGCGGCGGGAAGATTCCGCCGGTGGTGATTCTGTACGGCAGCGACCGCTCGGCACAGGCGGAGGTGGTGGACGACCTGCGGGCGCAGCTCAAGGCGACGCACGGCGAGTTTGACACGGTGATGTTTGAGGCGCCGGGGGCGCGGGCGGCGGACGTGCTGGACGAGTGCCGGTCGCTGGGGCTGATGGTGCAGCGGAAGCTGGTGATCGTGAACAACGCCGAGGAGTTTGTGAAGGAGGACGACGAGGAGGGGAGCGCACCGGGTGAGAAGACGGTGCGGGAGATGTTCCAGGCGTATTGCGAGAGCCCGGAGCCGGCGACGACGCTGGTGTTGCGGGCGGCGGGCAAGTGGACGGGCGGAAAGCTGGAGAAGGCTGCGCTGGCCAACGGGGGGATGTCGCGCAAGTGCGAGCCTTTGAGCAAGGACGAGGCGGTGGCGCTGGTGATGGCGCTGGCCAAGGAGGACCCGGCCGGCAAGGCCAGGGGCAAGCCGCTGGCGACACCGATGAGCGTGGAGGCAGCGCAGCGGCTGGTGGACGCGGTGGGCGGATCGGTGGGGCTGTTGCGCAGTTGCGTGGAGAAGCTGCGGCTGGCGGCGGTGGCGTTCTGCCCGGCGGGGTCGGCGCCGGCGATCGGGCCCAAATTGGTGGACCTGCTGGTGGAGATGTCGCGCGAGGAGACGATCTGGGCGATGCAGTCGAGCCTGCTGTCGGGCGATCCGCGGCGGGCGATGGCGGACTTGAAGGCGGCGGTGGAGATCTCGCAGCACGACGAAGCGGGGCTGAGTTACGCGTATGTGGACCTGGCGCGGAAGATCGACGCGGCGGCGCGGATGCTCAAGCGGGGGGACAACCCGATGAGCGTGGTGGGGAAGCTGCGTTTGTGGGGGCCGGGGAAGGATGCGGCGATGGACGTGGCGCGGCGGGTGAGCACGACGACGACGGCGACGCTGCTGCACAGCGCGGTGGCGACGGACGCGGCGGTGAAGTCAGGACAGGGTGATCCCCTGCGCCGCATGCAGGTTCTGACGCTGCGGATGGCCCGCGCGTTTGCAAGACCGGCGCGGTGATCGGCCGATGCATCATGCACGCGATCGAGGTGGAACCTCGGGGCGAAGCGGCGGTGCGCCTGCGGGCTGCATGGGGCGATGACCCCAGGCGGGCAGGCGGGCGCAGCGTCGAGCACTGGGCACGCACTGGCCGGAGGCCGCGGCATGAGGACGGAACGAACCTGGCGTGTGGTGGGCATGACCCCGGCGGCGCTGCTGGCGGGCGCGGGGCTGGCGGGTGCGGGGCTGGTGCTGAGCGCGTGCGCCAGCGGCGGGGGGCAGGCGCAGCAGCGGGCGGAGGTGAGCGTGTCGGGGCTGGATGATGACCCGGCGCCGAGCACGGACCCGATGGCCAAGGCGGCCAAGGACCTGGAAGAACTGATGGCCAAGCGGGCGCAGGGGCGGAGCAGCAGCGCGGGCGGGGATGAAGCACGGGTGGAAGCGACCGAGGGCGGCGGGGCAACGGCCCAGACGGCGGCGGGCGGGCGGGCGGCGGGCAAGCCGACCGCGGCAACGGCAGCGACGACGAACGCAACGGCAGCGACGACGAACGCGCCGGGCGCAACGGTGAACGCCAGCACCCCCACTGCTGCGGCTTCGGCGACGGCTGAGGCTGCGGGCGGTTCGGCGGGCGGTCAGGGGGGCGGTCAGGGGGGCGGCTCGGCGGCGCACCGGGTGACGCTGCGGCCGGCGGGGGGCAACGCAGGCGGCAACGCGGGCGCGGGTGAGGATGCGACCAGGCAGAGCCCGGAGGCGCTGGCGGAGCGGCTGCTGGCGGCCAGCGAGAAATCGCGCGGCGGGCAGAGCGGGCCGGTGGCCAAGGCGATCGCAGCAGCGGCATTGCGGGGTGTGACCGAGCCGCCGGCGGCGACGTGGCTGGCAGCGCGGCAGGGGTTGAGTGAGCGGCAGGCGGCGGTGGTGGAGGCGCTCGGGGACTCGCTGCGGCAACTGCGGACCATGAGCGAGGGGAGCACCGAGCCGGACGCGGCGGCGATGGCGACGGTGATCGCCGACCTGCACGCGCGGACCTCGGCGAGCGGGCGGCTGAGCGTGCCCCGGGCGGCGTTGTGCGATTCTGTGGCGGGGTATGGCCGCTACACCGAGGCGCCGGCGATGACCTTTCTGGCCGGGCGGGCGCACCCGCTGGTGGCGTATGTGGAGGTCGAGGGGTTCTCCAACGCGCCGGCGACGGCGACCAGCAGCGAGGGCGGAACACTGAACCCGGAGGAGCGGTACGCGGTGGAACTCAGCCTGGATGTGGACATCTTCACCGCCGACGGCGTGAAGGCGTGGGACCCTTCGCCGGTGACCATCCGCGAGACCTCGCGGAACATCCGGCGTGATCTGTTCCTGGTGCGGCGGATTGAGATCCCGCGGCATCTGTCGATGGGGGCGTACAACGTGAAGGTGCAGGTGCGCGATCTGCCCAGCGGCGGACTGGCGGAGCACACGATTGCGATTCAGCTCACGGGCGATCCGCGGGTGTCGCAGAAGGCGGCGGAGACGGGTGCACGCCAAGGGCGGGCGACGGTGACGCCGGAGTGAAGGGCGCGCGACGGGGTGCAGAACGCGGCGATCGCGGGCTGATCAGTCGAGCTTGCTGAGCAGCTCGTCGATGGCGGCGCGGGCCTCGGTGCTGGACTGGCGACCCCGCAGATCGGAGAGGAAGCGCTTGGCTCCGCCGGCACCGGACTTGCCGGCGACCATGCGGGCGACCTCTTCGGCGTCGCGGGTGAGTTGGCGGAGCCCGGCGTCGGTACGCACCAGCGTGCGCATGAGGTTGATCTGGCGGTCGTTCAGGGCGGTGCGGTTGGGCCAGGCGGCCTGCCACGCGAGGTCGGCCACATGGCGGCCGGAGGGCGGTGCACCGTCCTTGCCTGCGAAGACCGCGTCCTGCTCGCTGAGCACCTCGGCGAACTGGAGCACCGCGGCCCAGTCGCCCTCGCGGTAGGCGGCGCCGGCGGCGGTGACGGCCATGGGCGCGGTGAAGGCGGGCGAGTTGGGCTGGCGGGCGGCCTGGATGGCGGCCATGGCCAGGCGAAGGGCATCACGATCACGCCCCAGGAGCACGAGGGTGCGCAGGGCGGGCTCGAGCTGCTTGGCGGTGAGCATCTCGCGGAGCTGGGCGTCGAGCGCGGGGGCGGCCTTGAGGGCCTCGGGCAGGCCGGGGCCGGGGGGGATGCGGCGCTTGGCGGCGTCTTGCCCGACGCCGGCGGGGTGCGGGCCGACGGGCGTGTAGAGCGGGTCGCCCAGGACGGTGACGCGCCAGGGCGGGGCGTTGTCAAGCCTGGCCGCGACGCCCCAGGGCATGGGGGCGAAGACGCGGCGGGCGAAGATGGGCGTGGGAACGAAGGCGTTGAGGAAGGGCTCGTGCACGGAGCCGACATAGGCGAAGGCTCCGTGGGCGAGCCAGCGGCCGGCGACGGTGTTGGGGTCGGCGGCGAAGGCGGCGGAGAACGAGTGGACAAAGTGCACGGCGGCGGGGACGCGCAGGTCGGGGATGTCGCCGACGAGGGCGTCGCCGTTGCCGGCGCCGAAGAAATCGGGGTTGCCCATGGAGTTCACGGCGATCAGGCCGGCGTCAAGCCCGCCCCGTACCGACGCGACGGGCGCGTTCTTGGCCCCCCCACTTCCCGCCGGGTTGCGCCGCGCTGGTGTGGGGGCGAGCGCACCGGCGGTGATCTCGCGCCAGGTCTGCACGCTGCGGCGGTCGCCGCCGATGACCGAGGTGGTGACGCCGGAGCCGTCGATGGCCTTGGCGGTCTCGGCCATGGAGAAGAGCCGGAAGCCCTCTTCGTTGCCATATGCGTCGTAGAGGAACGCAGCACGGGGCGCGGTGAACAGGGCGGACATGGCGGCATAGGCGGAGTCGGCCTCTGAGCCGAAGATCTGACCGACCCAGGCCCAGCGCTGCGCGGTGACCAGGCCGCTCTCGATGGGGCGGCCGAGCAGATCGGTGGTGGCCAGGGGCTCGCCGGGCTTGGCGGTGAAGTTGCCCATGCCCGCCGGCACGCTGCCGACGGCGAAGGTGGTGCGGCCGGGCAGGCCGACGCAGAGGGTCAGGGCGTCGATGTCATCACCCAGGGCGCGGAAGGGGAAGCCGGAGCCGGCGGCGGCGGCCTCGATGGCCTCGGCGAGTTTGAGCAGTTCCGGGCCTTCCATGGTGCCGTTGACCTGATCGGTCTTGGTGCCGGGGCCGAGGGCAACGAGCAACTGGCCCCGACCGGCGGCCAGCGCCACCGCGGCGGTCCAGGCGGGGTCGGCCGGGTGCCAGAGGACCAGGCCCGGCGGGGTGAAGCGGAGGGAGCGCCACTGGGTGAGCAGGGCGGCGCGGTCGGCCCCCTTGGCGGACCAGGCGGCGGCGACGACGGACTCGAGCGCGGCGGCGCGGCCCGGGCCATCAGCGGCGGCGGGCCAGGCGGGTGCGTCGGCCTCGGGTGCGGACCAGCGGACGATGTCTGACGGGGCGAAGCCCCGGACGAAGCGGGCGATCTGCTCGGCGGCGCGGGGCGTGCCGTCGTCAATGAGGACGGGGAAGCGGTTGGTGAGGCTCCACTGGCGCAGGGCGGCGAGGTAGGAGCGGCCGTCGGGCACGATGACCAGGGCCGGGGTGACGGCGAGGTTCTGCTCGGTGACGCGGACGCGGAGGGCGAGTTTGACCTGGGGGGCGATCTGCTGTTGGGCGGGTGCCGCGGCGGGTGCGGGGTTTGGTGCGGGGGGAGTGGATGGCGCGGCCGGCGCGGCTGGTGCGGGCGCGGGTGCGGGTGCGGGTGCCGGGGCGGGGGCAGCTGGCGCGGGCTGGGCGTGCAGGGGCAGCGCCGGGGCCAGCGGCATGGCCAAGAGGGCGAGCGCGAGGGGGAGGGTGGTCCGGGGTGCGGTGGCCATGGGGGCATGGTAACCCCGGGGCGGTGTGAGGCCCGCCCGGTGTGAGGCCCGCCCGGTGTGCGGCGCTGCCTGTGTGCGGCCCGAGGCGGCGGGAGCGTGGCGTGGCGCTGGGCGTGGGGCGGCTCAGCGGGCGACGGGGACGTACTCGGCGATTTCCAGGCCGAAGGCGTCCAGGCCGGGCAGTTCGGTGCGGTGGTTGGAGATGAGCCGGACGGATCGCAGGCCGAGTTGGCGGAGGATCTGCACGCCGATGCCGAACTCGCGCATGTGGCGGGGAACGCCGGCCATGGCGTGGTCGGCGGGCAGGCGGGCGACCAGATCGGGAGTGTCGGGGTCGGGCACCGGGGCGTGGCGGTGGCGGAGGGTGTTGATGAGCGACTCGAGGGCGGCGGTGGGGCCGTCGGTCGGGGCGTTGCCTGCGCCACCTTCAGGCCGGAGGTAGACCAGGGCGCCGCGGCCGGCCTGCTGGATCATCTGCATCGAGGCCCGCAGGGTGTCGGAGGTGGGGCCGGCGGAGGAGGCATCGAGCACGGAGAAGATGTCGCCCAGGGTGTGGCGGCGGTGCATGCGGACCAGCGCGGGGGCGGGGTTCTCGATGGCGCGGCCGGCGGCGTCAACCGCGCCCACGTCGCCCACGCACAGGGCCAGGTGCGGCAGCGGGTCGACCATGCTCTCAAAGGCGACGAGGTTGAACGTGCCCATGGGCGTGCGGACGGGGGTGCCGGAGACCGGGGGCAGGCGGCGGACGAGGCTCTCGCGGGCGAGGCGGTGGGAGATGATCTGGGCGACCGAGCACATCTTGAGGTTGTGGCGGGCGCAGAGCTGCTGCAGGTCGGGCAGGCGGGCCATCTCGCCATCGTCGCGCATGACTTCGATGATCACGGCGGCGGGGTGGAGGCCGGCGAGGCGGCAGAGGTCCAGCGAGCCCTCGGTCTGGCCGGTGCGGACCAGGACGCCGCCGTTGCGGGAGCGGAGGGGGTTGATGTGCCCGGGGCGGACGAAGTCGTCCTTGCCGAAGGCGGGGTCGGTGAGCATCGCGATGCAGCGGGCGCGTTCTTTGGCGCTCACGCCGGTGGTGCCGCCGTGCTTGGGGTGCAGGTCGAGCGAGACGGTGAACGCTGTGCCCCGGACGGTGGTGTTGGTGCTGCTCTGCGGATGGAGGTCGAGGCGGTCGCAGTCGGCCTCGGTGAGCGAGACGCAGAGGTAGCCCCGGGCGACCGTGAGCATGAAGGTGATGGCCTCGGGGGTGACGAACTGGGCGGGGAGGACCAGGTCGCCCTCGTTCTCGCGGTCTTCGTCGTCGGTGAGGACGACCATGCGGCCGGCGCGGAGTTCGTCCAAGATCTCGGGGATGGGGGCGAAGGGCATGGGTGATCAGGCGCGAGGGAGGCGGGGGCGGGTCAGGCCGAGGCGCGGGTGCGGAGGTTGTCCAGCACGTTCATGAAGTTGATGTAGGCGTCGTAGGGGCTGTCGTACGGGGAGAAGTACGTGTGGACGTCGCCGTCGGCCCAGTACTTGGTGCTCATGTAGTAGAAGTGGTCGCTGGTGGTGAGCTTGCGCCAGTCTTCCAGGAGGGCGTCAGCATCGCGGGCCTGGCCGGAACCGGAGTCCGAGCCGGCGCCGACGGCCTCGGGGGCGACGGCGGCGACGCGGAGGCGGGCGACACGCTGCTTGACCAGGCGCTCAAGCCGGTAGACCTCGTTGAGGGCGTTGCTCTGCATGGCGTTGCCGAGCCAGGCGGAGAGGTCGCGTTCGCTATCGGCCCAGGAGATCATGTGGGGCACGTCGTAGGTGTCGGCGGGGGCGAAGCGTTCAAGGGCCTGGCTGGGGGTGAGGAAGCTGTTGCCGGATCCGGCGGCGAGCACGGCGGCGGGGAGCTGCTCTAAGAAGGTGAAGATGCCGGTGTCGGCCCACTGGTGCTCGCCGAAGGTCTCAAAGTCCATGAAGAGGTTGCAGACCTGGGCCGGGGGGGCCGGGGGGGCGGAAGGGGCGGGAGGGGCGGGAGGGGCGGCGGGAGCGGACTGAGCATCTGCCGGCGGGGCGGAGAGGGCCCGGGCGAAGGACTCGGCGGTGAGGGGGTAGCTGGGCGAGTTGCGGTCGCCGAAGCGGAAGGCGATGTCATCAGAGAGGCGGTGGTTCTTGAGCAGCAGGGCGAAGGGGCGGCCCCCGGGCCCGGCGCCGGTGTGGGGCGGGCGGTAGACCACGCCGGGGGAGCGGCGGCCGAGGTGCCAGTCGGTGCCCTCGCAGAGCACGCCGGCGAAACGGGGCTTGCCGTCGGGGGTGGTCATGGTGGCGATGTAGTGGGCGAGGTCGTTGTTGTAGATCAGCTCGGTGTTGCGGAAGACGCGGGGCGTCTGGCCGAACAGGGCGGCCATGCGGGCGGAGTGGGCGTTGACTTGGGCGGCGAACTCCTCGCGGCTGTAGAGGAAGGCCAGCGAGTGGTGGGTGGTCTCGGCGAGGAGTTCCACGCAGCCGGTGTCGCACAGGCGGGCGAAGGCGTCGATCAGGTCGGGGGTGTGCTGCTGGAACTGGTCCAGGACGGTGCCGGTGAGGGAGAAGGCGACGCGGAAATCGCCCCCGTGCCGGCGGATGAGCTCAAGCAGAAGAGCGGTGGCGGGGCGATAGCACTTGTCTGCAACTTTGCGGCAGATGTCGCCGTTTTTCTGCTGGTCGAAGTAGAAGGGGTCGGAGTCGAAGACCGAGTACCGCCGGAGGCGGAAGGGCTGGTGGACCTGGAAGTAGAGCACAACGGCGGGCATGGAGGTCGGGGCGATGGTACACCCCGCGAGCGTCAGGGGATGCTGCCCTCGTGCAAAGGGCGATGAGCGTGGACCGGGCGGGGTTGCGGAGGGGTGACCCGGGGGTGGCGGGGG